>Ga0172365_10000443_pt1 | contig 27309 bp, 17 predicted proteins | sample LakKivSesite48cm_FD_114535 | JGI IMG/M metagenome (GOLD analysis project Ga0172365, IMG submission 114535) | Sediment microbial communities from Lake Kivu, Rwanda - Sediment site 48cm | ecosystem: Environmental > Aquatic > Freshwater > Lake > Sediment | place: Rwanda: Western Province, Lake...
GTCGAAGCACGGCGTCGCCCCGGACCGCCTCAAGCCCTTCGGTGTGGGCCCCCTGGCCCCGGTCACGACCAACGACGCCGAGGAAGGCCGGGCCAAGAACCGCCGCGTCGAGCTGGTCAAGCAGGGAGGGACATCGAAATGAAAAGCGTCGCCGCGGCCGCGGCCGTTCTGGCCTTCGCCACGCTTCAGGCCTGGGGCCCGGAAGCGTCGTCCGGGCCGCCTCAAACGGTCCAGCAGGAACGGGCCACTGTTCAGGGGGCTCAGGAGAACTTGAGCGGTCTTTGCCAGGAGCTGACAAAGGCCGCGTCCAGGCTTCAAGGCGTCAACCGGATCACCCAGGATTTCGTGGAATCCGGACGGAGGATGATCGAGGCCTCTTCGAAGGCGGAGAAGGAGATCGCCGAGACCGTCGCGACGCCGGGCCCCGTGAAGCCGGCCCCGACGGCGGGATCGTCTCAGACCGCGACCGGCCAGATCGCCGGGCCGCGGCAGGGCGGGACGTCGCTCGAGACCATCGCGGGAGTTCGGGAGATCCGGAGGATCGAAGGAGAGGCCGGGCGGCAGATGAGCGCGATCGTCAATGAGATCAAGGCGATCCGCCGCGACCTGGTGGCCATCAAGGGGTCCTTCGGCAGGATCTCTCCCGGTTCGGCGGTCCCCGACCGGGACAAGCAGTGCCTGTCCAAGGCCGCTCAGGAGCTCCGACGCGAAGCGGACGCGCTTCAGGACCTCAGCGGCCTACTCAAAGCCCGGCAGGCCGAATACAACTCGCGTCTGGAGGCGCTCCGGCCCGATAACTCCGGCCTTTGTAAATCATGCGACCTCGCCCAGTGCCAAGACTGCTGCGCCAAGAAGTACCCGGTGACCGCCCCCGAAGGCTCGCCCGCCCGCGCGGCCCAAGAAAGGGCCCGGTCTGAATGCCTCAAGTGGTGCGGCTATTACGCCGAAATCTGCCGGGAAATGACCCGGGGCAAAGAACGGGATGGTGAACTGTTCGGCGTTATGGGGGAAGTCCGCAAGGAAGTCACAGAGACCCAGACGAGCATCCTGAAGAACATCAAGTAGGACCGGACCGGCCGGCGGCGGGGGCCGCCGCGCGCGCATCACCGTCGGGGGAACGCCGGAAGCCCGCGCGAGCGCGACGGCGGTCAGCGGCCGAGCCGGGCGATGAAGGCCTCGCCGCGGGCCAGGAGGTCGGCCCGGTCCGCGGGCGCGGGATGGGTCGCCATCAGCTCCACGGTCTGCTTGCGCAGGAGGTCGTCGGCCCGGGGGCTCCCCCGCTCCTGCCACGCGTCCAGGCTCAAGCGCGGGAAGACGGGGCTCCGGAAGGCCGCCTCGCGGAACAGCTTCAAAGTCGCCTCCGCCATGAGGAAGTTGCCGCCCGGCCCGACCTCGGCGATCTCGTCGAGGCCGAGCGACCCGTCGTCGAGAGCGAACCCGGCCGCGAAGCGGCGCGCCTGGCCGATGACGTGGTCGGCGTAAACAGCGGCCGCCGGCGAGAAGGCCAGGGAGTCGAAATTGCCGCCGACGAACGGCGCCAGCCCGACCGCCCCCAGGCACGAGGTCAGGTGGTTCATCCAGAAAAGGTCCGCGGCTAAGAGATCCGCTCCCCAGCCGGCGCCGCTCCCCGACGTGCCGCAGTGCGGCAGCCGGTAGTGAGCCATCATCTCGGCGCAGGCCAGGTTGAGCAGCATCGTCTCGGGGCCGTAGAAGCTCACCGCCGTGCCCATGTCGAAGCCGGCCGGCAGGATGCCCAGGATGACCGCCGCCCCCTCTCTCATGAGCTGGGACAGGACGAGGCCGGCCAGGAGCTCCGCGTTGAGGAGGGCCAGTGTCCCTGCCGGGGTGATGGGCGTCGTCGCCCCCGACATGCCGTAGTTGGAATAAATGACCGGCAGGCCCCGGGCGATGGACGCGGCCATCTTGTCGCTCGTCCCCGTGTTGATGACGAGCGGCGAGACCGGGTTGAAATACGGGATGACGGACGGCTTTTCCGGCCGTCCGGCGCCGAGCGCCTCGAGCATGTCCAGCGCGGGCTCGAAGGCGGCCGATTCGGAAACGAGGAGGACCAGCGGCTTGGCCGTGTTGGCCGCCATCTCGAGGCTGGCGTAAAGGTCGGCCGTCTCGGGCGGGAGGTCGCGGAGAACGCCGATGGTCGAGACAACGTCCATCCCCTGCAGCGCGTCGCCCAGCCTCGTCGAAGCGGCCATGTGCTCGCGCGTGAACGGCACGACCGCGTCCGTGAGCGGATCCTGGTAGAACAGGTTGGTGACGCCGACGCCGAACCGCGTGCCTCCCCCGCCGGGCCCGAGCGTGAAGGCGGGCGCTCCGGCCCGGTCGAACACGTCGATCGCGGACGGCGCCGCCTTCAGGGCCCATTCGACCAGGCCGGCCGGGATGAGGATCCGGCCGCCGTCGCCGGACGCGCAGCCCGCTTTGACGAACAGCGCCCGGGCCGCCGGCGAATCCACGCGCACGCCGGTCTTGGACAGGATCTCCAGCGAGGCGGCGTGCACGCGGGCGATGCCGTCGCCGTCGAGCACGGTGATGCGGGGGACGACCTGGCTCATGTCACGACCCGGCGGCCGCGATGACCGCCGCCTTGACCGCTTCGATGGCCTTGGCGACGGCGCCGCCGATCGGGTGGCTCTTGGTGATCTCCTTGGCCCGTTTCGCGGCGTCCCGCCGCTCCCCCTTTTCGAAGAGCATCCCGATGAGATCGCACGGCTGGGCCAGGCTGATCAGCGCGGCCGTGCGTTCGTCGGGCCGGGACATGCCGCGGAGGGCGGAGCGGATCCGCTCCCGGATCGCGTATTCGGGCCGGCCGTCGGTTTGAGGGTAACGCGCCGTCGGGAAGATCCAGAGGACGCGGCCCTCATCCCGGCCGAGCACCCTCTTTGCGACGAGCCGGTCGAGGAGTTCCCTCTTCAGCTTCCCGCCGGCAAACCCGAGCTTCGTGACCCAGTGGCCGATCGTCCGCGGCTTCTTAGAGGCGCGGACCTTCTCGAGGATCCCGTCGAGGAGCCCGTCCCGGGCCGAGCCGCGCGCCTCCGCGACGAGGACCTTCCCCTCGAGGCGGACGAGGCCGGCCCCCGCGAGCTCGATGAGAAGCGCGCCGGCCAATCCGTAGGGCAGGGCCGTCGAGGCCCGCATGAGAACTGTCCCCTTCTCGTCGTTCAGGGCCAGCAGGAGCAGCTCCTCGGCCAGACTCAGCTTTGTGTCCATCTGTTTCCTCCTTAGAGCCCGCTCAGGAGCTCGATGAGCGCCGCAGTCATGGCCGCCGGATAATTGTCCCGTTGGCGGATGTGGAAGATGAACCGGTCCCGCGAGCGGGGATCGTCCGACCATTCGGTGATCCCGTCCGCGCCGCACGTCACCCGGATGGGATCGAACGTATAGACCTGGGCCGCCTCGGAGCGCCCGATCGTCAGGCCCGTCGTTGACACGGTCATGCCGGCGGCCTGAAAGAACCCGGCGGTCGACCACATGTTCCGGTAAAGGGCGCCCTGGCGTTCGAGGAGGGCCCGGTCGGGCGGCGCCTCGAGCGTCCGCAGCCAGCTCGGACGAAGGGCGTCGGCCTCGGATTGATGAGCCCGGTCCGAGTCGCCCTGCTTGAGCATGAACGAGAAATAGTTCTGTAGGCGGGGGGACAACCGCGAAAAGAGGTCCCTCTGGAGAAAGCGGTAATAGGTCCCGTATTCGCCCGAGGCGAAGGGGACGCCGCCGCCCGGCGCGACCTCGAAGCACGGCAGCCAGTACAGCCGGCAGGGCAGGTCGAAGATGGCGGCGTAAGAGACCGGGTCCAGGTTGACGTTGTATTCGAGGCGGGCCGCCTTGATCTTGTCGGGCGTGCCCGATCCGGCGTTGAGCAGGATCCCGGCGCACTTCGCGGCGAAGAGCTTCGGCTCCAACCGCCCGGCCAGAGCCACGTCGCGGGTCGAACCTACGATCGAGATGAACACGGGCCGGGTCGAGGCGCGAAGGACTTCCAGCAGGGCCCTCACCCCGGCGGCGTCCTCGCGGTGCTCGGGAAGCGACGCCTCTTCGGGGCTCAGGCGCCGGCGCGTCCCGGTCAGGACCGGCACGGCCAGGCCCGAGATCCGGGAGAGCTGGGCCACGGCCTGAACGTCCGGATCGACGGCGGCGCCCGCGGGCGGGTGATCGATCATGACCGCCAGAAGCTCGAACCGACCCCCGGCGGCCAGGGCGAACGCCGTGGCCAGGTCGAAGTGGTCGTCCGGATCGATGTGGGGGCGGTAGAGGTCGGTCGTGTGGATGAGCGCGACCTTGGGACCCGGCCCCTCCTTCGCCCCGGCGGAGGACGGGCCCGCCGACCCGAGGAAGGCAGCGGTCCCCGCCGCCGCGACGCCGAGGAATCTCCGTCGTGACAAAGAACTCATGGGCTTGACCTCCGTTAAGAGCGGCGAGAGATCTTGAGCACGACCGCTTCTTGGGCGGCCAAGGATTTTCGCAGGGATCCCGGCAGGGCGACGCGGAGGCCGCCCGCCTCGACTTTATGGCTGAGCGTTTTCGAGGTCGAAAGCTCCGTCACCCGCACCGGGCCGGCGAGGCCCGTCTTGATATCGAGAGACTCGGGCAGAACGGTCTCTTTGTCCCCGGTGAGATAAATGGCGTAGACCGTCGTGTCTCCCTTGGCGGTGTAGGCGATAGGCCCGTCTTGATAGGGCGCGACCGGCCGGGTCCCGTAGATGGCCTCGCCGTTCGCCCCGAGCCAGCGGCCCATCGCCTCCAGGCGCTCGTAGACGGCCGGCTCGAACTCCCCTTTCCCGCTCGGCCCGACGCCGAGGAGCAGGTTCCCGCCCTTGGCCACGATCCGGACGAGGAGCTGGACGAGCTCGCGGCCGGACTTGTAGCGGTCGTTCGGCACCCAGCCCCAGGCGTTGCCCATGGTCAGGCAGCTCTCCCAGGGCACGGCCAGCGGCTTCTCGGGAGTTCGCTGCTCCGGGGTGAGGTAGTTCTCGTATTCGCCCTGGACCCAGCGGTCGACGACGAGCATGCCGGGGTTCGTCCGGCGGGCCCGCTCGGCGATCGCCTTCATGTCGATGTCCATGTCGTACGGGTACTTGCAGAACTCGGCCACCTTCTCCGTGATGGCCGACTTCGGCAGGACCCAGCAGCCGTCGAGCCAGAGGATGTCGACCGGCCCGTAGTCCTCGGTGATCTCGGCGATCTGGTTGTGGGTGTATTCGACGAACTTCCGCCAGCGCTCGGGATGCTTGGTGATGTCGTAGGTCGGGTTCCGGTCCTTCGGCGGATAATAGGGCCACCAGAAATAGGCCGAGGTCCAGTCGGGTTTGGAGAAATAGGCCCCGACGACAAGGCCCTCGTTCCGGCACGCGCTCAGGACCTCCCTGTAGACGTTGACCTTGGGGTTCGAGGAGAAAGGACAGCCGGGATCGGTGACCTTGAAATCGGTGTACTTGGTGTCGAAGAGGCAGAAGCCGTCGTGATGCTTGGTGCTGGTGATGACGTACCTCGCGCCCGAGCCCTTGAACGCCCGGGCCCACCGGGCCGGGTCGAAACCGGCGGGGTTGAAGCGGGCTTTCGTGCCGCGGTAGTGGGCGGCGTAGGCGTAGTAATCGTCGAAGCCCGGCCGGGTGACCCAGTCTTCCGGGCAAAGGCCCCAGGATTCGACCGTCCCGAGCTCGGAATAGAGGCCCATGTGGATGAGCAGCCCGAACTTGTAGCCTTGCCATTTTTCGAGGTTGGCCCGGACAGCCGGCTCCTTCGGCCGGACGTAGGTCGTCTCATCGGTCTGGGCCGTCGCGGGGACCGCCGACGAGAGCACGCCGGCGAGGCAGATCAGGGTTATCCAGCGCGTTCTCATTCGACTCTCCTCGTCAGGGTCTCCGGCCGCCGCCGGGGAGGCCGAACCGGATTTCCAGAACGGCCCCCGCGAGCGCGACCGATCCCTTTTTCGCCTCGTAATCGACGAAATCGAAGCCGTCGGCGCGGGTGGCGGTGACTTTCAAGTAGGGATCGAGGTTGGCTTGGAGATGGGCCCGCGCGGCCGCCGCCGCTTCCGGACCGGGATAAGGGATGATGAGCCGGGTGAACGACAAGCCGTCGGGCGTCTGATATGCGGACAGAGCGCCGAAGATCTTGCCGCCGAGCGACAGGATGTCCCCTTCGCCGAAGGTGAAATACGGCTGAAGGCCGTAGGGACCGCGGATGAGCCGCTCGGACCCGGCGACCTTCCCCCCGGCCGGCAAAAGGTCGAGCGGGGTCTTTTCGGTCTCGTCCGCCACCCCCGCCAGGAAGGCGTTGGCCAGGGCCGCCGCGTCGGCGCGCGGCGCGGGCGTTTCCCCGAGGTTGTCCACCTGGATGAAAAAGCGGCCCTTGACGATGGTCAGCTGGACATCCTCGCTCGAGTTGCGGGCGGCCACCTCGGCGAACGGCGTCTCCCGGCCCATGCGCATCAGATAGATCCCGAGAGCCGAGGCCGCGCTTTCCATTTCGTAGGCGCTGAGGGTCAGTTCGGCTTTGTCCCGGGCATAGGCCTGGATGCGGAGGGCCGTGAACCCGAACTCCAGGAAGATCTCGGCTCCGCCGTCGATCTGGTTGAAGAGGTCCTGGCCGACGAACGTCCGGAGCGTCCCGGACGCGGCCCACCCGGGCGCGAAGGCCGGGCCGGGGACCTGCGGCTGGGCAGCGAGCGTCCCGGCCAGGGCCAGGACGAGCGCCGCGGACGCGCTAAGCTTTGACATGCGCGATCTTGGCCGGGTCGACGACGCCCAGCCCGAGCTTCTCGGCGTAGCGGAGATAGTCGGTGAAGCGGGGGTTCTCGTTGACCGCGACCCCCATCTCCTTGCGCTTGGCCACGATCCGGTTGTGACAGACCATGTCCAGGGCGAACGGGTCGGAAGCGAAAAACAGCCGGTTGTCGATGTAGGCGAACTTGGCGTTCTTGTCCGGGCCGCCGTCGTACTGCGAGCGCAGGCCGTCGGTGATGTTGAGGACCATCTTGTCGCGCACGGGCCAGAAGGCGGGGACCTCGACGCAGACGTCGAGGAACAGGGGCGCGTGGAGCCGGTTCGTGTTGCAGACGGCGCCGTAGCCGATGTTCTTCGTGGCCATCGAGATCGCGTTCCCCGTGTTCTTGAACACCGGCAGATTGATGATCTTGGTCAGCTTCTTCGTCAGGAGCTTGCCGAAGTAGGAGTGCTTGCCGTTGAAGACGTGCTGGTTGAGATAGGGCAGGTCCTTGGGGCCCTCGACGTCGGCCCAATAGAAGACCTCCTGGTCGAAATTGGGGACGCTGACATGGGTCCCGTCGGGCTTGAGCCACTTGCTGTTGTCCTGGGTCTTGCCCTCGGCGGCCGCCTCGTCCATGGTCTGCAGGCCCTCGATCGCGATGCCCGGATACCGCTCGGCCGTGAACCCGGCGTCCGTGAGCATGTAGTCGAAGCGGTCCCAGATGACGATGTTCCGCCGCGGCAGGCCGCAGGAGACGAGCCAGTCGATGACGGCGTCGACGAGCTCGAGCCGGGTGCTGATGAGGCCCGGCCCGACGGGGTTGACCTTGAGCCCGACGACGTCCGTCTTGGTTAAGAACAGGCCGAAGCTCTTCTTCAGGCTCTTCCCCGTGCGCCCGCGGATCCCTCTCTCGACCATGGCCTTGACCACGGCGGCGTCGACCTTGCCGTCGGGCATGGCCGCGGGATCGTGGACCTCGACCACCCGGCCCGGGAACGGCCCGGGCAGGCTCCACTTCGTCCGGGAGACCTTGAGGGCGTCCTCGATATTGGTCTTCGGCCGCGGCGGCCGGGCCGGCGGTTTGGCCGGGGGCTGCTGGCCCTCGGTCTGCTGGGCCGCGAGCAGGCTGCGGCCGGCCAGGACCAGGCCGGCGCCGATCGCTCCGCCGGCCTTCAGGAAGTCGCGGCGGCCGACGGCGTCGTCAGGGGGCATCGAGCGGTAACGGCGTTCTCTCATGAGGGACCTCGCTTGTCCTCAGATTATAAAGGAATCCCCCCGAAATAGGAAAGCGGAGCGCGGCCGGGCGGTACCAGGAAGAAAGTCAGCGCCGGCGCGAGGCCGAACGGAAGCCGAAGTAGGGCGCGGTGTAGGTCGGCTTCCGGAACATCCGCCCGAAGCACTTGAGGTGCTGGGGGCCGTAGGAGAACCCGCCGCCGCGCCGGACCCTCGTCCCCTTGTCGCTGGCGTCGGGCCCGCGCGGGTTCTCGGCCCCATCGGCGGCCCAATGGTAGGCCTGCGTCTCCGACCCCCAGTCCCAGACCCATTCGAAGACGTTCCCGGCCGTGTCGTAGAGCCCGTAGCCGTTGGGCGCGAACAGGCCGACGGGCGCGGCCACGCCCAGGTTGTGGTTGGCCTGGTCCGGACCGAGCTCGTCGCCCCAGGGGTAGCGCCGGCCGGCGAGACCGCCGCGGGCCGCCTTCTCCCATTCGGCCTCCGTCGGCAATCGAAAGCCGTCCGCGTCCCAGCGCACGTGGGCGGCGGCGAGGTCGACGTTCCCCGAGCGATAGACGGCCGTATGGTCGTCGTCGGTGTAATAGACGGGCGTCCGGCCCTCCCTCTCCGAGCGGGCGTTGAGCCATTTGACCGAATCGTACCAGCTGACCATCGTCACGGGCAGGTCGTTGCCCTGGCGGGTCGAGCCGTTCTGCCCGGCGTTGTCGAACGCGTAGCCGTGCTCGACCGCCCAGTCATAGACCTTTCTCCAGAGCGCGTAGGTCGTCTCGTACCGGTCGATCCAGAACTCGTCGAGGTTGACCGTGTGGACGGGGAGCGCATAGGCCGTGTTGTCGAGGCTGTCGCCCATCCGGAAGGGCCCGGCGGGGATGCGCACGAGCCCGGGCTTGGGGACCTTGGCCCTCGGCGCGGCCATGACCCAGGACGATTCGCGGCTCTCGCCGTCCGCGTTCAAGGCCGTCACGACAAAGAAATAGGGCGTCCGGTCCGAGAGGCGCCTGACCGTATAAGGGCTGCCCACGATGCCGTCGACCTTGGTGCCGTTTGTCTTGGAGACCGAAGCGGACCTCGCGTAATAGACGTTGTACGATGTCGCGCCCGCGGACGCCTTCCAGCTCAGGGTCACCGACCCTTGGCCTCCCTGCGCCGAGACGCCCGTGGGGACGAGGGGGGACGCTCCGGGACCGGCCTGGGCGACGGTTCCCCCCATGATGTCCGCATAGGCCGGCAGGCCTTTGGGGGCATCGGCGACGCCCCCGACCGTGCCGGCTGTCAAGAGCAGCACGAGCCCGGACCACGTCACGGTCCTCATCCCCCGCCTCCTTGAAGAGGGGGTCAAACCTACTTTTTTTCGAAAAAAATAGGTTTGACCCTCTCTTTGCTTGTTTTACTGCAGGGTCCAGGCGCCTCCCGCCTTCTTCAGCTTCAGCTCCCGCGGCTCGCCGGACCTGACCGTCACCTTGAGCTCGACCGGCTGCGGCGCGGTGAGGACGCGGATAGTGTATTCGCCGGGCGGCAGCTTGACCGCCTCCCCGCCGACCACGCCCCGACCGGCCTCTGTCCCCGCGGCGTCGAGGGCGACGAAGCCGAGTTTGAGGGCCTGGTCCAGGGCCGCGACGAGCTCGCCGGCGTTGCGGGCGTCGATGTAGCGGCCGCCCGTCGACCGGGCGATCGACTCGAGCTCCTGCCGGCCCTCCGCTTCCTTGATATCGAACCCGACGATGTTGACCTCGAGTGCCAGGCCGGTCGCTTTGATGGCCGGGGCGATCGACTTGATGTCGCCCTTGCAGCTCTCGATCCCGTCGGTCACCAGGACGATGCTGGCATTGGGGACCTTCTCGAGGTCCTTGATCGCCGCCAGCACGCTGGCCACGAGCGGGGTCCGGCCCTTGGTCTGGATCCTGTCGACCCAGTTCGTGAGGGCGGCCTTGTCGATCGGCCCGACGGGCACGACCAGCTCGGTGTCGCGGCAGGCGTTGTCGTAGTCGTCCGTGGCATAGCGGTGGCCGTAGACCCGCAGCCCGACGTTCATCGTCCCCGGCAGGCCCTCGATCGTCTGCTTCAGGACCCGCCGCGCCGCGGCGATCTTGGTCTCCTTGCCGACCAGCCCGGTCATCGAGTTCGAGGCGTCCATGATGATCTCGACGGTCTGGGGCGTCTCTTTCTCCGCCTCCTTCTCCAGGACGACGCGGATCTCACCCGGCGTCTTGACCCGCGGCGCCGCCATGTAGATCGGGACATGGCCGCAGCAGAACTCGAGCATGAGCGCCCCGAGGGCCGCCCGGTAGGTTTCGAGGGCATCCGATTCCTCATGCTGCGCGCCGCCCCAGCCGCCCTTCTGCTCCTGGTTGTCGACGAGGAAGCGGCACATGTAATCCTTCCAGACCCGCCAATCCTCCCCGCCGGCGAGGTACATGACCCGCGTCCCGTAGTACCAGTAATAGAACGGATACCCGTCCCCCGGGTACTCGAAGTTCCAGGCCGGGCCGTAGCTCTGCATGAACCGGATGGCGGGCGCGATGGCCGGGTCCTTCGGCAGGCCGCACAGCTGCAGGGCCAGCGCGCCCATGCCGGCCCGGGCGCAGGAATCGCCGATGTCGACCGGCCCGTCGTACCCGAACGAACCATCTTCGCCCTTGAGCGACTTGACGTACTTGGCGGCGTCCTTGAAGGCCCGGTCCGGGACGCTGAACCCGGCGTTGGCCGCCGCCTTCAGGGTCAGGACCTGCCAGGCGCTGACCGAGAGGTCCGCGTCCTCGTAGTCGGGCTCGTAGCGCCAGCCGCCGTAATGGGGCGAATCGGCCGGCGTAGGGCCCTTGAGCGTCGCCGGCTTCTGGGCCGAGTTCTGGGACCGGACGATGAGCCCGATCGCCTCTTCGGCCACCGGCTCGAGGCTCGCCTCGTTGAGCGCGGCGAACGCCTCGATGACGCTGAGGGTGGCGATGGCCTGATCGTACATGACCTTGGAGCTGACGGGCCCGAACATGCCGCCGCGGATGGCCGCCTCCTCGGAGCCGGCCGGGAACTGCGAGCCCGGGGTGAACTGGGCCCGGAGATAGCCCAGCGCAGAGCGGATGTTCGCGGAATAGTCCTTTCCGGCGCACTCGCCGCCGATGAAGGCCATCGTGGCCAGCCCGGCCCCGGCCACTTCGTAGTGGGACCAGGAACCGTCCTCCAGTTGGGTGGAGGCCAGGAAGGCGAGCGCCTTGGCCAGGGCCTGGCGGACCTCCTCGGGCGTGGCCGGCGGCCGGTCGTGCTTGCGGACCCGGAGCTTATAGGCATGTTCCGTGTCCCCGCCCCGGTCCGTGTGGACGTTGACCAGGAACTTGCCGGCCGCTTGCCTCAGCCGGACGAGCGTTTCGCCCTCATCGCTGCCGAAACAGTCCATGTCCGAGAGCGTCTTGCCCGACGCGTCGCAGAAGCGCAGCACCAGGTTGACCTCGGCGATCCCGCTGAGCTCGAGGATGACGGCGTCGAGGCCCGGCGCCGGAATGGTCAGCGCGTACCAGTCGTCGTCCTCGTCCTCGTTGGCGAAACCCGAGATCGTCGTCCCGAGCGCGATCGCCATGGCCTGGGCCGGAGCGTTGTTCGGCTCCTTCTCGACGGCCTCCTGGGCCGTGAGCGTGACCGCTCCGGCCGCGAGAACGGCGGCGACCGCTGCTGCGCAAAAGACCTTTTTCAGGGCGTTCCTCATGACTGTGTCCTCCGTGCGTGTTCCCGTCCGGCTCATCCCTCTAGTCCTCGAACTGGCTGAGATAATAGTTGAGGATCGAGGTCGAGGCGCAGGCGAAGCCCTTGGCGAACTGATCGCACCAGCCTTGGCTGATCGAGACGCCGGCCTCGGCCTTGTAGATCTCGAAGTCGTATTTGAAGCAGTCCTCGATGTCGATGAGGTTGACGCTGGCTTCGATACTGATCTTCTTCTCGAAGCCCGGGCACATGACCGATTGGATGTCCTTCATGTAGGCCTTGGCCTCGAGCAGGGCTTCCTTGGTCAGCTCGCCGTGCTTGAGGATCATGCCCATGAGGAGCCAATACGTGTCGACCGCCCCGACCATGGCCCCGAGCACCGCTCCCATCTTGGTGCTCATCGCGCCCTTTTCCTGGAGGATCGTGTGCTCGAGCATGGCCTGGTGGAGGCCGGTATCGAGGACCCCGATCGTCTCCCGCGTCCGCGGGTCGACCTCCCACCAGCCCCAGCGCGGCCGCCCTTCCCAAGCGATGGGTTTCTCCGGGACCATGACGATGCGCCCCGAAGACGCGAGGGTCCCTTCGATCAAGCCTTGGACTTCGGGCGCCAGGCCGAGCGCCTTCACCTGGTCTATTTCGAGGGACGAGAACATCCGGATGGGGACCTTCTTGCGGGCGGCCTCTTCCATGATGAAGGCCGTGGTCAGGGCCGGCTTGCCGGTGAGCAGGGACAATAACTTGCCCTCGAGGATCGATTCCATGACCCCCCGGCCGTACTGGAAGGCCTGGCTCATGCCCCAACCCTGACCGGGCAGGGCCACCGACTCGACCCGGTCTTGGCGGAGGTCGATCGTCGCCTCCGTTCTCTCCCCGCTCCCGCTGAAGGACGTGACGATGACGCGCGGCACGGCGTACCAGCTGGCCACGGACAGGGCCGCGGCCTGCTTCTCGGTCTGATCGTCCGAGGTCGAGGCGAAGATCATGTTCATGAGGTGGCCGAGGTCGCTGCCCAACCTGGCCTCGAGCTCGACGCCCGACGACAGGGTCTTGGCCGTGGCCTTTTTGGCCTTGAGGGCGGCCCTGATCTTGTCGGCTTCGGCCTTGGCCTCGCTCCGCGCGTCGGCCGCGGAAACGGCTGTGACGTCGTCCTTCCAGGTCGAGGCGGGGATGCGGTCCCCGGTGATGAGCAGGGCGTGCCTTTGGAAGAGAGGCGCGTCGGCCCGGCCGAGGACGGCCTTGAAGATGACGCTTCCGGGGAACGAAACGACCTCGCCCAGGCTCTCGAACTTGATCCCGAGGTTAAGCCGGATCTCCGTCCCCTCCGCCGCGGCGGCTTCGCCGTCGGCCAGGCCGTCCTCGCCCGCCATCAGCGCGACTTTAAGATACGCTTCCGCGTCGCCGGCCGGCTTCTTCTTCGCCCCGGACGTTCCCCCGCTGAGGCCGCCGAAGAGGCCCCCGACGCCTCCGCCCGCCTCCTCTTCTTTTTCCTTCGCTTCGGCCTCTCCGCCGCGGTATTCCGTCATCACCGTCAACGACACGGGCTTATTGGCCACATCGGCCAGCGTTCCGTCCCATCTAAAAACCGGTTCCGGATCGCTTGACGAGCCGACCCTTCGTCCGACCCACACACTGACCTTCACACCCAGGGCCTCGTCGGCCGGGTCGTGCGAGTCCGCCAGCTCCGCGAAGGCCCGGCCGGGCTCCGCGGAGGGGAAGCTCGGGTCGAGGTCGATCCAGCCGTCCCCCTCCTCGAGCCGGACCCAGAAATGGCGCTTGACCGCGGCGACGAGGCTCCGGTCCGCGGCGGGATCGGAGATGGGCGTGCCGCTCTTATAGCTCGGCGCCTTGGCCGGGGGGAAGATCGCGCCGAGGAGCCTTTTCGCCGCCGCGTCGTCGAGCTCGCCCTCCGCGATCTCCACGGTCATTCCCTTCTCCTGAAGCAGGCGGGCCAGGAAAAGGGCCTTTTCCAAGGGATTGGCGCTCCGGCCCCATTCAACACCGTCCTGCGTCTTCAAGGGGAAGCGCGAGGGCTCGGTCCGGATGGCATCGCGGACGAACTTGAAGGCGTCCTGCCACTCTCCGTCCTCGGGCAGGGTGGCGCGAGACTCCGCTTCCGGATCCGCCTCGACGGTCGATTCCGCGGCCTCGACCCGGGCCGCTCCGGTTTCCTCGGCCGAAGCGGCCGTTTCGGAGGCTTTACCCTTCTTCTTGGAGCAACCGGCGGCCGTCAAGACGACCGCGGCGGCCAAAAGGACAACCAGGATCTTTTTCATCGTCCCCTCTTCTTCGATCACTTCAGACCGGCCAGGCTGAACGTCTTCTCGCTCTCGTAGCCGCGGTAATAGAGCGACGCGGGGGCCGCCTCGGTCGCGAAAGCCAGCTCGAAGCGGACGAACGACTGCGGCGGCACGGTGAACGGCGTCGGCGGACGGTGGGCCAGCGCGGCCGTGGCTTCTTCGTCGTAAGCGACGTCCTCGCCGCCGGCCTTGAGGATGAACTGCACTTCGGCCTGGATCTCGGCGCCGCTCTTGACGAGGGAGCGGATGCCCAGGTCCAGGATGACGAGCCCCTTCTCACGGCGGGCGCCGAAGAGCATCACCTCCAGCGTCCGGCCGTCCTTGTGCACCGCCTTCGGCTCTGAGGCCGGCCCGGCGGCGGGCGGGGCGCTCAGCGCCAGGGCATAGACTCGGTTCTCGACCCGCATCCCCAGACTGAGCTCCTTCTCGGCCGCGGGCACGACGAAAGCGACCTCCTGGTTCTGGGTGAACTCGGGGGTGAAACGGATGAAGCCCTCGTCGGTCGTCGAGCCTCCGGCCGCGTAGTAGATGTGGCCGGCCTTGGTGGCCAGCCAGATGTATTCGGTCGGCTCGACCTGGACGATGTTGCCCTTGGACAGGCTCTTGCCGTTGAGCTTGACCACGGCGTAACGCCAGCCTTCGGGCGCCTCCTCGTCCTTGTAAGCGGGCTTGAAGTCGAGGGCGGCCGCGGCGAGCTCCAGGTATTCGTCCTTGAGCGTGCCCAGCCCCTTGGGCGCCGTCCCGGCGGCCCCGGCGGCGAGCTTGAGGTCGCCCGTGAGCGGGATGAGGACGTGGCCGTAGGAATAATCGAAGAACTGGAAGGCCAGGTTCTTGGCGCCCTCCGGCAAGAGATAGACGAAACGGACCTTCTTCGTGTCGCCCAGCTTGGGCAGGACGAATTCCTTCTTGAGCCCATAGCCGCCCGCGACCTTTTCCGTCAAGGGATCGAGGGCGAAGCTGGCGCCGTCGGCGAGGAGGTAGGCGTGGTCGAAGAACGAGGGCACGAGGTAAGTGACATCGGCATCGACGTACTCGACCTTCTTCTCTGACTGGCCGCCGGTCATGAGCCCGCCGACGCCCATAGTCCGGTCCTGCTTCCCTTCGAGATCGTCCTTGCGGACCTTCTGCTTAGGATGGATGTTGGTCCAGGCGGTCTCGAGGACGTAGTAGGACCGGCCGGCCGGCGCGGTCTTGGACGCGACCTGCTGCTCAAATCCCGAAGCGGTCACTTCGACCTTGGCCGCCTTGTTGGCTCGCTGCTCCTTCGGCGCCGCGCCGCTTTGGGCCTGGGCCGCGACGGAAAGGACGAGTGCGCCGGCGAGACACAGAGCCGACACCCTGACAACGCCGAGACGCTGTGTGGACATGGTTCCCTCCTTCGGGGCCGGAACGGCCGCGGCCGGCGGCCGGGGGCACAAAAAGAAACTCAGGAACCGGTGCCGCTCGGTCTTGGCCCCATCCGATGTGCCCGCTCGTCGATGGGCCAAGGGTAGCCTTTTTCGCGCCCGGATGTCAACCCGCGGAGGTTGACCGTCCCGAGCGGCGCTGATATCCTCTGCCCGCGGAAGATCAGGGCGATAGCCAAGGAGGGGAACGTGGACCCGAACCGGATCGTCGAGATGGCCAGCGCTTTCTACGAGTCGGCCGCGCTGTTCGCGGCTTCGGACCTGGGGATCTTCAAGACCCTGGCCGCGCGCGGCCCCTCCGATCTGGACGTCATCGCCTCGGCCTGCGGTCTTGACCGCCGCGGCGGACGCCTTCTCCTCGACGCCTGCGTCGCCCTCGGGCTCCTCGAAAAGGACGCCGGGCGGTACCGGAACACGCCCGAAGCGGCGCTCTTCCTCGTCCCGGGCTCGCCGGCCGACCTGAGCGGGGCCATCCGCTACAACCGCGACGTCTACGGCGCCTGGGGCCGGCTCAAGGAAATGGCCGTGACCGGCAAGCCCGTCGAAAAGCCGGAGGTCCATCTGGGGGAGGACCCGGAGCGCACCCGGACGTTCGTCCTGGCCATGCACGGCCGGGCCATGGGCATCGGCCAAGCCGTCGTCCCCCGCCTCGATCTCGCCGGACGGCGCCGGGTCCTCGATGTCGGCGGCGGGCCGGGGACCTATTCCGTGCTGATCGCCGAGGCCCATCCCGGCCTCGAGTGCGTCGTCCTCGATCTTCCCCCCGTCGCGGCCATCGCGTCCGAGATCATCGAGCGGGCCGGCCTGTCCGGCCGGGTCCGCACGCTCCCCGGCGATTACCATGTCACGCCGTTCCCGGGCGGCTTCGACACCGTGCTTTTCTTCGGCGTGCTCCATCAGGAGGAGCCGGACGCGATCCGGGACCTGCTCAAGCGCGCCCACGACGCCCTGGAGCCCGGCGGGCTCGTTTACGTCCTGGACATGATGACGGATGCGAGCCGGACCCGGCCGAAGTTCTCCGCCCTTTTCGGCGTCAACATGGCCCTGACGGCGGAGAACGGTTGGGTTTTTTCGGACGAGGACCTGAGCGGCTGGCTCAACGGGGCCGGGTTCCGCGGTGCCGCGGTCCGGCCCCTCGGGCCGCCCATGCCGCATTGGCTGGCGTCGGCCGTCAGGTAGAGGCCGGCGCCGGGCCGGTCCCTACCTGCCCCGGCCGGCTTTGACCTTCTTATAGCCGGCGGGGATGTCGTAGGTCCCGGCCGGGGCGCTCTGGTCCGAGCATTCGAGGACCTCGGTCGTCGAGGCGACTTCGGCGCCCATCATCTTGGTCGTCGCCGTCTGGTAGACGACGACCCCCTTGACCTTCTTCATCTCCTGGAGGATCTTGTCGAAGCCAGGCTGGGCGGCCATCATGGCGTTGGACATGGCGAAGGCCAGGCTGTAGTCGACCTTGAGGTCCTCGGTGGCCCAGGCCTCCGATTTCATCTCACCGCCCATCATGGTCATGTCGATAAGGTACTTCCGGCACTTCCAGCTCCCGATCGTCTTGGTCTCGCCGGTCTCTGTGACCTTGGCCGACATGCTGCCCATGACGCCCTTCATCATGTTCTTCATGAAGCCGGGCATCTTCTTCATGGCCTCGGCCTCTTCCGCGTCCTTGGGCTCCTGGGCCGCGGCGGCCCCCTCGAACATCTTGTCGAAGTCCAAGGGGATCTCGCTGTAGGTCTTAGCGGCGTGGTCGAGCCCGACGAGGACCTTCTTGTCGGCGAAGAAGAGCGTCGATTTCCCCTCGGTATCGGTCCGGGCCTTCCCGGCGCCGAGCCAGAAGACCATGATCTCGTCTTTCTCCGGCTGGCTCTGGCCCATGACCGTGAAAGCGCCCGTGTGGGTCTTCTGCTTCATGTAGACGTCGGCCCGGGCCGGCGCCGCGACGAACGCCAGGGCGACGATCGTCGCGAGCCCCAGAACGAGCAAAGTCCGCGTGCTTTTCATGAGGTCCTCCTTGTTCAAAGACCGGTGAATTCCTACAACCCTTGCGACCCTTATAGCCCCCCGTCCGTCCGATGTCAAGCCCAGCCGGGCCGGACAGGCCCGGACGCGGCCTCCTCATGAGCGCGTCTCGTCGCCGTTCGAGTCATTGACGCTTCCGTAAACCCCGGGGAAAGGGCCGTTGGCCGTTTTCGTCAGGAGACCGCCGCGCTCAGCGGGACGGGAGTTCTCAACATTCCAGGCCGCCCGTTCGATGTCTCTTGACATCGCCTCGCCCAATATATAACAATCCTATCAGCCAGGGGAGTCGGAACTGCAAGATCCCTCATCGATCTGTCGTCGTGATCCTGTCAGCCCCTCAATGGGAGCATGAAAGGAGAAACGATGGAAACCAAAACGGAGCGGGAATCCATGGCCAAGTCCTTGGGGCGCTACCTGGCCTTGTTGGCCCTCGGCATCGCCCTCGCCATCTCGGGGGCCTACGGGCCCGGCGCCGCCGGTGGCCAAGTCAGCGCCAAGAAAGCCCAGTCCGCAGCGCCGCCGCCGGCCGGCACGGCCTCCCGTTCGTTCGCGCTCCAGGCCAACGGGCGCACGGACATCGACGTCCAGGTTCCGGCGGCCGGCAAGTTGGAGGCCCGAGCCGAATGGACCGGCTCGGCTCCGAAGCTGGCCCTGATCCTCAATGGTCCCGGTCAAGCCCAGGCCTACGCCCGCCGGGACGGGACAAGCCCGCTCGTCCTGGCCTTTGACATCAATGCGGCCCTTCTCGCGAAAGGGAGCGCCTGGCGGCTCAGCGTCGTCAATTTCGGGACCGGCTCAGCCCAGGTCCAGGTGACGATCCGGCTTCCCGCGCCGTCCGATGTGGCGGCGGGCACTCCACAGGCCCGGCAGGCCACCGCGACCGCAGCCAGGACGGCGACGACCAAGGCTCAACCCTCGAAGGCATCCGCCCCTCCGCCTGTCGCGGGCGAAGCCCAAGCGCAAGCGGTCGGTCAATTGCACACCGGACCGGTCGTTTGGAGCCTCCAGTCACAGCTCCAGCGTTCGGCGGCGGAAAAAGGCCACCTCCCCTATGTCGGGGAGCCGGTGGACAGCCTCCTGCCCGTCAGGAACGCCCAATTCAAGACGGCCCGGATCCTGGTCAACCGAAGACAGCCCTTGGCCTATCAGCCGTTCGCGGTCGTGGACCCCCGGAACGGAAACGCCATCGCTCCCGACGCGGTGCTGCCTCCTTTTCCGAACGGGAAGACCATGCGGGCTGCCGACTACTACAACGACCTCAATATCCTTGAGAGCCAGTTCAACGCCCTCGGCTACACCCTCGACGTCCGCCGGGACCCGAGCCCCGGGGCCAAGCTCCAGGAGACCCGGTTCTCCGCCGCCCAAGCCGCCCAGGTCCGCAAGGCCGGCCAGGATTTCATCGGCCGCCACCGCCGCTTGTCCATCGCCAAGCCCTTGGGAGCCGCCGAATTTCAGCAGCAATACCTGAAGCAGCAGAGCGCGGACCGGGCCCGGCTGCAGCGGCTGATCAAGGACAGGTCCGAGGAGCCGCCCCCTCTTTCACCGAGCGGCTATGTTCCTCCTCCGCCAGCGCCGGACCAAACGGGGAACGACTTCAAATACGAATATTCAACGGACCTGCCGACCCTCGGCGATAGGGACCTCTTCGCCATCTATCTCGAGGGGTCCGCCGAGCTCTCGGGCAAGAAGCCCGGCGTTTATGCCATTCCGGGCACCAATGCCGTGCAGGCCGGAGGGAACATCCAGCTCAAAGCGCACGCCGAGGCCGGCGGCTATGTTTTCGACAACAAGTTCGCCCTCATCCGGGTCGACGGCAACGCCACGGCGCCCTCGCCGGGCGGAGAGATGGGCGCCAAGGTCACGCTCTACATCGCCGGTATGGCCACCCGGGATCTCATCAACTGTCCCACTAAAACCTATTCGAGCACGACGAAGCTCGTCGATCTGCCTCACTGGGAGGCCACGGAACGGTGGGAGAAGTCCCTCGATCTGTCCTATACGACGCCGATCCCCATCGGTCCGTTCGTCATCACCCTAAGGGCCGGCGTCCGCGCCGCGGCCGGGATCGAAGGCGGGATCTATCTCAGCCCTCTCGGCGCCAGCGCCAGGTTCGGCCCCTACGTCCGGGCGGACGTCTACGCCAGCGCCGGCATCAGCCTTCTGATCGTGGAGGCCGGGGTCAAGGTCACATTGACCCTGATCAACAACTCGCTCGTGCTCGAAGGGAGCGTGGGTTTGATCGGCGAGCTCGAGGCCGGCGAGAGCTCCCTGAAGATCGCCTATAGCCTGCGCCTCTACGATGAATTCCAGGCCCTTAGCGGCAGCTTGGGTGTCTATGTCTGCGTCTATGTCCCGGCCTTCGATATCCCGCCGTGGCACAAGAAATGCTGGGACTGGGACATTATCAGCTGGGAGGGGTGGAAGGCCACGGGCGACCTGTTCGACCCCGTCACCGGCAGTTGGGACATCTTCACTGGCGGAGCGCTCGGCGGCCCCTCGGGCGGGACCTTCAAGCCCTCGGGCTCCGGCGGCGTGACCTGGGACCCCTACGGGACGAGTTGTCTTCTCCCGCTGAACGATACGTCTAAAGGCGTCTTCGCGCCGTCGGTCGCCGAGTTCAACGGCCAGCTCCACGCTTTCTGGCTGGACGGGTGGACGATCCAATATGCGAGTCTCGATCCGGCCGTGCTGACCAGCGTCGAGACGGAGGAGCCCGGGACGACCGGGGCCGCGGCCCAGCCCGGCGGAGGCGGCCGCAGCCAATACGGGACTATCAAGCAGAGGCTCGGCGGGAACGTCGATACGACTCTCAAGCCGTACCCCATCGTGACCTGCAGCGCGCCCGTGGCCGTCGTCTTCCGGGATCGGATCTATCTCTTTCACGCCGGCTGGCCGGCCGGGATGGGGAACCGCAAGCAGCCGGACTGGGCCATCTACTATCACTACATGGACTCCTCCGGGAAATGGTGGCCGGAAAACCCCATCGGCCAGCAGCTCCCGGGAGCCTCCTACTACCGCCCTGCCGCCGCCGTCTATAAAGGTGAGCTATATCTCTTTTTCGTCCAATCCGGGGGCAAGGGCATTAATTATTTGAGGTTCAGGCCGGGTATCCTGAGCGTCGACAAGACGACCGACATCGTCCTCACGGAAACGAAGCTCATCCCGGGGAACGTCAAGGCTCTGGCGAGCCCGGCGGCGTGCGCGTTCGGCGACCGCCTCTACGTCTTCCATCGCGGATCCGGCAACAGCGACATCTATTACCGCTACCTCGACCCCTCGGGGAAATGGGGGCCTGAGGAGACCGAGGAGACCAAGGTCGATGGCTCCTCGTCGACCGACGGCCCGGCCGTCGGCGTCGCCGGCGAGCAGATCATCATCGTCTACCGGCGCTCGAACTCCAGCATCCATTATCGGTTCGGCGAGATGGGCAGCGTTGCTTCGACTTCGGGAGGAGGCGGAGGAGGCGGCTCCGGCCAGTACGGGCAGAAGAAGCAGCGCCTCAGCAGCGTCGATATCGTCTGGTTGGACGAACAAGAGATCAAGGGCAATACGAAATCGGACAGGGGTCCCACCGTTTGCCCCACCACGCGCAAGTTCTTCTTGTTCCACTTGGGCAAGGACGATTACAAGCTCCTTTACAAGTGGTTCTCGGGCTATTGATCGGGCTGAGCGGGATGCGTCGGCGGAAGATCGACGGCAGCGCCGTCGCCGTCATCGGGATCGCGCTTTGGCTCTCGTCCTGCGGGCCCACTCGCTCGGCGGGACCCGTCTATGACCTCAAGGAAGGCACGGCGCTCGTTTATCGCCTCGACTACTCCAGCCGCTCCGCCACCGATATCCGTAAGCTCCTGGAGAGCCTGAGGTCCGGCGAAGCCGGCTCGGTGTCGGCCGCGGGGGTCACCCAGTCCTTCGATACACGGATCTCCGGCGACCTGGTCATGACCGTGATCGAAAGGTCCGGCGACGGCTTCCGCGTCTCCTTCGGATTCCGGCAGCCCGTCGTGGAGCTGACGGTCAACGGGCGTCCGGAGGCCGCCCAAGCCGAGATCATCGGGGCGGCGCTCCGTCTCGATATCTACGCCGAGATGTCAGCCCAGGGCCGTCTGACGTCCGTCTCGTTCGACCCCGACGTCGAAAGCGTCTGCCGCAACTACGCCCGGGCCGTGCTCGGGATGGCCCAGGTCGTTCTGCCTGGAACGTCCGGGCCGCACATGACCCGATGGGAAGCCGACGAGGACGACCCGGGAGGCGCTTATATCGCGCGCTACGAGGTCCTGCCCGGCCGGGGCGGGGAGCTATCCAAACAGCTGAAGACCGGGGCCGAGGTCTTCCGCAAGGCCAAGGTCCGCTACCGCAGTCAGCCGGCCTCGTCCGGCCCGGGCGGACCGAAACAGATCCAGACGCGTAAGCCTGAGGGAAGCCTGGAGGCCGTCTTCGATGTGAAGCGGGGGCGGCTCCTCTCAACGGTCGGCGAGGAGACACAGACGATCAGCGTCTCGGGAACGGAGATCGGGAGGGTCATCGCCGGTATCGACATGCGGCTCAGCTCCGAAGAGGCCGTGCTGCCGGAGATCATCGCGGCGATGCGGCAGATCCGCGCGGAAAGACTGGCCAGGGCCCCGGCCGAGACGCTTTCCTTCGGCCTGCCGGAGATGGAGCAGGAAGCGGCGATCGAGCGGACCGTCCTCGGAGAGGATAAGCTGGAGACGCTGCTCGCGGCCCTGGACCGGATCGGATCGGACCAAGCGCCCGAAGCGACCCCTCTTTATCTCAAGTTCAAGGCTCTCGTCTACCTTCATCCGGATAGCTGCGGATCCCTGGCGGCGCGGGCCGCGTCCGCAGGGCTCGACAGCGCCGCGCAGCAGATCCTCATCGGGGCGTTATCGTCAGCGGGGACCGGGCCGGCCCAAGCCGCCCTGGTCGGTCTCCTCGAGGACGGGGCCGTCCCTCCGAAAACGACCATGCTCATCATCCAGTCCCTGGGGCTTTCCGGCCGGCCGGCGACGCCCGCCACTCAGGCCGCTGTCGCCGAGCTGGCCGCGAAGGCGTCGGACCCGGAGGTGGCTTCGGTGGCGACTCTCGCCCTCGGCATGATCGCCAACGGCCTCGCGGCGTCGGAGCCGGGCCGGGCGGCCGACCTCGTCCAAAAGATCATTGCGGATGTAGGGCGGTCAGACTCCAAGAAAAAGACGAGGCTGCTCTTGCTGGCCCTGGGGAATTCGGGTTCGGACCTGGCCCTGCCCGTTTTCCGTCAATACTTGAAGGGCGACGCCACGGCGCTCCGGTCCGTGGCCGCCTCGGGCTTGCGTTGGGTCCAGGCGCCGGGTGCCGACGAGCTTCTGGCCGAGGCGCTGGTAAGCGATACGGATTCGTCGGTCAGGACGGAGGCGGCTTTCGGGCTCAGCTTCAGGGAGCCGACGCCGGTCACGATGAAGGCCCAGATCAGGTCCTTTAAAGAAGATGCATCGGTGGTCGTTAGGTTGGCGGTCCTCCGGAACCTCTGGGAAACGGGACGCAACGTTCCGGAGATCCTCACCCTCATCCGGGAGGCCGCCAAAGCGGACCGTTCGCCCGACGTCCAAAAGAAGGCCGCCGAGCTCATCGCCGGCCAGGCCGAGGGCCATTAAGCGGGATCGGGATCGTTCAAGGCGCGAAGTTATGCTTCTTGATCGGCGCCTTGATCGGCGCGATCTTCTTCGCAACCTCCTCCTTCGTCAAGGTGACGTTGGCCGTGGCCGTCTGCCCGGACTTGACGGTCACGGCGCCGCCGCCGCTCTTGTAGCCTGTCTTCCTGACGCTGATCGAATAAGAGCCGGGCGCGACGTCCCGGAAGCCGTACCGGCCCGAGCTGTCCGTTTGGACGCTCGGCTTGCCCTTGAGCGACACCGTGGCCCCCGCGACGGGACCTCTGGTCTTCCCGTCGGTGACCGTTCCCTGCACGCTTCCGCTCGTCGCGGCCGCGACAGCCCGGCTCGGTCCGGTCGCCAGCTTGGCTTGCTTCGTCGTCAATACCCCCTTCGTTTTGTCCCCTGTTTTGGCAGGCGTTTGGGAAACCTGTCCTTTTTCCGTCTTGCCCGTCTTGGTTACGCTCTCGGTCTGAGAGCGAGGCGCGATCTTCTTGGTCAAGGCCGGAGGATGGCCGGGAGGGGTCGAAGGCGGCGGCGCTTGCTTCTGTTGCCGGCTGGCGAGGGCCTGTTGAACAGCCTCTGACGAAGACCGGGCCAGCTTGAGGTCGAGGGTCGAGGGCTTGCCCTTCTGAAGCGCGGCCGTCCCGGATGCGCCCTCATAGCCCGGCTTGGCCGCGAGAATCTTGTAGCTGCCGGGCTTGAGGTTGCGGACCTGATAAACGCCGCCGTTGTTCGAGTAGACGCGGAGGGCCCCGCCGGGATAGACCACGGTCACCTTGGCCCCCCCGATCGCCTTGTTCTTCCCTTCCGTCACCCGGCCCTTGAGTAGGGTGTTCTCGCCGGGCGCCAGCGCCGACGCGACGGCGGTCTTCGCGGCGGGCGGGGTTTTGGACCGATAGACGATCGGCGCTGAGGCCGTCTGCCGTCCGCCGACCCTGACCTGTTGGAGCTGGGGCGATCCGCCCGGCTGCTGCACCGCGAGCTGATAGCCGCCAACGGGGACGTTGGCGAACATGTATCGGCCCTGGGAATCCGTGCGGACCGCACCGACACCTTTGACCGAGACCAGGGCCCGGGGAACCGGCCGACCCTGCCCGTCACGCACGATTCCGACGATGCGTCCCGTACCGGGCTGACCGGGCTTGGTCGAGAGGATCAGGCTCGACGGCACAACTGGGCAGGCCATCGCCCGAAGACCGCCGGACCCCGACCGCAGCGTCAGGTCCGAGATGCTCGTTTGCCCGGGCCTGAGGGCGATCCGGGTCACGCCGACGAGCTTCCCGCCCCGGATGACCTGGAGGTTCGTGATGCGTCCGCCCGGCAGGCCGCCCAACGTGAATGAGCCGTTCTCGTCCGTGGCCGCGCTCAGCCCGGTCTCCGGGTCGGTGACCGTCGCGCCCTCGACAGGAGCGCCGTTCTCGGTCACGACGCCGCTCGCGGCTCCCGTCTCTTCCTCCGTCGGGGGATAGAATTCATCGCCCCCGGCGTATTGTCCCTCCGTCGGATAATTCCCTTGGTCCTGGCCGGAACTGCCAAAAGCCAGGCGGATCTCCTGGATCTTCTGAAGAAGGCCCAACGCGTTCTCGATGAGGCCGTTGATCCGGGTGATCCCGTCGGCCTTTCCTCCGGTGAACGATGGGGCGATGTCCGGCGGCGGGTTGGCCGCGATCTGCTGGCTGTAGTTGTTGACCTGATTTTCGAGCTCCGAGCGTCGCGCGGCGATGTCCTGGTCGGCGGCCGCCGCGTCCAGGCCCTGTTGGAGAAGCTGGAGCTTGTTGTCCAAGGCGCTCCGGACCCCGTCAAGCGATTGCTGCAGGGGAGTGACGTCGAGATTGGCCGCGTAGGCGCTCGAGATCAGGGACTCCGCTTGGGCCATGAGCTGCTGCATCTCTTGGTCCGACTGATAGGGATCGATCCCTCCCGCGGCTGTGCCCGGCGTCTGGCCGCCGGCCCCCTGGCCGGGGGGCGAGAACATGGCGGCGTGGACCTGGTCGGCCAGGCTCGTCAGGGCCGCGTCGATAGCTTGGCCGAGCGCGGTCCGGGCGAACTCGGGGCCCGTCCAGGTGTAAGCGTTCCAGCGCCGCGCGTCCTCCAAGGCCGAATTGATTTCGATCCCCGCCCCGTCGGTGCGCAAGCTCGTGACACCCAGGGTTTCGGTGTCGACGAGATCGGCGAAGAGTTGGAGACTGCAGCTCAGGTCCGAACCTGTCTTCTCCGACGTGATGGCCAGGATCCCGCCCCGCACCAAGAACTTGGCTCCCTGCTGCTTGCCGATCGCCGCGAGATCGCCGAGGCTCGCGGCGGCAGGGTTCGGCACAACGTCCGCGCCGACGAACCTGGGCAACAGGTCTTTATAGGAGAGCGTCAACTTCTGTCTGAAGTCTCGGCCGATCCTGTCGAGCAGGTCGCCCGGCGCGGCGGCGTCGCTCTCGTCGTGAAAAGGCACGATGGTGACCGAAACGAGCTGTCCGGCGCAAGGCACGACCCCGGCGGTCAAGGCCCAGGCGAGCCCCAAGAACAGGCCGACGGTCCCGGCGCGCCTCGCAAAGGAGGACGTCGTTCGCGAGGAGATCCTCCGGGGCCGGCTCATTTCTCGCACCAGAGATAGGTCCTGGGGAATTTCAGGCCGAAGCTCGCGGGATCCTCCGGATTTCCGGTGACCGTGACGGTCATCGCCGTCGGCTCGTGGGTCCCGCCGATCTGGCCGAAGGTCCCGTTCTTGACCCGCACAACTTCTTTACGCGACGTGTTCACTTGCCAGAACGAGTTGCTGGGAGGGTTCCCGGGGAGGCCGGCCTTGATCCGGATATGGTAGAGGTAGGACCGCACTTCTTTGACCTCGAGATCGCGGCCATCCGAAATCTGGGTGGGATTCTCCCCGTAATCGACCTGCGCGTAGACGGCGACCTTGGCCTGGGACGTGTAGTAAGCGAGATAGGCGTTGGAGAATTGAAGGTTGAAGCTCACCGGCGCATCGGGCGGCGGGGTGACGTTGACGACCGGATTCAGCGTCTTGCGGTTGACGGGCAATGACCCGAACGTCGTGTTGGTCGCCTTTTCCACGATCTTGCGGGACGTGTTCACTTGCCAGAAAAACCCCGTCCAGGCGGCACGGCGGATCTGGATGAGGTAAGGCTGGAGCTGCTGCGTTTGCCAGTCGCCCTGTCCGGCGATCGTGCCTTCACTCTCGACGACGAGGTGGAATCTCCATGAAGCCCCGCCGGGTCGGCCGGCCGCTCCGAGCATGTCATCACCCGGAAATCCGAAAGTGGCCAGACCCACCCAGAGGACCAACAAGGATCCGACGCTCCCGGCAAGAATGAACGGCCATTGCTTTCTGGACACGGTTCACCTCCTTCTCGAGAATGACAGCCGTTTGATTCCTCTAACTAACCCCCAAGAGATTATTTTGGAAATGGAAGATCAGGAGTACCTGCCAATTCAATCACACATCTCGTGGCAGCCATATTGTCCGAACGAAATTGTTCGCCCTCCCCTAATCGATTATGCGGCTCAATCAGGCCGGCTATCAATCGAGTATCCACTTATGGACGGCTTTATTATCTTGTCGAAGGCCTTCAAGCTCGCCCAAGCGGTTCTGGGGGTCAAGCCAGACTTCCATACGATAAACTCCCCTATTCATGTCACGGTTATCGCTCCATGACGACACTTTAATCGTCCGCGGGTCGGGAAGCCGATACCATGCATGGGGATAAATTCCGCCAAATCCCCATTCTTCCTGATAGCAAACGATCTCTTGGGGTTCTTTGATGATCTTGACAAGAACGGTGTCTATGCTGATCGGAAGCCTTGTCCCATCGTTTCTCATCCAAACGTTGAATTGCAGGTACCGATATTCCTTGCCTTCCTTTAGATACCCTCCGGGCCAACCGATTCTCGGATTATTAATCTGACACTGGAGATCGACATCCTGGCTGTAGAGAGTGAAAGACGGAGGGCTCCATCCGTAGATCGTTCCGTCCAATGTGCTGACGCGAGCGCGCCAGACCCGGTAATCCCCGACGAAGTTCCGCGGGACGCGGAAAAGGTAGGCCCCGGAATTGACCGTTCTCCCGGTTACCGGGTGCAGCTGGTACTGATTGGCGGCCACGTCGATCTTGACATCTCCCGTGATGCCCGTGCTTTCCCAGGTGATCGAGTATTCTTTGCCGGCCTCCCAGACGTCGCCGTCTTTCGGAGAGGTGACGACGATCTTCCTCCCGGCCGTACCGCGTCCGCCGAATTTGAGATCGGTCCCCGTCGCCGCGGCCTTAACGGGCGGGAGGTTCTTGAGCTCGGCCTCGGAGACCCGGACGGGATTGACCTGCA
>Ga0172365_10000445_pt1 | contig 27251 bp, 19 predicted proteins | sample LakKivSesite48cm_FD_114535 | JGI IMG/M metagenome (GOLD analysis project Ga0172365, IMG submission 114535) | Sediment microbial communities from Lake Kivu, Rwanda - Sediment site 48cm | ecosystem: Environmental > Aquatic > Freshwater > Lake > Sediment | place: Rwanda: Western Province, Lake...
ACGCCGTCTTCATGATTGACGGGCTGGAGCTTAACGACCCCATCTCCCCTTCGCGTTCCTTCAACTTTAACCTCTTTGATCTGGCCCTCATCGACCGGGTGGAAATCCTCCGGGGTCCGCAGAGCACTTTATATGGCTCGGATGCTCTGGCCGGAGTGGTGAATTTAATCACCGCCGAGCCCGAGAGAAATGAAATGGCGATTTCCGGTCTCTTCGGTTCACGCAGTACCGGCCTGGGCAATTTGCGCTTGGCCAGGGTTCAAAAAAACTTTTCTTTTCTTCTTGAAACAAACTCCTTCACCACTGCAGGAATTTCAGCAGCCAGCAGCTATTACCCGGGAAATACCGAAAACGACGGCTACAACCAGCAGAGCTTAGCCCTGAAACTTTCTTATTGTCTATCGCCTTCATTCCGGCTTAGCTGGCAGACCCGGGGGCTGCTCAGCCGGGCCGACCTGGATGCCTTCGGAGGTCCTTATGGAGATGACCCAAATTCTCTTCAGAAATCTAAGTTCATCTTTAACCGTCTTGAACTTAACGGCTTTCTGTGGCAACACCGCTGGGAGCAGAAACTGGTCTTCGGCTTTGAAGCCAGCCGGAGGGATTACGACAACCCGGCTGACGAGGCTCATCCGTCGGAAGCCGAATCCGGCCTCTACAAAAGCCGGATGTTCAAGGTTGACTGGCAGAATAATTTCTTCATCTCATCCAGCAACACCTTAGTCTTGGGAGCCGATTTCCGGAAGGAGCAGGGCAGTTCTTTTTATGTTTATTCGAGTCCCTGGGGCGATTATGAAAGCAGCTTTCCGCAAAAATCGGCCACTCTGCTCGGGCTTTACCTTCAAGACCAGTGGAAATTGTGGAACCGGCTGTCGCTGACCGCCGGCCTGAGGTCAGACTATCATCAGCGGTTCGGCCAGGCTGCAACCTTTAGAACCGCCGCCTGCCTTGACCTTCCGGAGATTAAGGCGCGATTAAAAGCCACCGTAGGCACTGGCTTTAAGGCGCCTTCCCTTTACCAGCTTTTTGCCCCGGCCAGTATTTTCGGACCGATCGGAAACGAAAATTTAAAGCCCGAAAGAAACACCGGCTGGGACGCGGGGGTGGAGAAGGAAATCGGAGAGCGGCTTTCTCTCTCCCTCACTTACTTTGAAACCCGCTACCGTAATCTGATCCAATTCTATTTTAGCTCGGGTTATCAGAATGTCGGGCAAGCCTTAAGCCGCGGTCTGGAAGCTTCACTGCAGGCAAATCTCCTGCAATCGCTGAGTTTTCGCGTGAGCTGGACCCATCTTCGGGCTCGCGATCTCGATTCCGGAACTCCGCTCCTTCGCCGCCCTGAAAACACCTTCCATTTCGACCTGACCTACACCCCCCGGGCGCTGAAATTGGCGGCAGAACTCAACTATCTCGGCTCGCGGTTCGACGTTAATTACTCGTCCTATCTGGCAGAAACGGTAAAACTCAAGCCCGCAGCCATCGCCAACCTTCTCCTGAACTACGAGCTGATTCAACCGCTGGCCCTCTTTCTCCACATCCAGAACTTGCTGAACACCCGCTACGAACTGATTTACGGCTACGGCTCGCCGGGCACTACAATTTCTACCGGATTTAAATTAAAATTGTGATTGCCCTTTGCGGCCGGCGGGCTGCTGCCGGCAAGGGAACGCTCAGATTGAAAGCGTAGCAGCAGTTTAGCGATAGATTCTGGAGTTCTGGCATGGAAGAATTGGAAACCCTGGATAAGATATTTAAACCGCAGCGAATAGCTCTGGTTGGGGTGACACCCAATCCGAAAAGCGTCGGCGGCAAGATTCTGTCCAATCTGATTACCGGTGGCTACCGGGGCGTGGTCTATCCGGTAAATCCGGCCGTCGAGGCGGTGATGGGTATCCCCTGCTTCACTGGTGTAACGACCCTTCCCTGCACCCCCGACTTAGCCGTTATCTGCACACCGCCTCCTCAGGTTCCCAAAATTGTTGCAGAGTGCGGCCAGGCTGGAATCATGGGAATAATAATCATCTCCGCCGGCTTCAGGGAAATCGGCCCTGAAGGCCGCGCGCTCGAAGAGCAGATTCTGGCCGAGAAGAAAAAATACCCGGGGATGCGCGTCCTGGGCCCTAACTGCCTCGGCGTCATCTCGCCCGGCCTCAACCTGAACGCCAGTTTTGCGGCCGCTATGCCTTTTCGCGGGCACATCGCTTTTATCTCCCAGTCAGGTGCCCTCTGCACTTCCATTCTCGACTGGTCGCTGGAAGAGAAGATCGGCTTTTCTTACTTTGTCTCCACTGGCAACGCCCTCGATATAGATTTTGGCGATTTGATTGATTATTTCGGCGAGGACGAAAACACTCGCTCGATTCTGATGTACATCGAATCGATCTCCAACCCCAGGCGGTTTATGTCAGCCGCCAGAGCCTTCGCCCGGACGAAGCCCATCATCGCTTACAAAGCCGGCCGTTTTCATAATTAGCGAAGGCATTCCATCAATAGGAACAGAACATTGATATTCTTAAGGCAGGTTTAATTTTAATAATTTGCGTTTTATTCCTAAAGATTTTTATGAGAAAATGAATAGAGGAAATCTTCAAAAAGGCGATGCTTTAGTAGTGAAAGACGGTGCTAATATAGGCAAGATTTCTTTTATAAGAGATGATTTTCCTTATACTCATTCTGCGATAAACGAACATGTTTTTAGCGTGAGAGCAAAAAAAATTGGAGAACAAGAATTTCTTTTTTGGATTTTATATTACCCTCAAGACCAAGCACAGATCCGGAAAGAATTTCACGGAGCCTCTCAAGGCGGTATAAATCAACAATTTGTAAATGCAATTTATATCTCAATAACTTCTCTTTTGTTTCAACAGCGTATTATCGCTGACCTCAGAGAAAAAAAATGGTAAAAGTTGAAGATCTAAAATCTACAATATGCAATCCGCATTGGAAATCTTGCCTCAAGCAATCTTAAGGAACATGTTTAGGGGCGAGTTATAGAAATAGGAAATGGATAATAAGTTATATAAGAAATTATTATCGTTAGATGTTTTAAAAAGAGCTTGGCATCTTGTTAGAAACGATGCACGGACTGATTTTATCCGAGATGCCTATTGTTATTTGGATTTCACCTTTAACTTGGAGGACAACTTAAAGACCATTCAGCAAGATTTAATTAAAGAAAGTTATTATCCCAAACCTTTGCTTGAAATCGATGTTCCTAAGTCTTCTCTTGCTGTGCGTCCTGGTTCGGTTCCTGAGATTGAAGATAGAATAGTGACATATGCAATTATTTATTTAATTGCACCATATTTAGATAAAAAACTTCCAGAAGGTGTTTATTCCTATCGTTTAAAGCCTGAAGAGACACGAGATAGAATATTTCAGGATCATGATATTCTAAAATTTCCATTTCTAAAAAAGAAAACTATTCGTAGTAGAGTTGATATCGTGGAACCGTGGTATGGACAATGGCCAAAGTTTATTGATCAATCCGTATATACATTTGAAGAAAAAGGCTATAGATATCTTGCAATTTCAGACATTGTGTCTTATTTTGAGAATATAAGTCTAGATATTCTGAGAGATGAGATCCTTTTAAAAAATCTACCAAAGGAACAAAAAATAATAAATCTTCTTATGCATATCTTGGAATATTGGACCTGGAAAAGCTGTGAAGGCAAGCCAGTATTAAGAGGTATTCCTCAAGGAAATGAAGTTTCGAGCTTTTTAGGGAATGTTTATCTCTTGCCCTTAGATGAGGAATTTAGAAAGTTTTCTAGAAAGAAAGATATAAAATATTTTCGGTATATGGATGACGTAAAAATATTTGCAAAAGATGAAGCTACAGCAAGGGAGTGTATTTTTGTTATGAATAATATCCTAAGAAAGTTACATTTAAACATTCAGGGTGAAAAGACTATTATTCTACAAGGAGAAGACATTAAAAGCGAAATCGAAGATGAAAGATTAAAGCACGTAAATACTATACTTGAAGAGTTTAAAAAAGAGAAAAAATTAACAGAAGAAAAGAGGAGAGAATATATTAAGAGTTTAAAACAAAAGTATAAGATGATAAGAACAAAGAAAAAAGCAATACTAGGAAAAGATTTAAGATTATTTAGGAGGTTAATTACAGCCTTTACATTATTAAACGATTCTTATTTGATCTCTCGTACATTAAAAGAGATTGAGAAAAACCCCGATGATAAGTTGATGGTAAATGTAGTCAGATATTTAAAATGTTTCCCTAATAGTGAACGTATTAGAGATAAGCTAATAAATTTCTTATACTCCCCCCTAAATCAATTTGCACAGCAAGAAGCGCATGTATTAACCGCACTGCGTTATGTTCGCACCTTTCCTAAGGAATTAACTTCTTATGTAAAGAAAATTAGAAGATCAAAACTAAAGCATTGGTATGTTAGAATACAAGCCATACTTTTGCTTGATCAGTTAGAACTGTCAAAGAAAGATCTGAGGTCAATATTAAAACAGTATGATTCCGAGAAAAATATTGACGTTAAGAAAGTTCTTTTTAGACCACTTTGCCAGTTAGATAAAGATAATTTAAATAAATTTCTAAGAAAATCTATTTTTGAAAAGCATTCAAAAACAACTCAAATAATCAAGATGTTGCTATTTCTACAAGATAAAGAGGCTGAAGCAATCCGTGAAATAAATTATATATTTAATGATTTTAGAGAAGATAAATTAATGGATGAATTTTATAAGTTAGAGGTAATTAAATTTTCTAAACATGAAAAGGTAAGACAAATCCTTTTAAAAAGTCTAAAAGGTAAAATAAGAGCTATACGGCATCCCATTTTATTAAAAAAGGTAAATAGAATTATTGAATATTTGAAGAGACCCAAAAATATGAAATAAAATTTTAAATAAATATTTATTATTTCTAAAGCTAATTTCCGCAAACCCAGGGCGTGTCAAGTTTTGTTCGAAACTTGGCCATCGTAAATTCTCCATTTCAAGCCTCAGTTAGCAGCCTGAGCCGGTGAACTTTCTAACGCCCGACAGAACTTCTCAGGCTTGATATAGGCATACTCATTAGCCCGGTCTTCTGTGTATTCCATAAGATAGGAAGTTATCAACCTGAGGTAGGAGCTAACGGATGGAAAAACTCTAACCACCCGGCTTCTCCGCCCGATCTCCAGGTTGATCCTCTCCAGCACATTGGTGGAAGAGATGCGTCTTTTATAAGTAACGGGATGTGGCCTCCATTCCTCAGCCTCGGAACCAGCTTATACAACGTCCCCACCCCCGTGAGTTGAGCTTCCTCACCCGATAGCCAAAAAAAAAGTCACCCTATCCTTACTGTGCTTGTTCTTCGGCGCCCCCCACGTTAGCCTCAGCCTCTACCCGCATCAGCTCTCCCACTAACCATTCCAGCATCGACTTCACCAGGTCCTCGTCTAACACAAATCCCGTTAGCAATGTCTCCAACAAGGCTTTATAACCCCTTTGAGCCATCGTAATGAAAAACCTCCTTTTTTAAGCTTCATCACTTTAAAATGAGAGTTTACGATGCCTCACTCCTCAAAGCAAAGTGCAAACTTTTTATTCACTGGCTTCTTGACTCGCAACTGAATAGCTAATGATGAGTCCTTTAGGTCGCAGCTCAAAAATCATTTCTTATTTTGCTAGATTTATGAGGCCAAACAATATTGTAAAAACAAACGTAATTATCGCTATTGGCACTGACCACATGTTGATTTTCTTTGTTAATATGTAATCCCTTTGCCGTGTTTTCATAATCGAGCATAAATCATCAATATTAATTAGAGCTATCTGTGTATCGTTGTTACGAATCGCGTTTCTCATATTGATTAAGATTCTTCGTTCTTCTCCGGGAATGTCTTCGAATGGTTTCTCTTTCTTAATTTCATCAATAACATCCATAATACTTTTGTATTTGTTTTTGACATAATTGTTTTCGTCTGAATGTTTGTCTTCTTTTAAGATATACCTAAGATAATCCTCAAGAACTCTAACAATGTTGATTGGCCTATTCCCTCGGAATGAATTAATCAATATTTCAATATCTTTCCTTTCTTTAACTAGTCCATAATCAAATTTTAAATCAAGAGCTTTGAAAAATTTCTCTTTCCATCGCTCGATTGATACAGCTTCCCTTATGGCTGTTCTAAAGGCCATATAAAAACCAATGATGATACCCAACATAATGGCAATAATCACTGTCGAGAATTCAGGGCTTTTTAAATATTCAACTATGATTTTCATTTTTTCTTCTTTCTCTAATATGTAAATTAAATTATAAAAAACAAAAACAAGCATTTTTTCTAATCCAAATATTATTTTTGATAAATACCTCTTTTTTATTTGTAACGCATCTTTTCCTAAGATAAGGACAGGTATATCAATATCTGCAATGCCCCTTTTTTTAAATCCAATAATAATTGTTCAAGGTAATAAACCCTCAATTTCAATCCCCACATCAATAAAGCTTAAGTTATGGAAAATGGTCATTTTTGCGCAGATGTTATAGACCATGAATGCATACTTTCCAAATTAAACTTCAACTTCAAGTTTATATTTAATGAAGTCAATTTCGTGGAATGCATGAATATTAATGCGACTGGCATTATAGCCGGGTTCATAATATGCATTTGGATATTGGTAGGATACCCGAATCGGTCGCCGATTAATCTCTGCAAAGGCATCCTTGGATTTGCGATTGATAGCGATCAGGTTAAATAAAGGAATTTGCTTTGTAGCTGAGCTGGCCGAATTATCATCTGTGCGACCAATCCCCCATTCAACCATCATGAGAGAATATAAATCACGAAAAAATGGATGTCAAGGAACATACGAAGTCGCATTTGATGGGCCAAAACGCCTCATAAGCTACAGAGACGCCTGGAAAATGCCAACGCCGCATTGAGGGCCGACCAGAGGGTCAATCTCATACACTTTACAGATAATTTCTGCCCGACCCCGGCGGGGGATTGTGAGGTTCTCCTCCTTGACTATGATGAATGGACGCCTATGGGCTGGGCCTTCCGTACCTCCCCCCTGAAGGCGCTGGCATAGAGGATCTATTATCTCACAGTGGCCTGGCCTTTGTGGGGAATGTGAGAATTGACCAGGGTGATGAAATTCAGGTAATCCAGGCGCCCACATCTTCAGTCGCATGAAGACCTGAAGCCACTCCTGAGTCTCTTTCTCCACATCCAGAATCTTAACAAGACCCGCTATGAGCTAATTTGCAACTGTCTGATAACATAAAGCTATCGGGTAATTTATGGCGAGGGTGGGCGGGGCACTACAATTTACAGGGGTTTTGAATTAAAATTATGATTACCCTTTCCGGCCGGCACACGGCTGCTGCCAGCAAGGGAACATTCAGCTTGAAAGCTTAGCGATGGATTAGTAATAGATTCTGGAGTTCTCGCATGGAAGAACTGGAAACCTTAGATAAGATATTCAAACCGCAGCGTTTAGCTCTGGTTGGGGTGACCCCCAACCCCAAAAGCGTCGGCGGCAAGATTCTGTCAAATCTGATTACCGGTGGCTATCGGGGCGTGGTCTATCCGGTAAATCCGGCGGTTGAGGCTGTCATGGGTATCCCCTGCTTCACCGGCGTGACCTCGCTCCCCCGCACCCCCGATTTAGCCGTTATCTGCACACCGCCTCCTCAGGTTCCCAAAATTGTTGCGGAGTGCGGCCAGGCCGGAATCATGGGAATAATCATCATCTCGGCCGGCTTCAGGGAAATCGGCCCTGAAGGCTGCCCCCTCGAAGAGCAGATTTTAGCCGAGAAGAAAAAATATCCGGGTATGCGCATCCTGGGCCCAAACTGCTTAGGGGTCATCTCGCCCGGGCTCAACCTGAACGCCAGCTTTGCCGCGGCGATGCCTCTTCCCGGGCACATCGCTTTTATTTCCCAGTCGGGTGCCCTCTGCACCTCCATCCTCGACTGGTCGCTCGAAGAGAAAATCGGCTTTTCCTACTTTGTCTCCACTGGAAACGCCATCGATATAGATTTCGGCGATTTGATTGATTATTTCGGCGAGGACGAAAACACCCGCTCGATTCTGATGTACATCGAATCGATCTCCAACCCGCGCCGGTTCATGTCAGCCGCCAGAGCCTTCGCCCGCACGAAGCCCATCATCGCCTACAAGGCAGGTCGGTTCCCGGAATCGGCCGAGGCCGCCTCCTCCCACACCGGCGCCATGGCTGCCGAAGATGCCACTTACGAAGCCGCCTTCCAGCGGGCCGGCATGGCTCGAGTGTTTGAAATCGGCGAGATGTTCGACGTGGCTGAGCTTATCGGCCGGCACAAAATACCGAAGGGCCCGCGCTTAGCCATTGTCACCAACGCCGGTGGCCCCGGAGTTATGGCTTCCGATGCCCTGATTGAAGCGCGTGGCCAGTTAGCGAAACTGAGTCCGGCCACCATCGATTTCCTTAATCAGTCTTTGCCGCCGGCCTGGTCGCACGGCAACCCGGTCGATGTGCTCGGCGATGCCAAATCCAAAACTGTGGCCAAAGCCATCAACGCCATCCTCCAGGATGAAGGCGTTGATGCGGCGCTGCTGATTGTGACGCCTCAGGCGATGACCAACCCGCCGGGAATCGCCAAGGAGCTTATTCCAATTGCCGCAGAAACCCAAAAACCCATCCTGGCCGCCTTCCTCGGCGGTCCCTCAATGCGCGAAGCCAACCGCCTTCTCAACGAGGCCGGCATCCCGACCTACAACACGCCGGAGCAGGCGGTGCGGGCCTTTATGATTCTGGTAAATTACGCCCGCAACTTAGAAAACCTCTACGAAACCCCGCGGGAAATTTCGGTTGAATTTCCGGTTGAACGCGAAAAAATCCGCCACCAGGTGCTGCCCTGGCTGAGCGCCGGAAGCGAAGTCCTGAGCGAGGAGATGTCTAAAAAGATACTTGACGCTTACGGCATCCCGACGACTCTGCCGCGCCTCGCCCGGACAAAAGAGGAAGCCGTCCGGCTGGCCCGCCAGATCGGCTATCCGGTGGTGCTTAAAATCCATTCGCCCGACATCACCCACAAAACCGATGTCGGCGGCGTGGCTCTTGACCTTGAAGACGACCACACGGTGGAGGCAGCCTTCGAGCGCATGATGCATACGGTTAAGGAAAGAGTTCCGGACGCCCGCATCGAAGGAGTGGCCGTCCAGAAGATGGTCGTGGCCCGCGACGCCCTGGAGATGATCCTCGGCAGCAAAAAGGACCCGACTTTCGGCGCGGTAATTATGGTCGGGCTGGGCGGAACGGCGGCCGAGGTTTTAAAGGACCGTTCGATCTGCTTTCCGCCGCTCAACGAACGCCTGGCGCGCCGGGCGCTCGAGCAGCTCAGAAGCTGGCCGCTTCTCAAGGGTTACCGCGGAAAGCCGCCGGTCAACATCGACAGGCTGATTGAAATCATCGTCAGATTTTCTTACTTAGTGGCCGATTATCCGGAGATAAAAGAAATCGACATCAACCCGCTGCTGGTGAGCCCGGAAGAGGTTGTGGCCCTGGACGCCAGAATCATCGCCGACCGCGAGGTGGCGCCGGAAAAAGTCAAGCCCTATGAACATCTGGTGCTGCGGCCGTATCCGGAAGAATTCATCAGAAAGGTCAGAATGCGCGACGGCACAGAAATCACCCTGCGGCCGATCCGGCCCGAGGACGAGCCGCTGTGGTTTGAGCTGCTGGGAAGCTGTTCCAGGGAAACCATTTACTCCCGCTTCCGCTATTTCTTTTTCTGGCAGTCACACGAGGTGGCCTCACGCTACTGCTACATTGATTACGACCGGGAAATGGCCATCGTGGCCGAGTATAACGACGGGAACAAGCGCCGGATTCTGGGAGTGGGCAGGCTGACCGCCGACCCCGGCCGGACCGTGGCTGAGTATGCGGTGCTCGTTCAGGACAACTGGCAAAACAGGGGGCTCGGGGGGCTGCTCACCGACTACTGCACGGAAATCGCCCGGGCCTGGGGTGTGAAAAAGATTATCGCCTACACGACCACCGACAACCCGCGGATGATCGCCGTTTTCCAGAAGCGCGACTTTGAAATCCGTCAGGACCCCGAGTCAACGCTGGTAGAAATTCAGAAGAACCTCTGAAGACACCAGAACAGACCCCTACCAACCTGCGTCTGCTCTTCGCCGCCTATTACTTTTTTTAACCCCACTTCCCTTAAACTAACATATTACCTCAGCCAACCTCAGGCCTTGTCCTTTTAAACCACCCTGATCCGACGGGCGACGTCTAAGAAAAATTCTTTAGACCAGATTTCAAGAGAAGCAGGATCCTTTACAAAAGGCTCCACCTCTTTTCTGATTTGCTCAACATTCACCGATTCTATTCTTTTCTGCAGCAGCTTGCGAAAGACGTTTTCACTCAGCTCGGCGCGGCCGGCCCAGTGACCCGTCTGGCGCATCCGCTGTTCTAAATGTGCTAGCCGAAGCTTTCTTTTTAATTTTCTTCAGGAGGCGCGCAAATAGCCTTAGTCTCAGTGATCGATAGGCCATTGCGTATTCATCAATTTTTTCGGGCGAAAATGACCTCAGGGAAGCCATGTCAATTCTCAGGTCTTCTTCCAGAAACGCCATCAGCTCCTTAATAGAATCGATTCTAACCCCACGAACAGAAACAATTTTATCGGCTAATGCTTTCTCCGGCACAGCAATAAGAAAAGACTGATCATGGTCAGCATTTTTTCTCACAAATCCCAGTTGAAAGGCTTTCAGCGGAACCTGCCTGTAGGTGAAAAGCCCGACAGGAGTTAGAAAGCGGCGAGACCGGTGGGTGGTAATCGAAGTTAGGGCCTCAACCCTCTCGGGTATTAGGCCGTAATAAGAGAGCCCGGAGTCAAGCGATAAATAAGATGGCCCATATACAAGATTGGCCAGAAGCTCCGTTGAATAAGGATATCGGCGATATTTATCGCCAAACACATAAAGTCCCTTTTTCACCCTTATTATTGCGCCCTCTTTCAGAAGGTCGGTGATTTTATCTCTGGGAGACGCCAGCCCAGACAGGACGGAAATCAGAGTCTGGTAATCAAATATCTCTGTCTGAATTTGGTTCCTGATATCAAAAATATCCATATTTCTACATAGTATGTCGACTATCTGTCGACATACTATGCTAAAATAACGATATTGTCAAGCCCAGCCAGCTTTTAAGCCAAACCAATACCAAAGGCCTTCTTACCTGGATCCAGGTTTGTACCGTTGTAAGCCTATATTGGTAGGACCCATAGACAGCGCCCTTTTGGGTAGGATACAAACGGGTAAACTCGCCCATACCAAAACGTAGGATTTTTCTCAGCCGAAGCTATTTTAGCTTTTCGCCCGTGGTTAAATCAGACTATAACCTATTTTTCCCGATTCTTAGAGATTCTGAGTTTTATGAGGGGTTGCTTCCTGATTTTGGAGGGGAGATGCCATGGCCACCAAAAGCGCTATAATGAAAACTAATGACTTGCAGCGGGCAAAATGCATGAGCAAGCTCCGAAAGCAAAGAATATCACTTCTATTATGCGCATGAAAGGCGATCCCTGTTCATGGGATTGCCATCACAGGGCCTTTACCGCTGGGCCCCCCTTTCTGCCTGCTTCTCGTGACGCCACGAATGCGCCCGCTAATATGCCCGTGAAACTAACGAAAAGAAATCCGAGACCCTGGGTTAGGAACGCTTCCCGCTTTTCCACAAGAGCCGTGACGACGGCGATTGCGATACCGATGGCACCCAGCGCTAACATGCTGGGCCAATCTTTAAAAAGCGCGTTGGGATTGCCGCGCGACAAGAGAAACTGGCAGATAAAGAAGTACGCCAACATCACAATAACGATTACGATAATGGCCGCCATGTCGCCCAAGAAATCTTGCGTTGCTTCGCTGCCTACGAACATAAACAGAATGAAGGAAAATAGTCCCAGGAAAAAGGCAATTAGCACTTTCCCCTTCATCGGGCCGACCATTTTAGTTCCCTTATATCTAAACAAGCTTATTGCTGCGGTAACGAAAGCAGCAATTCCAGAAATCATCATACATATTGTCGCTATGATAAGATACAGCTTTTCCGGTCTGTGTCCCGGACGACTAAAGAGTATTACTGATAGAATAGAAAGAAAGAAAACCGCTATCAATCCAACGGTCCATTGTCCAAGTTTTGTTTTCAGCATAATTCACCTCATTATAAAATAGAGAAGAATCAAAGATAAGAATTTCGTTTTATGCTGCGATGGCTGGTAAGCATTTATGGTTCCGTTTTGCCTCGTCTCATCGTCATGGAGTATAGAACATGGCGGGAAATAATGTCAATTAGGGTTAAAAATAACTCAAAATGGCACAGAGCGGCCTGGAAAGTCGCTGGACGGCTCAAAAACGCCGGAAATCAGCCGGACTTCCATCACCTGACGATGCTGGGCGGCTATACGGTCTCAGAAATCGGGAGCCCGCCCGAGTTGCGCTGGACCTACACGCCGGTTAACACCGGCTCGGCCTGGCTGGAAATTCAGGCCAACGGAAGCCGCTTCCAGGCAGGGCTTTTCGGCGGTTACAGCAAAAATTACGGCGCAAGCAAAGACATCGCCGGCTCCATCTTCAGCCGCGGCGACACCATTGACCATCTTCTCAGAATCGCCCCGCGCCTTGTTTTTAATGCCGGGAAAGTTCGCCTGGCTCAGGAAGTCGAGCTTACTTCTGCTGCCTACGGTCCCCGCGAGATCCGCGGCCGCGTGAACCCGACCAGAACCGTTACCAACCTGCGCCTTCTCTTCGCCGCCTACTACTTCTTCTAACTTTTTATTAACCCCAGCTCTATTGCCATTTTCCAAACTTTCGATCTATTACCTTGCGCCCCCCGCCTGGCTCCCCATTTTTCAGCACGGTATATCGACATCAGCTCGACTTACCATGCTAAATTAGCTATTATTTGGAGCTCGAGAGCTTTATTGGCGAGCTAATAAAACGTTAAGTTCTTACTATAACGCGCCTTATTTCTCTCAGTTTTTAAGGCCTTTTATTTTCATCAATGGTCTTTTTCGGACCTTGGTCACGCCGGAGATATCAATCTGTTCAAATATTGGATACACACTGACCCGGTCTCTATCCTTTAGCATGTACTTGAAGCTTACAGACCGCCCGTTGACCAGAACCAGATCAACTTCAGACCTGGGAACCCCCAGCGACTCTATTGCCTTCCCCACCGTTACCGGCTCATCAAACTCGACCTCAAAATCCCTTTTCCTGCACCCCTCCGGCAAATAATCATTCAACTCCTCATAGAATCTGAAAATAACTTCTATTGTCATCATAATTTTAAAATAATTTTGGCTTACACCTCGAGAGGCTCTAATTGGAGATTATATTATGAGCAAATTGAGCATAAAGTATGACAAAACCACTTTTATTTCCATGTTTTCATCTCTAGGCACCCTTTAACCATGCCTTCCACTTCCTCAATTGACACTAATCTTATGTCATGAACAACATCTGTTCGTATTCTATAGCAATTCCGAATCCTTGCTTTTCTTTCATAGCTTAATAAATCTTCTAGGCTATTCAACATTTCATAAACAGTGCAGTCTCTAAGCTTACCTTTTCTGCCTTTACGTTTTGTTCTGATATCGTGTTTTTTGCAAAGAGCTCTCAACCATCTTTCAATTTCACGACCGGCGATAAAAGCAGAAATTGCATGATCATTTTCAACAAACATATCAGCAATATTGAGATATTCTTCTTCTTTTTTCTCAAGAAGCTGCTTAAGCGCATTCCTGGCCGCAATTCTTTTTATGAGATTCGGCTTTGCATAATAAGCATCAACGATACTTTGACATTCTTTGTCTGAGTTACGCAATTCAGGCGAATTTAGTATATGCGCAAGTGTCCATAGCGCCATATCGACATCAGCATTTCGAGAAAAATTATATTCAATTTTTAATTTTTCTAATGCCTCTATATAATTTAATTATTTTTCCGAGTTCGTTTTTCCTATTATATTTAAGAGGTTTTCAACTGGCGGGCTTAAAATTCCATATTTGATTGGATCTACAAACCGAAGCAGGCATGAACACACCTCGATATTTTTTGATATTCTACAGACTCCTTTTACCATTGTTTCTGTATCAGGTCTGGGAAAATTAAAATATGTTTTTAATTTATCTATATCCTTCTCGTCTAAATCAGGTATACTCCACCAATCAAGAAACCTCCAATACCTGTGGTTAACATCTTTCAATATTTCAAAGTGTTTAATTGAGAATTCTTCTTCTCCGCTGGCAAGAGTCTTAAATTCTGCTTCGATTCCAGATAAATTTGGTTTTCCCAGCGGCTTTTCACTTATCCTTGGAAACATATCCAATAGCTTCTTCAGGTCAAATTTGCCTTTTTCAACCATTTATTTTGCCCCCCATTTTTAATTGAATGTGTGCTCAATGCCAACATGGCTAACAATAATGATCATAATGATACCTCTTACTCGCAAAACAGAATATCTATACGCTTACAATATAGATTTGTATTTCCCTCTCCTCCGACCGAACACACATTAAATTATTTTATTTGTTTTCTTTCTCTTGAAGCCATTTTTTTCCTTTCTCCGAAATCTCCCATATTCCAAACTGCGAGTCTCTTTTCATCATTCCTTCTCTCACAAGAGTATTCCTGCACCATTGAGCGGTATTTCGCCACCGAACTGAACGACGATCAGAAGGTAAAGGCTGACGATCATAATTATTCAATATACCTTTCATTTTAATTTCAACACGGTTTAATACTTCGCTCATCGGGGCGCTTCCCCCCAGTTCAACCAAAGATTCTAATATCGGCACACGAAATGCTTCTTCGGGCGTTCTCAAACCTCTCGGCAACATGTTCGCAGATTTTTTCCTTGTCTTTTTTGTGCTTTTTGCTGGGATCGATCTACCCCGAGAAGAAAACAACTTTATCCATTCTTTGTGCAAAAGTTCCACTTTTTCCCGAAATTCTGTCAGACGCTTGCCCTCTTCGATAGCTTTTTCGGCTCTATCATAGGCACCCTTCTGAACAGCCTGTGCCCCTTCCTCATTCAACCCATTGGCAACAGCCTTTATCTCTTCCAGGAGAATCTCAAATGCTTCGTAAACTTGATTTTTCTTCATACCCCCTCCTCAAAATAAATTTTACAAATTATATCTATTAAGAATCAATATGATGCTCGAAAAGTTGGTTAATGGCTGGTGTACAAAATAGTTCACAATTTGCGATAAGGATTGAGCCATCGTAAACTCTCCTTTTACAGAAACCAAACTCAGGAAAGGAGGTTTTTCATTACAAGGGCTCAGAAAGGTTATAGGGTATTGCTGGAGAAAACCCTAAAAGCATTTTCACTGGAGGAGGATCCGCTGAAGTCGATGCTGAAGTGGCTGGTTGGGGAGTTCATGAAGGTGGAAGCTAATCGTCTCATACTTTATGTTATACATGAAAGGCTCAGCTTATTAGTATGCCTATCCAAAGCCGAGAAGTTCACGCATGCGATAGAAAGCTCACTGACCCAGGCTTCTAACTGAGACTTGAAATGGAGAGTTTATAATGGCCAAATTGCGAACAAAACTTGGCATGACCAAACTTGACACGACCTCATTGTTTTTTGTACTTAATTCTTTCTATACTGAACGCACTTATCAACCATTTCTTTTATTTTTTTAAACCACCCTTCAACTTCTTCCCTTACGCCTAATTCCTGAAAAAGGTTTTTCGTCATCTTTTTTGAACAACAATTACATATTTGTCTTTTTATGCTCTTTATGTCTCTATTATCCAAAATGCTTTTTATTCTTCCTGGGATATCTATATCTGCCCAATTTTCTCCAGGATTAATTTCTATATTTATATTAAATTCTTTTTCCAAAACTCCCTTATGGATATAATTCTCAATTTCTCTCATATTAGTTAGTGTCCCAAAGGATCCGTCTCCTCTGTTATTAACTTTTTCAATATTGTCTTTGAACTTCTCGTCTATGTCTCTATCATATAAATGAAATTCAATAGCATTAGTATTTTTAATTGCATATCTATTAATCCAATCCTTTAGGTTAGAACCATGCATTGGTATTATCGCTAACAATCCACTATCAATTTTTTCTTGAAGATTAATTATTTCTTTTAATTCTTCTATATTTTGATTTATATTTATCAAATATTTTTCATCATTTGTACCTTCTACACAAATTATTACCTTGCCTAAATTAGGTAAAAGTCCCATTGTATTGATAATTTTGTCTGCTACTGTTTCGTCAAATTTTCTAACCTTCGATATTCCGTTCTCTTGCTCCACGTAATTTATATGAGTCGTTTCAAATAATCTAATTAAAGCCGGGCTGTGTGTAGTTAATAGTATTTGATATTTATTTTTCATTGATAATTCTATCAGCGCTTTTATTAATTTCTTTTGCAAATCAGGATGCAGCGAAGCTTCCGGTTCCTCAACTGCATAAATTATATGAACATTATCTTGATATAATTTTTGTTCTGCGTCAGCAAGAAATGCGCTAAGTAAAATTAATCTTCTTAAACCACTTCCTCGTTTATTTAAGGGAATTTCGTCATCAGTAACAAAGCCTAATCCTTTATATACGTCTTTCCATTTTAAGGTTTCAACGGTTGGAATGTTTGGTTTTACCGTGACGGAAGTTTCGCTAATTTCCTTATATTTATCAATAGTTTTTTTTGCAATTTGATCGATTTCTTTTTGTATTTGCTCAGCTATACTGTTTAATATTTGAACAACATCTTCTCTTCTAAATATTTCCTCTATTTTAATTTTTAATGGATCCTGAATTTCATCATCTTGGTCAACGTTTTTTCTATCAGAGTGAAATAACGCATAAACAGGGAGATAATTTCTTAACTTACTCCATATATCCTTTAAACCTTCAGCATCTACTGGAATTTCTATCTCTTCAGTATTCAAAGCGCCGTCTTTCGATTTATAGAAGTCCCTAATTCCTTTTCTTAAGTCAGCTAACTTCCGTTTATCGTCAACTCTAATATTATTTTCATTGACAAAATCCTTTAATTCACTCAATCTTTTATTCATCAAATTCTTAATAAAATCATCATTAGCTGGATGGTAGCATCTGATAAAAGTGCCCAGTAACTTCCCATTTCTAAAGGTCTTCCATATTTCAAGATAATCTTCTTCATTTAACAAATATTCATCTTTCAAGGTAGTCGGATTAGTTGCGTCAACTATAATATCTTCAGGAAAATCTCTAAAGACCAGCCCTATTCTAAATTCCTGTTTCCCTTCATCTTGGGCTCTTACATTCAAATCATCTGATGATATTTTTACAACGCCTTTTCCCTCATTAATAAAAATGTCAATTGCCTCTAAAATCGAGGATTTTCCTTGGTCGTTTTTTCCAATGAAAACATTAAAATTATCGATCGAGAATTCAACTTTTCCATAAAAACATCGAAAATATTCAAGAATTACTCTTTCAATCTTCATTTATTTCACACTCCTTTTTTCTCATCTAAATTTTCAATAATTTTTATCTCTTCCTCTGTCAATTCATAAAGTTTATAAACCAATTGGTCAATTTGGCGTTCAATCTCTTTTACTCTGACTTGTTTTTTTGGGTTTGAAAGGTAATCATCGGACTGGGTGAAGGAGAGGATTTGTGAAACAAGCGATACACAGGTTTTTCTATCATTATTAGTAATGTTCGGTATAGGTATATTGTTTATCATGTCTTTAGTAAAAACAACACCTTGATTATAGCTATAAGATAAGAACTTCTCTTTCAAGTAAAAGCCCGCGACTTTAGAATTCAAAATTGCAAGCATTAGCAATAGATTTTCTTCATTTTCACTTAAAACGACTAATGTTGATTTTCCCGGAATAATTTGCCCTTTTAAATCAATACAAGCCTCTAATAAAGTTATTCCTTTCACAATTAGTTTCTTGCTTAAGGTTCTGTTTACATAGGTTGCATTAAATTTATTCAAAAATTTATTCTTTTCAACAACTGGGCATAAATATTTATCTTTAATGTATGTCATTTCTCTAAATCCCCATTTTGATAGATATTTACCTATGGTACCTGTGTTCACCACTTTAAAATGTTTTTCTTCATCAAAATCTAGAGACGATATATCTAAGATTAGCGATTTCAATGCATACGCATCTGATGTAGCACATGCATTTTCACAATAACCAAATTCTTTTATTTTGATAGGTTGATTTTCAATCTTCAGCAACAAATTCAAATTATCCGAAAATAGGATATCTAAATTATATGGAGGGTTGAGCAACTTTTTATTAAAATTATTCTTATGTATCATTTGATTCTCGATAAACTCATATACCTTTATAAAATCAGTTATCTTAGGAATAAAAAAGGTAATCACTGAGTCTACAAGAGAAGTTTCAAAAATATCCCTGCCACATTGCACGATAATAGACAAATTAGGTAACTTTTGTGTTCTTAATGCTTCACCAAATGGTTTAGTGAGCCACTTATCAGGTGTGATATAAGTTATGACCCCACTAGGAGATAATAAATTAAACCCTTTCTCAAAAAAGGCAATATAAATATCCCAATTTCCGCGAGTAAACTTATAATTTTTTCTTATATATTCTCTTTCTTTAACTAATCCCCTTTTTACCATAGTTTCAGAGTCAATATACGGTGGATTTGCAATTACCACATCAAACCCGCCTTTATGATGAAAGATTTCTGAGAAATATACTTCAAAGTCAAACTCTTTATGCTCTCTTGTTATTTCATAAATTATTCTGTCAATCTCATTTTTCAGTTGCTGTTTTTTAGTTGCTTTTGTTTCATTAAAGTATTTAGGCTTTAACTCTTCAAGTTTCTCAAATGCCTGTTGATTGAATAAATCTTTTTCAACACCCCAAAGTGAGTTCCCACAGGCAACTTTATAATCAAGGTTTGGAAGTGGTTTTATATTATAGAAATCCTCTTCATCCACAATCATTGAAAGCCAAATTCTTAATTTGCATATCTCAACTGCACCCGGGTCTATATCAACTCCGTAAAGAGAGTTTTCAATACAGTGCCGTTTCAAATTATATAATTTTCTATCCTCATTCAAATAGATACCAAGCATCCTTCTTATTTTTACTATCTCATGCATCATACCTATTGGAAAGGCACCAGAGCCAACTGCAGGATCACATACTTTTATATCAGAAAGAAGATTATCAATTAAATTAGCATTATTTCTTATTGATTCAGGCATCTGGCTTTTATAATTTGTCGATTTTATTTTTCCATTACTTAAGTCATTTCTATCCTGAACTGCTGTTATTTCTTTTTCATAAATAGCATCGCTTGTTTTTACGAAAAGTTCTATATCTTCTTTAGGGATAGATGTATGAGTTTCAAGATAATTAATTAAACTCTCTTGACACATATAACGAACTATTTCTCTAGGTGTATAATAAACTCCATATTCTTTATTAAATTTTGTCTCATCTCCTTTTTTCCCTGATCTTAAAACTTCTATATATTCATCAAAGTTATCCGGTCTTATAGCATTTAATTTTTCGTAGATTTTGCCAAGTAGTTCAGGGTCAAGGGCTACTTCTTTTTCCAGTGGTTCTTCTTCATTTACCGTGAAATTATATCTATCAAAAACATCGAGATTTCCATCTCCGATATCGCCCTCTTTTGTTAAGTTGGTATTTGAAAATAGCTTATCAGGAATCAAAATATCAACGTTTACCCAGTCATAATTATTTATTGGATCAAAAAGGCCACCGTTTAAAAATGGTATCTTGCAATTAAACCTACTGTAATAATGGTCATCAACACTTCTATCTGTTCTTAAAGCCTCATAAAAAAGTGGCTCGAGTATGTCATTAAAAAAGTTTTTATAATTTCCATACTCCTTATTGAAAAGTTTCCTTATAAAATCTTTTGGGCCCGTTCCCCATGGATTTCCTCTGCTAATGCCGAACCAACCTTTCCTTTGTAAAAAATAAAGAAAGGTTATTTGCCCTAAAAGTTTTTTCGCAAACTCAACGGTATTTATATTTTTATCTTCAAATTCCTTTCTAACCATCGCATCTTTCCGAACGATTTTATCAAGTTCTGATTTAATTTTTATAAATAAGTCTCTATATTCTAGGAAAAACTCTTTTGTAACAACTTCAACATTGAAGGCCTGTTCTAAATCTTCAAAGGTCGGCCTCTTATCCTCTAAAAGTAATTTGATGAATCTGCTTTGAGCGGTGTGGCTCTTTTCGTTTTTCCCAACAAGAAATGACCATCTTCTTGCCGGCGTGAATTCATCTTTAACTTTTATTTTTCCTGAAGGTGTGTCTTCAATGCGATAATCAATCTTGACGAGGGAGAACCTCCAGTCTTCATTATCGGGTGATATAAAGGCAACCAGTGCAGCATCTTTTAATTTTCCACCCCGGCTTCCTTTTAAATACCAAGCAACAAAGTTTCGCTGCGCACCTCTAGCTCTTTCAAGAGAGGTCTTTTTTTGCAGTTTAATAATTAATAAATCAATTTCTTTACTATCTATATTATATTTTCCAATCCTCTCAAATGAAGATATGTACCGAGCATAGGCATCCGGAATGTAATTGTCTTTATAAACAAAAGTATTTTCCTCATAGGATTTAAGGAGATTTCTTAAAAAATAAGTAAACGTATCTTTATTAAAAGCATTTTCAAATGTTTCAATTATAAGTTTTTTTGCCTGTTCCTTATTCATCGTGTGCCTCTTTTAAATAAAGTGACAATATTACCTCTCTTTTACCCTGAACTGCCGGCGAATATTCAGCATAATGACTCTTCAAGAAGGCCGGCGGAATTTCTTTTTGCAACAAAGCTACTACCTTTAGAGAATTATGAATCTCATCCTTCAATTTATTGATTTCTCTCAAGGCTCTTTTAACTGTTGACTTAGGAATTACTCCCTGATCCAGCCTAGATATCAGGTTTCTCAGGTATTCTTCTTGATCTTCAGTGAGAGCTTTTGTATTTTTCAGAACTGCTCGAAGTATTTTTGCTAAATGGGCCTCACTGTCCTTTCCGCTGCTTCTTTTAGACATTATCATTTCTTCAGTTGTCGTGTTGAAAAATGCCTCTTTATTTATTTCAAGGAGTTCATAATAATCTCTGACAGGTAATTTAATCCTTTCTTCACTTGTGCTGCATTCAAATATTTTAGCAGCCTGTAAAAAATCAAGTTCTTTCGCCTTCCTTTCTCTATTTGGGGCCAAATAAAACTTTGTCAATTTACCCTTCCTGAAAAAGGTAATAAGCGAGTCTGGCTCAGCACCTATATTAAAATCTTTCTTATAACATTTCGCTGATCTGGCTTTTTTAGGTAAATTCTTTATCCGATCAAACAGATCGGGCTGGCAATCCCTGATCTCTTCAATAATCTTCAGGTATCTGAGCTCGCTCTCTTCTTCTTCATCATCTGTAATAGTTTTTCTGGAAATCAGTTTATTAAATATTTCGTGAGACGAGACCGGCTCACCCTCTAGAAGTATAGCAGCGTCTCCGCCAAGAAGAGTCAGAAAGGCTTCGATTTTAGATCGAGCTATTTTCGTAAGCTCAATTTCAGAATCAGCCTGTTTTGTAGGGAAAAAGTTAAAAGTAAAAATTCCTTTGAACGGAGTATCTATTCTATTTATTCGTCCCACCCGTTGCATCATTCTGGTAGGATTCCAGGGGATATCATGGTTGATAACAATATTGGACCTATGAAGGTTAACACCTTCAGAAAGCACTTCTGTCGATACTAATATCCGGTAATCATCTTTTTTATCTCTGGCTCTGGCATCAAAATTATCTATTACTTTATCCCTGATTTTCTCTGAAGATTGCCCGTGAAAAAGGAGCGCTATTTCCCCAAAGGCGTTGTTTATATTCGAGGTTAAATATTCAGCCGTTTCTTTTGACTCGGTAAAAATTATTATTTTCTTGTTTTTAAGAGTCACGTCATGTCTCAGCTTGAACAATAATGTTTCCAGCTTAGGATCTCTTTTAATACCATCCCACATACTCTTTAATCTTTTCAGAATCGAAAGGTCGTTTTCAAGGTCTCTCTTAAAAGAAGGCTTGAACTCATCACTACCATATCTTCTGGCTTTACCCTCGTCGATGAGCCGCTGAATTTCTTCATCATCTCCCTGATCTAAAAGCTCAAATATTTTATTTATATATTCCTTGCTTATGTATACATTACCTTTTTCATATTCTTTCAGAAATAATTCATAAGAATGGATAAACCTGTCGAGGCTTTTTTTGAAGGCAAAAAAGCTGCTTTCGAGGCGTTTTACCAGCAGGACTTTCATAAACCCGCCCATATTTTTCTGAGCTTGTTCTTCCAGTTGATCGATGCCTTTTTTCAAATAAAGTAAAGGCATATATCGAGCATAACTGAAGTCCTGAGTTATTAATCTGACGGTTTTCATAAAAATTCCATCTTCTTCATCATTTAGTTGATAGAAACAGGGAACAGGATCTTTCACCTCAGGGAATCTCACGTTATTTTTCCTCAAATCTTCAGAAAAATATTTTTCAATTTCAGCCCTGGTTCTCCTTACCATTATGTATTTCAAGACCTTATCCCTGATCAACCTTGCATTTTCTTTAGATATTTCCAGATATTTCTGAAAATCTTTATGCCGGTCAATTTTCTTTAGACGATTTTCCAGAGATTCAAAGAAAATCTCCAGATTTTCTACTCCCGGTATGGTGCTTTTTCGGGGATTTTGGAAAAGTTTAATCTGCGCCAGGATATCACGAGGTGAATTGTTATAAGGGGTTGCGGAAACCAGAATGACTCTTTTTCCGCGGCAGACTTCCGCCACCTCTTCATAGCTTATGGTTGTTTCAGTCCTGAATCGGTGAGCTTCATCTATTATTATGTTTTTATACTCTCTTTTCTGATTAAGCTTCTTAGCATCCTGGAGCTTGCCGGTTGATACATAATCAGCAGCTATATGAAAATCTGAAAAAACATTAGGCCAGGAACCTGGATTATTTTTATCAAGAAGGGCTGGGGGGGCAATAACCATCGTCCGTCCATCCAGCTGACTGGCAAGCATTGCCGAAATATACGTCTTGCCAAGACCCACCACATCTGAGATAAATACGCCGCCATATTCCTCAAGAATTTTTTTCGCATTAAGAACCGCCTGTTGCTGGTATTCAAAACTCTTAAAATCCTGAGGCAGGTATTTTGTGAATAATTCATCTGTCCTGCTAAGTTCTTCTCTGAAATACTCATACAAGAACTTTAAATAAAGTTCATAGGGAGTAATATTCTGATTCAGCCAGCTTCTCTCGTTAATAATCTGAATATATCTGTCACTTACATCCACAGAATCTGCCCATAATTCTTCAAACTTCTGTTTTGCGAATTCATAATCGGATCGATTCTTCAATTCGACGTTAAATTCAAGATTATCAATAAGGCCAGCCTGACTGAAATTGCTCGAGCCGGTTATCACGCGCCCCACATCGCGGTCCCCTTCTTTAAATGTAATTATATAAAGCTTTGAATGAATATTCTGTGAAGGATAGGCCCTTATTTGAAGCTTTCCATTTTTTAGCCATTCAATGAATTTATGTATCCCTTCTTCCACTTTCTTTTTATCCTCTGATTCTGACATCTCTTCTTCGATTTTTTTCTCTATTACCTGTTTGGTTTCATGGTGGGAGAACTTTAATGAATAATTCGAATAACTTTCTGCTTGCTTTATAAGGTCATAACCAAACTGAGATGTGCCAATTCCCATCAGGATTCTTATTTTTTCGGCGCTTTCAAGGGATTTATAAAGAAGATGAAATCCGCTTACGAAAAAATATGCAACCAGACAATCAAAATACCTGCAATCCCTGATTAACTGTTCGAATCTATCTTTAAGCGTCTGACCGGGCTCATTAACTATAAACGTAAGGTCTAAAGGAGCTGAACTCGTTTTATAAGACTCCATTATTCCCCCTTTTCCACATTAGGAATTCAATTAGATTCTTAAAGCCAATAATATCAAATTTATTCACTCTGCCTTTTCCACGCCTTAAATATAGTAAAACCATTTTGCATCTACGGTCAAGAATCCCTTATAAAGGGAAATAATATCGACCGAAGAGTAAATTGAGGAAAATTTTCATAAACAATATATCCTCAAATTGATCTTTCATTAAGCTCATTTGCTAGATTGAATAAGAGGCTATCTTCACAGCCGCCTGGTTGCCACGTTACTTCCATATGCTGCCCGCCCCTCTGGATACCATGTCTGTGCCGGAACGAAACATCATTGTTGACAATTTATATTAGGCACTGTAAATAATTATTGATCAAATTTATATACTCAAAGGGGGCAGGAATGGAGCTCAATCAGGCTATTAAAAATATTGAATATTTAGGAGATAAATATTGTGAAAAACATTTGTCTGATTGGAATAAGAATCCCTCTGTTCTGCAAAACAATTGGTGGGAAGGCTTGAAATATCTCTTCAAACATTCATTCATGCGCGGGAGAAATGACAAACTATCTAACGCCTTCTGTGAATTTACAATAACTGTTATTAAAGAAAACTACAATATAAATGATTCTAATTCTGGTGAAACAAATTATTCTCATCTGGATGAAGCATATGAAAAATTAGTAAGCCAGCGGCATTATTTTGACAAAAAAATAATACTGGCGTCCAAACAAAAAGCAGGATTAGGGAAGAATAGTTTTCTTAAAAATAAAAATCTAACAGAAGAAATCATTGAAAAAAATCCATTTATCAAGATGCTTGTAACTCCAAGAAATATATCTTTCGAATGGAATAATCAAACACATAAAACAGAAACCAAGCTTACGAACGATGATGACACAATGATGGTACTGGATACCCTAAAATTCATTACCTCCAGCCCTGAGAATAAAAACATCTACAAAGTAATAAAGGATAAACTTGAAAATCAACAATTAAAGGAAGCTTACGAGTTGCTTACCGGACCAAGCAATGTCGATATATCTAAAAAGAACTTTAATGCTATAGGAGATAAAATTGCTTCCTTCATAATAAGGGACATTTTATTGCTAAATCCTGGCATAAAAGTAAAGGATGAAGATCTGAAAATGGTATTCCCGGTTGACACCTGGGTGAGGAAAATAGCGAGAAAATTAAAATTTCAAGCTAAAACTGATAGGGAAATTAAGGAAAAATTCATAAATTTATGTAAGGAAAATGGAATAAACATACCAAAGTGTGCAGCCGGCCTGTGGTATCTCGGCTTTCACTCGCTTGACATTCTGATTGAGAACTGCTTGGATAAGATTGATCTTAGAAACTTACCCTGATTTTCAGGCTGCGAACCAGATGAAATTTGAATTGCTTCCTCGCCGGCCCAACTGATCAGCACGCGGCCGTCTTCGGTAATTTCAAGCATGTCGCCAGTTTTCACTGCCTCCAGGAATTAATCCCCGAGCTGATTTATCGTAATTATATTCTTGTTGAACTAGACAATGGATAGGTTTTTTAGGGTAAAGAGTAGCTAACTTCTTTATAATGAACGCCATGGCAAAGGCCAATCCGAACTAAAATCCCAGCCTGAATTTATTTAGTACCCCCAAACAGTCCAAGTAGCCTATTTGAAATAGATTATCGGGCATATTAAATGTAGAATATTTAATTGAAGCGGGGAATGGGAAGATTGCCGCTAAGATTATAAGATTAAAGGTATGGTCATGAGAAGATTGGGTTTCGGGATTGTGGTGCTGGGCATTTATTTTATGGTTGCCGCGCGGGTGCTTCAGAGTTCAGGTTTGGCGGCGGATGCTTCTACGTCATAGGAATCGGCTTGAAGTGAGGGCTGATTCTGTTCACCAAAAGCACAGTTGGTGAGTTAGGGAATTACTTCCAGGTCTCTTGACAGAAATCAGCCCGGGTCCTATATATATAATTGGCATCAGGAGTGGCTCTAGGTTAGAGCCCGGCAACCTGGGACGGACACCCAAGGTGCCAGCTTGCCATTTGGGCAAGGATGCGGCCGGGGCCGGCCGGATGGCCGGTTGAGAGAAACGGCAACTAAGTGTCCGGAGCGCTTAACCCGCTCACCTGATGCCAGGTGAAGCGGGTTTTTTTGTGCTTGAGTAAGCGCTGAGCCCTCCCGCACTGGCGGCTGTTTCTCTCCCCATCCCCCCTGGCACCAGGGTTCCTCCCAAAAATTTAATTAAAGGAGGTGCCTTATGATTAAAATTAATCTTTTGTCCGGGGACTTCATCGAAGTCAAGGGCGTCAGGGTTTTTAACGGCTTTCCTTATCTGATGACCGAGCTGACCACCGGTTTCTACCACATCATTCTTCTGCCTTCGAGCTGGAGTAGATTGACATTACATATTTTTGCCCACCTTCAAGTTCGGGCTAACCAGCTGGATAGTTATTTAATGATAAATAAATATGAATTCTACCGCTATTCAGCCAAAGGCCCGGATTCCATTAAAGACGAATGGGTTGCTACTCCCCCGGCGGCTGAACTCTATTTCTGTGGACGGCTCTATCCAGTTAGTGGACGGCGCTTTCCCGGTTGGGAAATACCCGAAGACCCCGAGCTTATCGCAAGAAAGGCCAGGTTGATAAGGTTGGTGCAAGCACAATTAGACAGTGGTCGGTATGTGGAGATCGACGGCAGGGCTTTAGGCGGTAGAAAGCCGAACGAAGAGGAGCTCAAAAGCCTGTCCGGATATTACATGGATAAACCCCACGATAAAATTATGCCCGGTTGGGAAGATGATTATAAGATTCCTTTAGGAACAATTAAATGCAAAAAATGTGGGTGGTGCAAGTGGCGTGCTCTTTACCCGGACGCAACCCGCCCTGAATATGTTGTCCCTGTTCACTGTAAATGTGAAAACAATAACCGCTGTGCCCGCTGTGGAGAGAGGCTTTATTCTTTCAAGCTAAACTCAAATGGTTTTCGCCACTTTAGGGAAGGAATTATTCATTTTTCTGCGTACCGAGCCTTGGGTCATGTTTGCGATGATCTCAAACAGAAAGTTCAAATCGAAAATAAGGATGAAAAAAGCAATAGCCAGGAGGAAAAAGACAAAAATATGACACTAGAAACAAGTTATTTAGAACTGCTCGAGACAGACTCAGATGAACATTTGGTTCAAATTTACAACGGCGAAACCATGTGTTATGGCTGGGTCTCGGCTCGGGGGGTTTTCCTGAAATGCTTATTGAAAACATTTTTATCACGTAGAATAGATATTTC
>Ga0172365_10000450_pt1 | contig 27115 bp, 22 predicted proteins | sample LakKivSesite48cm_FD_114535 | JGI IMG/M metagenome (GOLD analysis project Ga0172365, IMG submission 114535) | Sediment microbial communities from Lake Kivu, Rwanda - Sediment site 48cm | ecosystem: Environmental > Aquatic > Freshwater > Lake > Sediment | place: Rwanda: Western Province, Lake...
CTAAGGGCACTAAGGTGTTCTCCTTAGTGGGTAAGGTAAATAATACCGGTCTGGTAGAAGTGCCAATGGGCACCAAGCTGAGAGAGATTGTTTTTGACATGGGTGGAGGCATTAGAGGCGGGAAGAAATTTAAGGCAATTCAAACTGGGGGACCGAGTGGCGGATGTATTCCTGAATCTATGTTAGATTTAAGAGTGGATTTTGATGAGTTGACTAAGGTAGGCTCTATGATGGGCTCTGGCGGAATGATTGTGATGGATGAGGATACCTGTATGGTGGATGTTGCCAGATATTTTTTGGACTTTTTGAAAGGGGAAAGCTGTGGAAAATGCACTCCTTGTCGGGAAGGGATTAAGCAGGTTTTGGCCATTTTGAATCGGATTGTTGAGGGCAAAGGAGTGGAGAAGGATTTGGAGAGGTTGGAGCAACTGGGCATTGCGATTCACGATAGTGCGCTTTGTGCTTTAGGCGGGACCGCGGCCAATCCACTTCTCACTACAATTAAGTATTTCCGCAACGAATATGAAGCGCATATCAGGGATAAAAAATGTCCAGCTGGGGTTTGCCGGGCATTAGTGATTTATACGATTGATGCGGAGAAGTGCACTGGTTGTATGGCCTGCGCTAAACAATGCCCACAAAATGCAATTACTGGAGAGAAGAAAAAACCGCATCTCGTAGACCAGCAGAAATGTATTAAGTGCGGAATTTGCTATAGCACCTGCAAATTTGATGCGGTGATAAGGAAATAAATAAGGAAGGGTGGACAATGGAGCAAGAGGATAAAATTTTACAAGTAAAAATAAATGACAAATTAGTTTCAATTCAGTATGGCACCACGGTTTTAGAAGCCGCGAAAAAAATCGGAATAGAGATTCCTACGCTTTGTTATCACCCCGCTCTTGAGCCTTATGGGGTATGCAGGGTTTGTATTGTGGAAATGAGGCGAGGCAAGCGCACTCGGATAGTTACCGCCTGTAATTATCCGATTCAGGAAGAAGGGTTAGAATTTTTCACTAATTCTGAGCGGATTCAGAAAGATAGAAGGACTGTGATAGAGATGTTATTGGCACGGTGTTGGGACTCCCCAGTGATAAGAGAGTTTGCGGCTAAATTTGGGATTTATGACACGGATTTGGAAAAAACTAAAGATGAGCAATGCATTCTTTGCGGGCTTTGTGTAAATGTTTGTCGGGATTTAATCGGTCAATCTGCAATTGGATTTGAAAGCCGAGGAGTGGAGCGCAAAACTATGACTCCTTTCCACAAACCAAGCGATGCCTGTATCGGTTGCGGAGCCTGTGTTTATGTTTGTCCGACCGGATGTATCAAGTTAGAGGATTTGCCGGAGGAGCGGGTGATAGAACGCTGGCAGAGCGAATTACCGCTTTTAACCTGCAAAATTTGCGGAAAAGGTTTTGGCGCCGCCCGGCAGTTAGAAATTTTAAAGTTAAAGAATCCCTTGACGAAGTTATATCTTACCACTTGTCCGGAATGTAGAGAGAAGGAAATAGCAGAAAAAATGGTCAAAAAAGGAGGAGTATTATGACAGAGAAAGAGAAAAGAAGTATTGACCCAGTAGCAGAGCCTTTGCTGGAGAAGGGGGCAAAAGAGAAAATCAAGACCGCCTGGGACCGATACCAGGAACAATCCCCCCAATGTGGATTTGGGACTTTGGGGCTTTGTTGTCGCCATTGTTCAAATGGTCCTTGCCGGATAGACCCGTTTGGAGATAGTCCCCAGGAAGGAGTTTGTGGCGCAACCGCGGATACCATTGCGGCTCGGCATTTTGCCAGGATGACCGCAGCAGGAGCGTCTGCGCATTCGGATCATGCCCGAGCGGTGGCTGAGACCTTTTTAGCGGCTGCGGAAGGTAAAGTTCCCGGATATGGCATTAAGGATGAGATGAAATTATATGAGCTGGCGCTGGACTTAGGGATTGATGTTGCCAATAAGTCGGTTCAGGAGATTGCGCTGGAAGTGGGGAAAAAATCTCTTGAGGCTTTTGGTCAGCAGGAGGGAGAGATTTTTCTGCTCAAGAGAGCGCCGATTAAACGCCAGGAGCTATGGAGAAAATTAGGAGTGGCGCCCCGAGGAGTTGACCGGGAGATAGTTGAGATTATGCACCGCACCCATATCGGCGTTGACCAGGATTATAAAAACTTGATTATGCAGTCTGCTCGGTGCTCTTTAGGTGATGGCTGGGGCGGGTCTATGATAGCGACTGAGCTTCAGGACATTATGTTCGGCACACCAGAGCCGATTTTGAGCAAAGTCAATCTGGGCGTGCTGAAGGAAGATGAGGTCAACATTATTATTCATGGTCATGAACCACTTTTAAGTGAGATGATAGTGGTCGCCAGTCGGGACCCAGAGATGCTGGCTTTAGCAAAACAAAAGGGCGCTAAAGGCATAAACCTGGCAGGTATTTGTTGCACCGCTAACGAGGTCTTGATGAGGCACGGGATACCGCTGGCCGGGAACTTTTTACAGCAGGAATTGGCTTTGATAACCGGAGCGGTGGAGGCAATGGTGGTGGATGTGCAGTGCATTATGCAATCAGTGGGAGAAATTGCCCGATGTTATCACACCAAGATAATCACTACCAATTACCGCGCCAAGATGCCATTTGCGGAGCATATTCCGTTTGAGGAGCATAATCCCCTGGAATCCGCGAAGAAAATTGTCAAATCCGCGATAGAAAATTTCCCAAAAAGAGACCCTCGCAAGGTGGCGATACCAAAAGGAGAAGATAGCTCCTGCGAGCTGATTGCGGGCTTTTCTCATGAAACGATTAACTATCTTTTGGGCGGAACCTTCCGTGCAAGTTATAGGCCGCTTAATGATAATATCATCAATGGTCGGATTCGGGGGGTGGCAGGTGTGGTTGGTTGCAATAACATTCACACGGTTCACGATAGCGCGCATCTGGCTATGATAAAAGAATTGATTAAACACGATGTGATTGTCCTGACTACTGGTTGCTCCGCAATCGCTTGCGCGAAATTTGGATTATTGACCCCAGAAGCAAAGGATTTGGCTGGAAATGGATTAGCCTCGGTTTGCGAGGCAGTGGGGATTCCGCCAGTGCTTCATATGGGCAGTTGCGTGGATAATTCCAGAATTTTAATCGCGGCGGCCGCGGTGGTTAAGGAAGGAGGATTGGGAGATGATATTTCGGATTTGCCTGCGGCCGGTGCGGCGCCAGAGTGGATGAGCGAGAAAGCGATTTCCATTGGAATGTATTTTGTGGCAAGCGGGGTGTTCACGATTTTTGGCACCAATTATCCGACCTTAGGAGCCAAGAGCCTGACCAAATATCTGTTTGAAGAGATGGAAGAGGCTTTTGGCGGGAAATGGGCTTTTGAATTAGACCCGATTAAAGCTGCTCAAATGATGATTGAGCATATTGATAAAAAGCGTAAAGCCTTGGGAATTGATAAGGCAAGGGAGCGGGTGCTTTATGATATGGCAATGAGAAGGGAGATGGAGTAAATCGGAAAGCCAAAATTTTAAGTAAAGGAGGTAAGGAAAGTGTCAAAGTTAATAGCTTCAGCAGTAATTAGGGGCGCCCATAAAATAATTTCAAGGGCCGAGGCAAAGTTTAAAGAGGCGAGGGATAAATTTGGCGAAAATCAAGTGGTGGAGTTCCCTAACACTGGTTATTATCTACCGATTATTTATGGAATGTTAGGCTACAAGGTGGAGAAAATCAAGGATATGGAATATGTGTTAGAGGTTTGTAAGAGGTTATTGCCACCGCTGGTCAAAGAAAAACATCCCCTACCCTATTTAGCTCCTGCCTTGGATGCAGGGATGGCAACCCTTTTTGCAGAAGAATTGATGGAGGCAATTCGGTATATTGAAGACCCAAAATTTTATGTTCAGGGAGAGGAGCCAACTGATAATAACATCTGGTTGGGCGCAGCGGATGACATCATTCTCAGAAAAAGGGGTGTGGAATTTGTAGATGGCACTGCGCCCGGGTTTGCCGCGATTGCAGGCTCTGCGCCAGATGACACAACCGCGCATAAAATTGCAATGGAGCTACTTGAGAAAAATTTATATGTGTTTATGTGTTCAGAGTTTCAGGGCAAGCGATTTTCAGAGCAGATAAAATCCGCTGGGCTTCAATTAGGATGGCCCACCCGGCTGGTGAGCTTTGGACCGGACATCAGCGCTGCGGTTTTTGCCTTGGGATTTGCGACCCGAGCCGCGATGAGCTTTGGTGGAATAGAGCCAGGAGACTTTCGTAAAATTTTGATTTACAACAAAGATCGGGTGTTCGCGTTTGTGCTGGCAATGGGATTTGTCAATGATGAGTGGTATGCCAATGCCGCGGGAGCAATTAACTGGGGATTTCCCACCATTGCGGATACACCGATTCCAGAGGTTTTACCCACAGGTATCTGCACCTATGAGCATGTGGTGAGCAATATCCCTCATAGCGAGATAGTGCAAAAAGCGGTTGAGGTGAGGGGATTAAAGGTAACCGTGGCAAAGGTGCCTGTGCCAGTCTCTTATGGACCAGCCTTTGAAGGAGAGCGGGTTCGGGGAGAAGATATTTATTTAGAGGCAGGCGGAGGCAAGACCCAGGCAGTGGAATTACTTCGGATGAAAGATATGAATGAGGTTGATGATGGCAAGGTGGAAGTAATCGGAAAAGAGCTAAAGGATTTACCCTTAGGCTCCCGCATTCCTCTGGCGATTTTCGTGGAGGCAGCTGGAAGAAAGATGCAGGAGGATTTTGAGCCGATTTTAGAACGGCAGATTCATCACTTATTGAATTATGCTCAAGGGGTGATGCATATTGGTCAAAGAGATATAGCCTGGATAAGAATTGCCAAGCAAGCAGTGGATAAAGGATTTAAATTTGAGCACATCGGCAAGATTCTTCATGCCAAGCTTCATCAAGATTTTGCCAATATCTTAGATAAAATTCAGGTAAAAATTTACACAGAACAAGCAGATGTGGATAAGATAGTGAGTGAAGCAAGAGCGATTTATAAAAAGCGGGATGAGCGGTTAGCTGGTTTGACCGATGAAGAGGTGGACACCTTTTATTCCTGCACGCTTTGCCAGAGTTTTGCGCCTAACCATGTTTGCGTAGTTACTCCGGAGAGGCCTGGTCTCTGTGGCGCGTATAACTGGCTGGATTGCAGAGCAAGTTATGAGATAAATCCCACGGGTCCCAATCAACCGGTAATGAAGGGAGATGTGCTGGACTCGGTTTATGGACAATGGAGAGGGGTGAATGAGTTTGTTAAGAAGGCAAGTAGAGGAGCGGTTGAGGCTTATGACGCTTATGGAATGCTCCGCAGTCCAATGACCAGCTGCGGATGCTTTGAATGCATTGCCGCGGTCCTTCCGATGTGCAATGGATTTATGGCAGTGGATAGAGACTATAAAGATATGACTCCGGTAGGGATGAAATTTAGCACTTTAGCGGGAACCGTAGGTGGAGGCAACATCAATCCGGGATTTGTTGGGCATAGCAAGTTTTATATCACCAGTCGGAAATATCTGAGCGCAGAGGGCGGAATTTTAAGAATGGTCTGGATGCCCAAACGGCTTAAAGAAGAGATTATAGAAAGGCTCAAGAAGCGGGCAGAGGAATTAGGAGTGCCGGATTTGCCAGAGAAAATTGCGGATGAGACCGTAGCGACCACTGAGGAGCAGGTTTTGGAGTTTATTCAAAAGGTAAATCATCCGGTTTTAAATCTGCCGCCATTGTTCTAAAAAAGGATTAGATTAAGGTAAGTCTTTTGAAATAGGTATAGTGAAAAAAATAAGGAGGGCTAAAAATGGCGCTTTCAGGACTGGAGATTTATAAGAAATTGCCCAAGACCAATTGTGGCGATTGCGGGGTCCCGACCTGTATGGCTTTTGCTATGAAGGTAGCGGGTGGTCAGGCAGAGATAACCGCTTGTCCGCATGTGGATAAAAAGGTTGTGGCGGAATTAGGAGAAGCGGCTGCGCCTCCGATTCGGACCGTGGAGATAGGAGCCGGGGACTGGGCGTTTAAAGTAGGAGGGGAGCTGGTGCTTTGTCGGCATGAGAAGACCTTTATCAATCCCTGCGGGATTGGTGGAATAATCACGGATAAGATGAGTGATTCAGAAGTTGATAGCCGAATAGACGCGATAAAAAAGCTTCAATTTGAGCGAATCGGGCTTACGCTCCACGCCAATTTGATAGCGGTGAAAAGTGATGACCCGAGTAAAATCGCGGGATTGGCAAAAAAGGTGATGGATAACTCGCCTGCCTGCATTATGCTGATGAGCGAAAATGTAGAGGCGCTGAAAACGGGATTAGAAGCGGTTAAGGCTCGCAAGCCTATGCTTTATCCTGCGACCAAGGCAAATGCGGATAAGGTCGCGGAGCTGGCAAAATCCGCTGGCCTGCCAGTGGTGGTAAAAGGGAATGGATTGGAGGAAGTTGCGGAGCTAACTAAAAAGCTGGGTGATGCTGGGATTAAGGATATGTTGATAGATTCTGGGGCTCGGGCTTTGAAGCAGGCTCTCCAGGACCAGATTCATCTTCGTAGAACCGCAATAAAAAAGACCAACCGTCCCTTGGGTTATCCCACTGTGGTATTGACCTGTGAGATGACCGAGGACCCGGTTCTGGAGGCGCTTTATGCGAGCATTTTTGTTGCCAAGTATGGCGGAATTATTATTCTGAACCACTTAACACCAGAAGTGCTTTTTCCGCTTTTGGTGGAACGGCTTAATGTCTATACAGACCCGCAAAGGCCAATGGCGCAATCTCCCGGAATTTATCCGATAAATAATCCAGATGATAAATCTCCGGTTTTAGTCACCTCTAATTTTTCCCTTACCTATTTTATTGTTTCCGGGGAACTGGAGAGCGGGAGATTTCCCAGCTGGTTATTGGTGGTCAACACCGAGGGTTTGAGCGTTCTAACTGCCTGGGCAGCTGGTAAGTTCAGTGCGGATGTGGTTGGTCCTTTTGTAAAGAAATGTGGGATTGAGGAAAAAATTGCTCATAAGAAGTTAATCATTCCTGGGGTAGTAGCGGGTATCTCTGGAGAGCTGGAAGATGAGCTTAAGGGCTGGCAGATTATCATTGGTCCTCGGGAGGGCGCGCATATCATTCCTTTTTTAAAGGAAACCTGGAAATAGCTCAATAAAAGGAGGGGATAAATGGAGGTTAAAATAATCGGCGAGAATCTCAATGTGATGAGCAAGACCCTGGGTCCCGCAATGAAGGCTCGGTCCGCAAAGCCAATACAAGAGATGGCAAAGGCAGAGGCAGAGCAGGGAGTAGATTTTATAGACCTGAATATCGGTCCTGCCAGAAAAGATGGACCGGATTTAATGAAATGGATTGTGCCAGTGGTGCAAGAGGTGGTGGACTTACCTTGTAGTCTTGATACCACTAATCCAGACGCGATTCGGGCAGGGTTAGAGGTGCATAAAGGTAAGGCGCTAATCAATTCCACCACTTTGCAACCAGAACGACTGGAAAAAGTTTTACCATTAGCCAAACAGTTTGACACTGAGATTATTTGTGTGCTCTGGGGACCGAGTGGAATGCCCAGAGACGCGGATGAGCGGGCAATGTTTGTAACTGAGATGATGATGACAGCGAATGATTTGGGGATTCCTAATGAGAAGCTCTGGATAGACCCAATCGTGAGCCCGGTTTGTGTGGAGATAAATCAGGTAAAATCCTGCGTGGAATTTATGAAGGTTTTACCGGATTTGGTGCCGGGATGTAAAAGCACAGTGGGCTTAAGCAATATCTCTAATGGTGCGCCGGATAACCTTCGTTGCTGGCTGAATCGGGTTTATTTGATTATGTTAGCCAGGTATGGGCTATATTCTGCGATTGCGGATGCGTTTGATGAGGATTTATTAGCCATTGCTCGGGGGCAAAGAAAAGATATTGTGGAACTGGTTTATAAGGTGATGGATGATGAGCGGATTGATGTCAAATCTCTAAATGACGAGATGCTCAAGTATTACCGCACCGCCAAGGTCTTGAAGGGTGATGTTCTTTATTCCCATAGCTGGCTGGAAGGGTGAGCCCGGATTGATTGACATAACCGCTTGACCTAGCTATGAATAAAGAGAGAGTTGGGATGTATGACGGGATAGAAAGGGATTTGGTCAAGCAGGATAATTATGAGACCGCGCATAGGTTAGCCCGGGAAAAATTCCGGGAAAAGAATTTTATTGAACAGACAGACCGCGCGGGTGCGGAAATTATTGAATCACCTAATTCTGATGAGAAAATTGCCAGTCTTAAATTTTTGAATCGGGATTATTTAATTAAATATCCGAGTGGAGAGATTTTTTTTGCGGATTCCAAGGAAGAGCCACCGCTCTGGGAAAAGATTATCATTCTTCATTATCTTGCCAATGCTCAGGGAGCTACGCTAACCGGACAATTAATTTCCTATAAAGAGGTTCCTGATGGCTGGCTTTATTATCCTAATTTTGTCAAGCGCACCACCAGCATTTTAGTAAAAACTTTTGGCAAAAATCCAGAGGGATTTATTCACGCGGGATTGAGAATCGGAGCAAAGCCATCTGAGTTAGGCAGGTATGCGCTTGAGATTCCAGCTTTTCCTAAAATCAGTTATCATTTTATTATGTGGCCCGGGGATGAGGAGTTTGACGCGGAATTTAATTGTGTTTTTGACCGCTCAATCATTGATTATCTGCCTGCAGAGGACATCACGGTTTTAGCCAATATGATAGCGGTTCGGCTAATCAAACAAACTCCTAAATGAAGATAGCGATTTCCGGCAAAGGTGGGGTGGGAAAAACCACCCTGGCGGTATTTTTAGCCCAGGTGTATAAAAAAAGAGGACTGCGGGTGATTGCCATAGATGCGGACCCGGACGCAAATCTGGCGCAAGCATTAGGATTTGATAACCCGGAGCAAATTGTGCCAATTGCAGAGATGAAGGAGCTGATTGAACAAAGGACCGGAGCAAAGACCGGAGGAGGGTTTGGAGGTTTTTTTAAACTTAATCCAAGGGTGGATGACCTTCCAGAACAACTGGCGATTGAGAAAGACAGGATTAGGCTGATGGTGATGGGCACGGTTAAGACTGGTGGCTCTGGATGTGTTTGTCCGGAGAGCGTGCTTTTAAAGAACCTGATTCAGCATCTTTTTCTGGAGCGAAAAGATGTGGTGATTATGGATATGGAGGCAGGATTAGAGCATTTAGGAAGAGCAACTGCATTTGCAGTGGAGCTGATGCTGGTAGTGGTGGAGCCAGGACAGAGAAGCATTGAGACCGCGAAACATATTCAAAAATTAGCAGGAGAAATTGGGATAAAAAAGGTCGCAGTGGTGGGATGTAAATTCAGGAGTGAGGAGGAAGCGGAGCTAATCAAAAAATCTCTTACTCCCCTACCCTTTCTTGGCTATCTCCCTTTTGAGCCAAAGATTATTGAGGCAGACCTATCTGGAAAACCTCCATTTGAACTTGCGCCTCACCTGCTTGGGCGCGCAGAAGAAATTGTGGATAAAATTGCGCTTCACATTAAAAATTAAGCATTGGCTTGTCTGATTTAGAGGGTTTGGGTTAAAATTTAATAGAGACTAAAAATGATACCGGCTTTAATCAAGGTTCGCCAGGAATTGGCTTGTCCGACCCTGAAAGACCCGATTTCAGAGCTTAAAAAGCAGTTATTGCCATTTTCCAGAAAAATTAAGCCCGGAGATAAAGTTGCCATAGCAGTAGGAAGCAGAGGCATAGCTAAAATTGATGAGCTGGTTAAAGTGGTAGTGGAATGGGTAAAAGCCCAGGGCGGAGAGCCAATGATTATTCCAGCAATGGGCTCTCATGGAGCAAGCACAAGCCTTGGTCAGAAACAGGTTTTAGCTGGGTTAGGCATTAGTGAGACCAGAACTGGCTGTAAAATTTTTTCAGAAATAAAAGCTAAAAAAATTGGTGAGATTGAGGGAATAAATGTCTGGACCGATAGATTTGCGCTTAAAGCAGACCACCTGATACTAATCAACCGTATCAAGCCTCATACCAGTTTTCACGGGAAATATGAGTCTGGACTTTGCAAGATGCTGGCTTTGGGTTTAGGGAAAAGAGAAGGCGCCAGCGAGCTTCATAAGTTTGGTCCTGGTAGATTAGCAGAGTTGATTCCACAAGTCGCAGAATATCTTTTGCAAAAAATTCCTGTTCTTCTCGGGGTAGCGGTTCTGGAAAATTATAAAGAGGAGATGGCTCAGCTTGAGATTCTTTCTGGAAAAGAATTTTTTAAAAAAGAGCCTAAATTACTAATAGAAGCGAAAAAACTTCTTCCTGGTCTTCCTTTTTCTGAGTTTGAGGTTTTGATTATTGACCAGATTGGGAAGGATAAAAGCGGAACCGGGATGGATACTAATGTTATCGGTCGGTTAGGTTTATTCGGGATTCCAGAGCCAGAGGAGCCTAAAATTCATCGGATAGTGGTTTTAGACCTATCCCCTAAAACCAAAGGAAGCGCTTATGGGATTGGTTTAGCAGATATCACCACTAAAAGAGTGATTGATAAACTGGATTATGAATCAATGAAAGAGAATGCCTTGGCGTCCACTTTTATGGAGCGGGCGAGGATTCCGCTTTGGTTTGAATCAGATAAGGAAGCGATTATTTGTGCGATAAAGACCAGCTGGAGTGCGGATTTATCCCGGATAAGAATGGTTCGGATTAAAAGCACTCTGGAGTTAGAAGAATTTTGGATTACCGAGAATTTACTTAAAGAATCTAAGGTAACATTGCGAATTATATCCAAAAAGAAAGGGCTAAAATTTGATAAAACTGGAAACCTTTTGGGACTGAAATAGGTCCTGTGGCATTTGGTGATTTTTTTCTTGTAATTCAGAATAAAAATCTGGTAAATTAGAGATAAGGGAGGGCGGGATGAAATTAAGCGGAGACCCAGAAGGGATTAAGATTCTCAAGGATATGATGCAGAATAAAATTGAATATCTGAAATATCTAATTACTGAGGCAAAAACCAATTTTGACCATTCTGCCCGATTTAAAAACCAAGATGGGACTAAAAAATATAAATTGGTCTATAATCCCCAGACCGGGGAATTTCAGGTAGAACCGGAGGACTAATCAGGAGCAAGGGCGATGAGGAAATACTTTTTGGCAATCACCTTCTTTAGCTTATTAAGTTTAATCTCTGGTTCAGGAGCAATCGCTGAGCAAGAGAATAAGCCCGAAGCTGGCTCCACTGTTCCGACCGCCAATGAGTCTGTTTCCCGGGTTGAGCAAGAGATTCAAAATCGGGTGAAAGAACTCATCAAATTGATAAACCAGGAACCTAATCTCCTGGTAGTTAACCCAAAGGCAAAAGTAATAAAGGATGCTAACTGGCGTCCATATAATCCAGACGGAAGTGTTAATCAGGATTTTAAAGTAGTCTCAGACGATAGCGTGCCTGAGATAGCTCAGGCGCTCCAGATTGAGCAAAATAGGGTGAAATGGACCAAAGAGCTAATTGATATTGGCTTACCCGCGGTGGAAGAGATGGTGAAAACTGTTCTGGACCAGGGATATAAATACCGTCATTTTATAGTTTATGGGCTAAGCCAGATTAAGAATATCCGCACGGTTCCTGCGATTTTAAAGTTCTTTTCAGAAGGAATAGAACAGGAAAAATTGGCAAAGACTTTGGAGCAGATGGAGCTTAAGGAAGAGGCGGTTCGGGCGCAGGAGGAAGGAGCTCTCAAGAAGAATACCTCGGTGGAGGCTTTAAAGGTGTTGAGTGGAAAGGATTTTGGGGACGAATATCAGAAATGGGAAAAGTGGTGGAAAGAGACCGAGAAGCAAATCGGACCTGTGGAATTGCCCAAAACCTATGAAGCCAAAGGAGCAAGCTCCCCCTCTCAGCAATACAAAAAGTCTGTGCAAGAACAAAACCCCCAATCTGGGGAGAGCAAACCTTAAGTTATGATTGGGTATTTTTGGAAAGCCGGGCAGGCTTGATGTTATGCTTTTTCATCAGCCGATGAAAGCTCTGGCGAGGAATTTTGGCATAGGACGCGGCCATTGTGATATTGCCTTTTGCTCTTTCTAAGTAATGTCTGAGCAAGCTCGCCTCAAAATTATCCAGATACTTTCTTTTTAATTCGTGGAAGCCCAACTCCTCTTTAACCACTGGCTTTGGTATCATCCCTAAAGGTAAATCATCGGGCATAAGCACTTTTCCTCGGGCTAAAGTCATAGCCCGGGCAATGGTATTTTCCAGCTCCCGAACATTGCCGGGCCAGTCATAGCTCACAAGAATCTCTAAGGCCTGGGGACTAATTCCTTGAATTTGTAATCCCTCTATCCGATTGTGCTTGCCTATAAAACGCTCCACCAGCTCTGGAATATCTTCTTTTCTTTCCCGGAGCGGAGGGACCGTAATCGTGACCACATTCAGCCTATAATAAAGGTCTTCCCGGAATTTACCCTGCTCAATCAGTTTTTCCAAATCCTGATTGGTGGCCGCTAGCATCCTCACATCTACCTTGTGCCATCTGGTATCGCCCACTTTTTTAATTTCACCGCTTTGGAGAAATCGGAGCAAATCCATCTGCACCGCAGAAGAAACATTGCCTATCTCATCCAGAAAAATGGTCCCGCCTTCTGCCTCCTCAATCAGTCCTTTTTTATTGGTCTGGGCGCCTGTAAAAGCGCCTTTGATATGACCAAAAAGCTCGCTCTCCAGAAGCGTCTCTGCCAAGGCCGAACAATCCATTACCACAAAAGGACTATTGACTCTGGGGCTGGACTGATGAATGGTGCGCGCCACTAGCTCCTTACCGGTTCCGCTTTCTCCTAAAATCAAGATTGTCGCATTAGTGGAGGCAACCTTGCCAATCGTCTTATAAACCTCCTGCATTTTTTCACTTTTGCCAACCAGGGTATCTACCTGGAAGCGCTCCTTAATCACCTGAGAAGGATATTGATTTTCTTTTTCTAACTTTGCCTGACGAAGCGCTCTTTTGATTACCGCTAAAACCTGCTCATTGTTAAATGGCTTGGTGATATAATCAAAAGCGCCTTGTTTCATACTCTCAATTGCCGCTTCTACAGTGGAATAAGCAGTGATAACGATAACCGGTAAGTCAGGCTTTTTAGCCTTGATTTGTTTAAGCACCTCAATCCCATCCAAACCCGCCATCCGAAGGTCAGTAAGCACCAGGTCAAAGACCTGATTGAGCGCAAGTTCAAGTCCCTGCCCCGGATTGGTAATTGCGACCGGCTCCCATCCTCCCTGCTTAATTAATAAGCACAAGAAATCGCACCAGCGTTTCTCATCCTCAATGATTAAAACCCGCTCAGCCATCCTTGATATTCCTTTGCTCAGCCCGGCCTTGGCTCAAAGGCAAGCTGATAATGAACTCCGCACCTTTTCCCAAATCGCTTCTCACCTGAACATCTCCTTTATGGCTTTCTATTATCTTATAAGCAATAGTCAAACCCAAGCCCGTGCCCTCTCCCGGAGCTTTGGTGGTGAAAAATGGGTCAAAAAGTCGAGGCAGATGTTCGGGCTTGATACCCGCGCCAGTGTCTTTAAAACTAATTATCACTTGCCCGGACTCGGGCTGAACTGATATGCTCAAGGTTCCGCCAGCAGGCATTGCCTGCCAGGCATTGAGTAGAAGATTAGTAAAAACCTGCTGAAGCGCTTGGGGGTCGCATTCAATAAAAAGTGGCTCCGGAATATAATCTAAATTTAAAATTATCCCTCGGGTCTCCAATTTGGGCGCAACCAGGCGAAGTGTGGCTCCAATTACATCATATAAATTGTTCAGGCTAAAGCTTAAAGGTCGGTCCCGAGAAAGGCTGAGCAGGTTCTGGATGATATTAGCCGCATCTTCAATTCCTTCCCGAATTAAATTCAAAACCTCGTTTATTTCTTTAGAGAGTTTTTTGTTACTGAGCAAGGTCTGAACATAACCGCTCGCGAGTCCGAGCGGATTATTTATCTCGTGAGCCAATGCGACTGCCATTTGACCAACGCTGGCCAGCCTCTCGGAACGAAGGAAGCGCTCATCCAGTCTGGACATTTTTCTGAGCAAGGAAGGTAAACAGTAATTTGGTTCCACCTCATTCCTGAGCAGGGCTTTAGCAAATTCCTCACAGGAGGGGTAACCACAAATTTTACAATTAAGCTTTGGAAAATCAGAATCAAATCCTAAATTGTTGAGTGCCAGTTTAAGTTTTTCGGAGTTAGGCTCAAGCAGTTGAACCCTCCGAGCAGTGAATCGGCAATCCAGTTTAATTTTTAGGTTCGGCACCAGCCGAAGCCTGCTCTGCTCAGCTTCTTTTCTGGCTTGCAGATAGTTTCTGGCAAGCTCTTTTCTCCTGATAAGACTTAAGCGGTTAGTAATTGCTGGACTGCCGATGCAACCACCTCTGCAGAAATTTAACTCCACCAGCTTGGCTCTGAATTCTCCTAACCGGATGGAATTCAGTACCCGCTGAATCTCTTCCATTCCGCTTGCCACCAGCGCTTTTGGGCTATCTCCTAACACCGCCTTAGCTAAATCCCCCTCAGCAATAAAGCTATCTTCCTCTGGTAAGGGCAAGGTCTGAAATTGCCCAGCAGGAACTTTCTCTAAATCTATTTTATGCTTAACAAAAACTTGTTTTAATTCCGGAAAAGTTAAAACCGGATATTCCATTAAATTTTTAGTGAATTCCTCTTTTCCCGGAAAACAAGCGGTGACCAGGACTAAATGTGCGCCCTTTTTTAGCTCTGATAGGTATTTGAGACTGGCTAACTCTGGGCTTATCACTGGCGCTAAATGAGAAATCAAATCCGGATAAAATTTCTCTATATATTCCACCGCCACTGGACAATGGCTGGAGATAAGAGGTAGATTTTGAAAATTCTCCAGCAATTCCTGATAGGCTTGAGCGGTCAATTTAAGACCAAAATCCGCCAGATAAACCTCTTCAAAACCAAGTTGAGCCAAAGCACCTGCAATTTTTTCTGGCTCATACTCTATAATCGCGCCCCCTAACAAACCGCTAATCAGCGCTATCTTTTTTTCCCACTGATTAAGACTCTGCTCAAACTCGGTTAAGCTCTCAGAATGATAATGTTGTTGTGGACAGATAAACAGGCATACTCCGCAATGGATGCACTGAGCCTCTATTATCCGCTTCTGCGCCAGGGCAATCGCCTGGGTCGGGCATCCCCTAAGGCAACTTAAACAAAGCGGACAGGAGTTATCATCCCTATATGGACTACCCATCTTTAAAATATAATAGATTGCTTTGGGCTTGCGCTCAAGTCAGTGAAGCCATAAATTCTATTTTAGATAATGAAGACTTTTAAGTCGTTTTCTGGTCTCAGAATCATATTTAACCTGCGGGGGTTTCTCTCCGGATAAAATTTGTTCATAGCTTGGAAACAATTTAAGCAAGTTTTGGACAAGCTCTACATTTTCCAGCGCTAAATTATTTTTTTCTTCTGGGTCATCCCAAAAATTATAAAGCTCAATTTTTTTATTTTTGGGTTTCCAGACCAGCATTTGATAAGGGGGCATAACCAAGCTAATTTGAAATCTCTTTTTGTTTTTAAAGTTAATTGCCCAGCCGATTCTCTCTGGTTCATTTTCTCCTTGAATCAGTCCCAGAAAACTCTTTCCGCTGATATTAATAAAAGGCGAAACTTTCGCATATTCCATTAAGCTGGGCGCAATGTCTACACTTCTTACCAGCGATTTGATTTGTTCTCCGGAGGGAATTTGGTCTCCGAAGATAATCAATGGAATATGTAGCACCTGCCAGTGAAGCTCAGTTCTATGCTCTACTTCTTTGTGTTCATAAAAAGCCTCACCGTGGTCAGCGGTGATAAGCACTAACAAAGGCTGATTTCCTTTCTGAGCATAAAGCTCCTTGACCAATCTTCCAATCTGCTCATCAACATACCTGATTTCAGCGTCATATTGAGAAATTAGCCATTTAAGCTCTTTCTCAGTGGGTGCACGAGGAATTTGGTAAAAGCGCCGATTACTGGTAAAACGCTGAACATCACCCTCTCCTATCTCTCCCTTAGGCTTTTCCAAACCAGTATTGAAAAAATTTTGATATTCCAGAGGAGGATGATAAGGGGCATGAGGAGAGACATAATGAATAAATAGAAAAAATGGCGCGCGAGCCTCAGCTTCTAACCAATTACTAACCGCTTGGTTCAGGCATTCTGCGTCGCCAAAGAAAAATTTTTCTGAGCAGGTTTCATCAAATAGCTCAAAGCCCCGGTCTAAGCTAAAATCAGAAAGGTGGAAATAGGTCGCGCTGAAGCCTGCAGTGAAATAGCCATTCTCGCGTAATTTTTGAGCAAGGGTAATTAAATCCGGACGCAAGATTAAGCTATATGCAAAAACCGCTTTATGCTCCCAGGGATAAAGTCCTGTGAACATACTTGTCAAACTACTGACGGTAAAGGGCGAGGCAGTGATAGCGTTTAGAAATATGGTTCCCGAGCGAGCTAACTCATCAAGATTGGGACTGGTATTTCTGGAATATCCATAGGCGCCAAGATGGTCCGCCCGGAGCGCGTCAACTAAAATAAAAATAATTGTGGGTTGAGCTGGACTGGTTTTTGTAAAAATTATTGGTGGGGTGATAACTAAACCGAAATCCTTAATATCGGAGCGGAAAATAATTCTTTCAGATGGTTTAGAAAGGGTTATTTCTACATAATGCCATTTCCCTGCCATCTCTTTGGAGATGGTTTCAGTCCAGATAATTTTTTCCGGGGATAAACTCTGGTCTATAAGTTGAAGCTCAAAAGCTTGTTGATGCTTGAGAAAATACTGTGGGATAACCCCAAAGCTAAATTTGATTTTACCATTAAGCTTAGGAATTATTAGTTCTTGACCGGGTGCATAAGCAATCGCCCTTCGCACCTGATTACCTAACTTTATGCGATAGAAGCTGAGTTCTGGATTGAGCTTTTTAAAAAAAGGCTCAGGCTCATCCAGAGGTTGATTCAAAAGCAAGCCTTTTGGGTCTGGCTCTTGTTCCCGACAACTTAAAAATCCGACCAGCAAGAATAAAAAAATAATTTTGGCTCTGCTCATTGATTTTAGAATAACACAATCACTTAAAAGGAAAAAATCAGAATTGAGATACTCAAGGCATAAGCTAAAGGAGCAGTCAAATTATCATCCAGGTAAGGAATCGCTAAACTTTCAGTAATTGCGGAAATAAATCCAGCAATCAGAAATAAGAAAAAAATTAAGAAGATATTCTGGCTTAAAATCTGGCTTACTGATAAGAGGTTAAGGTAATTGGATAGCAGATTTAAAGAAATAATGCTACTGCCGTTGAGGTTAGGAAGCGTCCATAAAAAAAAGAGCCATCCAAAAACACTGGCAGAAATAAAAAAGACCATTGAGCCAAGCCAGGTTTTATTTTTATTCCAGGGCAAAGGCTTTTTTCCGAAGATTCTCCCGATGAGGGTCGCAAGCCCATCTGCCAGGCTTAACACTGCCCATCCGCCAGCTAAAACCGGGAGCGGAAACAAAAGCGCCAGAATTAAAATACAAACTGGATAAGTGAGCATGCCTTTGGAATAACCGGTTTTTCTTTCTTTTTCTCGGAAGCTATCTTTGAACCATCTGGGCATTACCCAGAGATTCCAGAAAAACGCGATAACCGCAAAAATAATCGCATACCAGAAATTAAGCCACCGGAGCGGAATCATAAAAAGCGCGACTGCAGAGTGGAGCGTCTGCCGATAAAGCTCCTGATAAAGAACCACTATTCTGGGAGAACCGCCCTTCATTTTAGATAGCTTATATCATAATGGCTTTTGGTTTAATTTTAAACCCCATCCCAATTTTGCTAATTATCTTCAATGGTGCTAAATTTTTAAAATAAATTTAAAGGTGGAAAGGATGACAAGAATTGGTCAAGTCCAGCTTGAAGCATACCGAATTAAGGAGCTTAAAGACCAAGTGGATATGCTTTGTCTGGAAATAATCTCCGGGATTAGTGAAAAGCAATTCCGAGAGAAAGAGGAAAAGCTAAAAGAGTATTGCATGGAGCGGTTTCCAGAAAAATCTGATTTATATCACCTGATTTATCGCTCAAGGTTTAACAGGCTCTGGCAACAATTCCGGGGAAGGGAGATAGAGTTTGAAGAGGAGAAAAAAGAAGATAAAAATTGAAAATTTGGTTGAATTGATGAAAAAGCTCCGAGGAGCAAAGGGCTGTCCTTGGGATAAGAAGCAGACCCCAGAAAGCCTTAAAACCTATATTATTGAGGAAGCCTATGAGTTAGTGGAGGCGATAAAACAGAATGCGCCAGAAAAAATCTGCGAGGAGTTAGGCGACCTTCTTTTTCAAATTATATTTCAGGCGCAAATTTTTTCCGAGCGAAAAAAGTTTAATCTGAATGATGTGATTGAGCAAATTTATAAAAAAATGATTTTCCGTCATCCTCATGTTTTTGGAAATAAAAAAATTAGGACACCAGAGCAGGTTAAGCAACAATGGGTGGAATTGAAAAAACATTCCCAAGCGAAAAGTTCGGTTTTAGGAGAGGTTCCCAAAATCCTTCCTGCGCTGTTGCGGGCAAGAAGGCTCACGGATAATGCCAGTCAAATCGGATTTGACTGGGAGAGGACCGGGCAGGTTATAGAAAAAGTTAAAGAGGAATGGGACGAGTTGTTAGAGGCTTTTAAAATGAAAGAAACAAAGGAAATTGAATATGAATTTGGAGACTTGCTTTTTGTTTTAGTAAATTTGAGCAGATTTTTAAAGGTGAATCCTGAAGATGCTTTGAGAAAAGCAACTGAACGATTTGAAAAGCGATTTCTCTATATTGAAACTGAAGCCAAAAGAAAAGGCAAAGATTTAAAAGCAATGACTCTTTCAGAAATGGACCTGCTCTGGGAGGAGGCAAAAGCTAAAGAAAAATAGTCTCTGTGAAGGGGATGTTAAAAAATCAATAACTGATTGAATATGCGCCAAAATTTTTATTTAAGGTGAAGCCGGGGCATAATTAAATGCACCCAGCTTCTTTTTGGAGGGGGCAGATCTGGTAATTAAATTTTCGGCAAATTGATTTGAAACTTTAATTTTTAAATGAACACCATTCTTAGTAGATATTATAACGGATTTTTAAAAGCTCCTCTGTTCTGGTCAGCGCTTATTTTCAGTCTGGGGATAGCCTTAAGCTCAGAAATTGTTTCTACCCTCTGGTTATTATTTATCAGCTGGCTGATTTTGGGAATAGTTTTTGGCGGTTTTTATCTACTTTTCAAAAAAATTGAATTCCCAGCTTATCAATGGATTTTTTTCTGGTTATGCGGAGGATTGACGCTGGCTGGAGCTGGTTATTATCACTACTGGTTAAAGCCAATGCCGGATAACCAGTTCAATGGCTTTAATCAAGGCATTCGGGTTCGGGCTTTAATTCGGGTTCAAAGACCAAGCGAATGTCAAAAAAGCTATTGTCGGCTCTTAGGAGACCTGGTCTGGATAGATGATGGAAAAGGGGCTAAACCCGCGCAAGGGAAAGTTTGGCTTAACTATCATAGTGAAGAGCAATTTTTCAAGGGAGATGAAATAATTGGATTGGTTCGGCTTAATCGGATTAAGGGCTTTAAAAATTTTTATGTTCCGGACCCGAGTTTAAGACTCGCCAGAGCTGGAATTTATTTTTCAGCCAGACAGGTGCGGGAGCTTCCCATCTATAAAGTAGGTGCTTCACGAAAGATATTTCTCCCTGCTCTCTACCAATACCGAAATATGATTAATGAGGAATTAGAAAAAAGCGGGGCAAGTTCCAGCTATCTTCTCTCTGCCCTGCTATTGGGAGAAAGAGGTAAAATTCCAGAACCGGTCTGGAGAAAATTTCAAGCGACTAATTCCAATCATATCTTAGTGGTCTCCGGGCTTCACTTGGGCTTGGTCAGCGGTTTTTATTTTTTACTCTTTTTGGGATTTTTACGGGTTCAGCCCTGGCTTCTCAAGCGTATAGACCCCTATCCAATAGCAGGTTTTTTGAGCATCATTCCCACAACTTTTTATGCGTTGATTTCTGGATTCCGAATTCCGACCTTCCGAGCTTGGATTATGGTTTTGACCCTACTATTTGCCATTGTCCTTAGAAAATATCGGAGCTTAGTTAATGCTTTAGGATTAGCCGGAATTATTATTTTAATTTTAGACCCGTCCTCTTTGTTTGATGCCAGTTTCCAACTTTCCTTTTTAGCGGTCTTGGTTTTGATTTGGTATTTTCCTGACTACTGGAGAATAGCAGGTGGTGAAAAGCTCAAGCAGGAGTTATATCTAACCAAACTTGAGAAAAAAGGAGTTGGGGCTTGGATGAGAAGGCTCTGGCTAAAAATTGCGATTTACTTTTATGGGATATTTATAGCCACGATTCTTATTCAGCTTTTTCTCGCTCCGCTTAATGCATATTATTTTAGCCAAATCAGCCTGCTTGGACCCTTTGCCAATTTAATTATTATTCCGCTTTGTGGACTTTGGGTCTGTCCAGTGGGGTTTTTGGGACTCTGGTTTGTGGCTTTTTCGCCGGAATTTGCAGAATGGCTATTTAATCTCGCAGGAATCGGCGCTCAAATTATGGAACAAGTGGTTGGCTTACTTGCCAGCTTTGAAAAATTTAATTTCTTGATTAGACCGCCCACTGGAGCAGAGCTTTTTGGATGGTTTTTAGCGCTTTTTTCTATTTCTGAATTGACCAAGCGGATAAGCCCGCCCGGAGAAAAAAAGGCAAAACCAAATTGGAATAAAATGCTGGTGTTTCTTTGGGCCGGCTTGTTGATGATTTCAGGGCTGGCTTTGATTTTTTCTGGGTATCAAGATGTGAGAAAAAGCCGAGAAAGATTTGGACAAGTTCAGGTGAATCTTTTGGATGTTGGTTTGGGACAAAGTCTGGTAATAGAACTGGATAAAAAATATGTGCTTCTGGATGGTGGAGGAAGGTTGGGGAGGATAAATCTTGGGGAAGCAGTGGTGTCCAGATTTTTGCTGGCACGGGGCATTAAGAAGCTGGAATTCGTGATTCTTTCTCATCCGGAGCAGGACCATTCTGCGGGTCTGGAATATATTTTAACAAGATTCAAGGTGAAGGAGCTCTGGCTTACTGGAAAGACTAATTCGCAAACCCAAAGTCTTTTGGAGATTGCTCAACAAAGAGGCATCAAGCTCCGGTGGATTAACTCTAACCAGCCCTTGGTAACTATCAATGGTGCTAAATTTGAGATTTTGCATCCTGCTCAGGAAGGGATTGAAAAGCTCACGGTCAATGACAGCTCCGCAGTGATAAAAATGACTTATGGTAAATTTAGCTTTCTTTTTCCCGGAGATATTAGCGCACGGATTGAGAGAAAGCTGGTTCAACAATATGGGGATAAGCTCAAGAGCACGATTTTAGTCGCCAGCCATCACGGTAGCGATAGTGGTTCTTCAAAAAAATTTTTAAATGCGGTTTCCCCGAAACTAATTTTAATCTCTGGAGGAGAATCTCACTTTGGACTTCCTTCTGATAAGGCTCTGGAGAGAATGCGGAAATATAGTCCAATCATTCTTAGAACCGACCAGGAGGGAGGGCTGGAGATAAGCGCTAACCAGGACCAATTGCAGATAAAGACTTTTTCTGAAAAAACCTTTATTCTGGACAGGATTTAATAATTGGCCCAAAAATTGGGTCGGACTGAGGCGCGGATTTAATCAATTTCAATGCTTCTGGACAATTACCTTGGTTGGCAAAAATCTCTGCGAGCTTGAATCTTGCTTCTTTGAACTCAGGCCCTAACTCTACTGCTTTTTCCAGCTCCGAGATGGCTTTCTCGGTCTGGCCAAGATATAAATATGTTATTGCCAGATTGTAGCGATTCTTGGCATTAAAAGGCTCTTTTTCAATTGCCAATCGGAACCATTTGACTGCGGTCTGGTAATCCTTTTTACGGGCATACAACATCCCCAGATTAAAATAGGCAATGCCTTTTTTTTCTGGGCTGAGCTCTACTGCGGAGAGAAATTCTTTTTCCGCAAGCTCAATCTGGTCAGTTTTAAAATAACAGATGGCAAGATTATTATGTGGCTCTGGCTTATAGGCATCAAGTTCCACTCCCTTCTCACAGACCCGAAATGCTATCTGACATTTATTGGACTCAACTAATGCGGAACAATAATTGTTCCAGGGACGAAACAAAACTGGCGCTTTTTTCACCGCGTCCTTCCAGAGAGTTTCTCGGCTAAGCCAGATTTGGTTTCTGGTCCAAGTGAAAAAGCCCAAAAAAGCCACGAGCAAAAAAAGCCAGCCGAAAAAATACTTTTGATTTTTTATTTTCAAGCTTAACCCGGAAATAACAGGAACAATAACCGCTAAATTAGCGAGATAAAGCCGGTGTTCGCTTACCAGGTCAATGGGCAAAGGCAGGGCTTCTATCAAAACCTGGCTCAGATACCAAAAAATCGTAAAGGAAATAATTTTCCATTTTCGGGCATTGAAAATAGCGAGGAAAAAAAGTCCCAGAATAAAAATCATAGAGAGCAGAGTGGTAATCGGCTCAAAAAATGAACCGGAGATGGAAAAATAATGCTCTATATTAAGAAACTGAGGCAAAGGAAAGATAATTAGCCAAAGATACCAGAGTAAAACCCGAGGCTCGGTGAGGAAACGTTCATACGGAGAAAAAGGCATTTTCTGGAAATCAGAAAATAATTTTTCTATCATTTCTGTTCGGAAAATCAGAAGTAGGCTAACCAGATAAAAAACCCCTAAGCCGAGTATTGTCATCCAGTTGCGCTTGAGCCAAGATGGTTTTAGCTGGTCAAAAAAGAACAGTTTATAAATAAAAATTATCAATGGCAGAGTGAAAGCGGTTTCCTTGCTCAAAATCGCTAATAAGCAAAAAATTCCAGAACCCAGAAAAAGCACCGCTTTTAAAATTTTAGCTGATTTCTTCTCCATACCAAGATGAAAAAGCAAAAGACTCCAGATTGAAAAAGCTCCAGCCAAAGATGCATGCCTCTGGACAATATAAGTTATTGCCTGAATGTTAAGTGGATGGGAAACCCAAACCAAAGCTGTTAGCCAACTGATAAATCTGGCGCGGGTTTGCTCAAAACCGATTCTGGTCAAAAATTTTTCCAGAAGAAGCCAGATGCCTAAGGCGGTAAAAATCAAACCCAAAAAATTCACCAGGTGATACCCAAAAGGATTGAGCTGGTTAAAATAATAATTTAAAGCAAGGCTCAAATTGCTGAGTGGGCGGTTATGAAGTCGGTCCTGAAAAGCAGAGCGAACCAAAGAATTCAGACTCAAATCCGTAATCCGAATATAATGGTTATTGATAATACTTTCCATGTCATCAAAATGAAAAGGAACCTTAAAGCTGGGAAGATAAAGCGCTAAAGCCCATCCCAATAGAATTATGCCTGCGAGAAAATAAAACCATTGGCGGGCTAAAAATTTTTTCTGGCTCATAATTTTCATTTATGGAATTTTTGCCTGAAGGTGAAAAGTGATACTTTCAATTGGCTCAATCTCAGCCTGGTCATCCCCATCTGGGAAATTATAACTCTGAAAATCTTGCGTCTGGTAGCTAATGCCTAATAAAACCTCGGGACCAAGCTCAAAAATCAATCCCACAATGTTCAAATTTTCTCGGTCATCGTTAAACCGAGCAGTTGGGTCAAAAAAATCATACCGATAAACCAATTTTAGCCTCTCCAAAATCCTCAGCTCAGAGACCAAAGACCAGCCTTGAAATTTTATCTCGCGTCCTTCTGGAAAAACCCGACCAACTCCATACAGATAATCCGCAAACCCTTTTGGAAAATTACCTAAAATATAAACCTCTTCTGCATTTATCCAACCCCTGCCCTGTAAATACTCTCCGCCTACCTTGACCCTATCATATTGACCAGCAATTCCTGCCTGCCATAACTCCTGATAACCCGAATTCTTCTGCTCCCCTTGAATAGAATAAGCTAAAATGCCATCAAGCAAAATATCCAATTGGCTAACTCCCCATTCCAACTGAGCAGAATAGCGCTCAATTCCCTCTCCAGATTGCTCCGCTGAACCAATTCCAAAATTGAAATCCAAATGCGCACCATAATTTTTAAACCCGAAGCCAAAAACTGCGCCCAGCTCGCTCCTCTCTAATATCCCTAAAAACTCGCTGAATTGAATCTCCATTCCTTCATATTCCCATAATTTCCCTCTGGTCCAAGCCAGCCAGGGATTTTGAATATAGCCTAAACTGAAATCCATATTTAGGTGCTCTGGATAATCTAATTTAATAAAAGCCCGGTCCAAATAAGCATTTATGCCGGTGCCATTTATATTCTCCACCCGAACCGCAATCTCTACAGAATGATTTTCATTTAGCCCAGTCCGGTATCCAATCAAAGCCCTTTTTAATTCAAACTCATTAAATCCCTTAACCCCTTTTATCTCCCAGTTATATGGATTTAAAGGAGTAGGCTCAAAAACCACTTCATATTTCCCTTCTGGATTAAGATAAGCCTTCCAATCAATAATTATTTCCCCAAATCCGCCGGCATAGGCATATAGCGGAATAACAAAAAAAATGATAATTCCTTTAATTTTATTCACTCTTTCCTCCTATTCCCGGAGATGCAAGGCTCTCCTAAGCTGAGCTCAAAACATTTCTTAATCGCCATAACTAAACCATAACTATCATTTTCTAACCAGAACTGATATTTCTTTTTAGGATTGGCAATCCAAAATACCTTAATTTTTTTCAATCCCTGGTCAAACAGATTATTCTTTATAGTGCCCACTTCCATAGTAAAAGTTGGAATCCCGAACCAGAGATATAGATAATCGTCCATATCTCCTAAGGTGGGATACCAGCTATAAGATTGCTGAACCTTATAATAATAACTCTTTTGACCCTTGTTAAATGCCGCGCCAATCTCTTTAAAAACCTCTATCTCTGGCGCTGGTTTTTTAGAATGAGCATAGGGATAAAGAAATTTACCAGCCACGCTATGAAGATTTATGGCAATAAAAAATTCCTCCTCATTGACCAATCCCGCAATGGCTTGGGTCTCAGGCTCAGATAGCTCCTCCTTCCCCATATAATAATTAGAGCCGGGTCTACGGCTTCCTGCTAAGGGATGATGGCTTTTAGCACCGGGGACCACTGGAAAATTCCGATTTAAATCTACTCCATTAGCATTTTTCCGAGTGCCTATTTTTCCTCCCCTCCCATTATGCGCATAGACCCGATAATAGCCATCCGGATTAAGGAGAGGCACAATATCAATCTCTATTTTACTAATTAACTCTTTAATTTCTGGATTATCTTGCTCTACCAAAATGTGCGCGACCTGCATAGCCAGCCGAGCGCCAATAAACTCGCAAGCGTGAATCCCACCAGTGATAAGGGCTTTGGGCGCAGGCTTTGCTGAGCTGGTGATGCTAAGCAAATAAATTGGTCTCTGCTCAACACTTTGACCAATTATCATCAGTTTAACGATTTCTGGATAACTGACCGCAAGTTGATTTATTTCAGAATAAAATTCTTCAAGCGAGGGGTATGGGTCTAAAGGTCTGGATTCCGCATAAATTTGGAAACTTAACATAATCAAGAAAATAGTTAAAACGCTATCCAGAAATCTTCTTCTCATTTCACCTTCTCATTTCTTTGATTTTTTCTTTTTTAATTTTGGTTTCTCAGATTTCCGCTCCACCTGCTCCAGCAAGGGCTTCCTCAATTGGCGAACCATTAAATACCCACAAGGGATGATAATCAAAATGCTTATAAACTGACTGGTGGAAAGCGAGCCGAGCACAAATCCCCGGTCCATATCCCCTCGGAGAAACTCCACTCCAAATCTAATTAAAGCGTAAAGGATAAAAGCCAATAGCGCGCTGATTCCCGGTCTTTTGCTCCGGCGGAAAACCTCATAACAAATAAACGCAATGATAAAATCCCCTATGGACTCATAAACCGGCGCCGGATGAACTGAATGTGGATAGGTGGGATGATGAATCTGCTCGGTAATCCAGTGAATAATTCCATTTTCTCCGAATAACTGTAAAACTTTTTCCTCAGCTTTGTAAACAATCGCCCAGGGCAGATTACTTTCCTTGCCATAACAGCATCCCGCCATTAAGCATCCCCATCTTCCTATCCCAAGCCCAGCCAGTGCTGGGCTAACTATAGTATCTGCAATTCTGGTAAAATTTTTCTTATGCCTCCGAGAATAATAATAGATAAACGGCAATCCCGCAATTACCCCTCCATACCAGACCAATCCACCTCGCAAACAGCCAGTTAGATCTTGAAAACTGCTTTTTATCTCCTGCCAGCTTACCACCAAATAAAGCGCTTTAGCCCCTAATACCCCCGTAATCATTACCCAGAAAAACAGGTTAGAATAAAATTCCACCTCCTGACCGCTAATCCGGGCAAGATACAGTAAATAAAAATAAGCGGTAATAAATGCTATTGCCATAATCAAGCCATAGGTATAAAAAGTAAAATCCCCTATTTTAAACAAAATCGGATGCATCTCATCCACCCTTTCATCTTAAAAATTATAAAGGAGATTTCTCCTTATTGTCAAAACCTGCTTAAACTCTTTGAGCTTCCCCCCAATCGTTGGACAACTTTTTGCCCGATTTATGTTAACATTCCAGTTCCGCATTGGGCTATCCTGAAAATCAGTTCCAACAGAAAGGAACGACCCAGGAATGTAATAAGTCGCTCCCCTCTGTTGGCTTCCCATCATCTTCAAACTATCACTCTTCCCAATCCTCGTCAAGCGGCAAACCTCCTCCCCTGATAAACCTCCTCCGGCGTCGCATAAGCCAACGCCTGATGATATCGCTCCTGATTGTAAAACCGGAAATAGCTCCCAAGCCGAGCCTCAGCCTCAGAACGGTCTTGATAATCGCGCAGGTAAATCTCCTCATACTTCACACTCCGCCATAATCGCTCAATGAACACATTGTCATAAACCCGACCCCGACCCTCCATACTAATTTGAATCCCCCGAGCCTCCAGCAAGTTTGTGAAATCTTCACAACTGAATTGAACCCCCTGGTCGCTATTGAAAATCTCCGGCTCTGCATAACGCCGGAGCGCCAGCTTGAGC
>Ga0172365_10000453_pt1 | contig 27080 bp, 22 predicted proteins | sample LakKivSesite48cm_FD_114535 | JGI IMG/M metagenome (GOLD analysis project Ga0172365, IMG submission 114535) | Sediment microbial communities from Lake Kivu, Rwanda - Sediment site 48cm | ecosystem: Environmental > Aquatic > Freshwater > Lake > Sediment | place: Rwanda: Western Province, Lake...
ATCGCCATGTGGGAGTTCAAAGCGTTAGGCGCGCTCTACCTGTTCTACATCACGATCCACTACTTCTGGTCGGGCGCGTACAAAGCCGACCAAGCGGTGGCGGCACATGCGGCAGACCCGGCTGCGCCCGTCGCGCTCGGAAAAGCCCCTACGTTCTGGCCCACCGTGATCATGGTCGAACTGACCGACATCGCGTTTTCGGTGGACCAGATTGTCGCGGCGGTGGCGCTTTCCAACGAGTTGTGGCTGGTATACACAGGCGGTATGCTCGGCATCATCGCCATGCGGTTTGCCGCCGGAGGGTTTTTGGTGCTCATCGAGAAGCACCCGAAGCTCGCCTACACGGGGCATCTCTTACCGGCATGGATAGGGCTGAAGCTCGCGATAAAGACCCTGGGACACGAGCCGTTCAATCTGCCGGTGCACATGCCCCCATGGCTGTTCTGGTCGGTCATGGCAGCGCTCGTGGCGTGGGGGCTGCTGAGCACGCAGAAGCCCCGCCCCAAGCTCCCGGAAGGCGATGAACGGCCTACCAGCGCGGCGGATACCTCCATCGAGGAGGGGCCACGCGTTGAGGCCGAGGAAAAGCGAACCCCGTGAGAAAAACGGGGCTGATCTCAGACATCCACGCAAGAGGAGAGCGTCGGCATGCCCAGCATCACATGGTCGGTATACGTCACGTCGTCGGCGGTCATGCGCTACGGAAGCGCGCCTGAAGAACGCGCCCGGCTGGTGAAGGAGATACGCGATATTGGGGCGAAGAAGGTCTTCATCGAAGTCTGGCGCGGCGCGCTGCAATCGGATCCCGACGTGTTGCGCGCCGTGCGCGATGCGTTTGTCAAGGCCGGGTTGCAGGTCGCCACGGGGATCATGCCCGTCCGAGGCCGGGATATCGCCCTTGAGGGGACCCCACAGTGGGATAACGACGCTGCCCTCGGCGGCAACAGCCGGTGGGGAGCGGACATCTGCTACAGCAGGCCCTGGAGCCGGGAGGCGCTCCGCAAGGCGATGAGAATCGGCGCGGAACTCTTTGACGAGTTCATCATTGACGACGCGCTCTGCACGCAGTGCACCTGCCCCCGATGCCGGGCGGCGAAGGGGAACCGCACCTGGAGCGAATTCCGCCGCGACCTGTTGCTCGAAGTCTCCAAGGATACCCTCGTCGGCCCCAGCAAAGAGAAGAACCCGAAGATCAAGATGATCCTCAAATATCCGCAGTGGTACGATCGGCTCGCCATGTTCGGCTACGACACGAGCCGCCAGCCCGCGGAGTTTGACGCCACCTGGATCGGCACGGAAACCCGCGACCCGAACACGCCCGACTACGGCTACACGCCCCAGTACGAAGCCTGCTTCAACGCGCGCTGGCACAAGGCTGCCGAGCCGAACCTGGAGGGCGCGTGGTTCGACTACATCGAATGCGACCCGACCATCTACGTCGAGCAAGCGTATCAGTCGGTGCTCGGCGGGGCACGGAATCTCACGCTCTTCTGCTACAGTGAGGCGCTCTTCCGCGAGAACGGCTATCTCCTTGCCGCGCTCAAGACCGCCATGCCGCGCCTTGAGAAGCTGGCTTCCCGGCTCGACGGGCAGGAGCCGACGGGGGTCGTGACGGTGCGTCCGCACAACGCGCAGCCGAAGGATGACGGCTACATCTTCGATGGGCTGGGGATGCTCGGCATTCCGCTCGTGCCCGTCGCCGCGTGGCCCGCCAAAGCGCCCAGGGCGCTCCTGCTCACCGATCACGTCGCGGACGATCCACAGGTGACGAAGAGGATCGCCGAGGTGGTGAGGGCCGGGGGCACGGTCTTCATGACGGCGTCGCTCCTAGCGCAGCGCGACGACGAGGAGGAACTCAAGAAGCTGGTGGGCTACCAGGATGACGGGTGGGCGCAGCCGAACAACTGGGCAAGCACGCGATACGCCGTCGGGGAAAAGAGGATCACCGGCGAAGCGCCAGTGGCGCTCAGGTTCGACCTGCGCCCGAACACGGCCAAGGTGCTCGCCGCGGTCGGCGGTGTGGCGCACCATCGCACCGAGTGGATTCCCCTCGTGACGCGGCAGGAACATGCCTCCGGCGGCGCGGTCGTGGTGCTCAACGTGTTCGGCGCGTGCAAGCGCGACTATCGCATGGACGAGAACCTCAACGTGCCCATCGTGTTACAGATGCAGAACTACCCGACCGAGGTGGTGAACGTCATCCAGGAGCAGATCGCCAAAGCCACCGGGCAGGCGTTCCTTACGCCCGCACGGGTGGGCTACTATCCCTTCTCCGGCGGCGACTTCGTGCTCGAAAACTTCACCGACGAGACCGTGTTCGCCAGAGCTATCGGGAAGGAATTGCCCGCCGATGCGAAGGAACTCCTCGGCATCGCGGATATCGTCGAGCAGGACGGGGTGCGGGGGATTGAACTGCCTCCGCGCGCGCTTGCGCTCATCGGGAAGTAGCGGGGCGGTGTGGATATGCCTTGGCTCTGTTGACATCCTTGTCCACGTGCAGGGGCGATTCTCGTGATCGCCCCAAAAGACAGGGCGAATACGAGATTCGCCCTACGGATTGGCGTTCCTTGACACGCGATGATGCAGGATGTCAACAGAGCCGAGCCATTTTTCGGAGGCCCTCTCAGAGGAAAGCGCGGCATGACGAAGTTCTCCGTCGGAGTGATCGGTGCGGGGCGAGGGATGACGCTCGCCGAACTCTTCGACCGGCTGCCGGAAGCCGAGGTCGTCGCCGTCTGCGAGACCATTGAGGAGCGCCGCGAACGGGGCCTGAAGCTCTGCCCGAAGGCGAAGGGCTTCATGGAGTACGAGAAGATGCTGCGCGAGCCGCTCGACGTGGTCGTCGTCGCAAGCCCACCGCCGAGCCATGCCGAACACGTGTGCGCCGCGCTTGAGGCGGGGTGTGCGGTGCTTTCGGAGGTCCCTGCGGCGCACACGCTCGAAGGGGCGCAGAGGATCGTGGACGCCGTCCGGAAGACGGGCAGGTTCTACATGCTGGGCGAGAACTGCACCTACTACGGCTACATCCGCGCATGGGAACGGATGCTTCGTGAGGGCATCCTCGGCGAGGTCGTTCACGCGGAGGGGGAGTACGTCCACGACATCCGGGGCATCACGTGGATGGACGGCAAGGGCAGGTACTTCAACCCCAGAGACGTGCGCGAAGATTCGGACGCGAAGCCCACCTGGCGGGCATCGTATCACCCCATTCGCTACATTACGCATTCCCTCGGACCGCTCCTCCGGATCATGCAGGATCGGTGCACGACCGTGAGCTGCCTTTCCTCCGGGCCGCGCACCCAGCCGGAGGTCGGTTCGCCGGACATGGAAGTGGCCATCTTCAACACGACGCGGAATGCGCCGATCCGCCAGCTTTGCGGGTTTTCTGTGCCGAAAGAGCCGGGTGGGCAGTGGTTTAGTCTCTATTGCACGAAGGGCTGGGTGGAGTGGCGGCGTGCGCCGTGGGATCATCCCCGGATGTACCTTGAAGGACACGAGATGACCGAGCCTTCGCGGATGTCCTGGAACGTCGGCATGAGGGGCGGCCCGCTCTCCGGCTCCGGGCACGGCGGCATTGACGGCGCGCTCGTGTGGGATTTTCTCCGTGCGCTCGCGGAGGGGAAGCCCTCGCCGATTGACGTGCATACCGCGATGGATTACACGCTGCCGGGCATCTACGCGGCGATGTCGGCAGAGCGGGGCGGAGAGCAGCTACGAATCCCCGATACGAGGACGGAGCGGCTGGCCGGGTAAGGACGCTGCGCGGCAAATGAACAAACGGAGTGGCTTTGTTGAGAACCTCTACGGCGGGCCTCTTCAGTTTTGTTGCACTATCTCTTGGGCAGACATTCTTGTCTGCCCAAGACATTCTTGTCTGCCCAAGACATTCTTGTCTGCCCGAATGTAGGGTATCAACAGAGCCAAACGGAGTCTATTCAGGAAGGTTCTTGTCGGGGCAGAGCATGAAGGACTCTCACATCAACATCTTCTACAGCGAGGAAGATAGCGGATATATCGCTGATATTCCCGATTTGGAGGCGTGTTCCGCCTTCGGCACGACTGCCGCTGAGGCTCTCGCGCAGGTTGAGGTTGCCAAGGCCGCGTGGCTTGAGGTGGCGAGAGCGGAGGGAAAACCTGTGCCGCAACCGCGCTATCGTCCAGCCATCTATCGTGTCCCGTCGTAATTGGCGCGGGTGTCAGGTGCGTCTGCTTCACGAGGGGCGCTGAATGCCGTACCTCTTGATCTTGTTGTAGAGCGTCACCCGGTCAATATCGAGCACCTTCGCGGCTTTCGTGATGTTCCAGTCGGTCTCCACGAGCACTGACTCGATGTGTCTGCGTTCTGCATCGGCGAGCGAACCGACGCCGCCATTCGGCAAACCGGCGTCGCGGCTCGTCGAGGGACCGGCCCCCGGTTCTTCGCCCGGCAGCACGATGTCCTTCGCCGTGATGGTCGTCCCACGAGCGACGACAATGGCGTGCTCGATCACGTGCCGCAGCTCGCGCACGTTGCCCGGCCAGGGGTAGCCCATGAGCTTTGGGATCGCTTCGTCGGCGATCCTTTCGACGGGCTTGTGAAGCTGCTCGCCGAGCGTCGTGCGGAAGTGCTCGGCCAGAAGCGGGATGTCTTCCGTGCGCTCGCGCAACGGCGGCACGGTGATCGTGAAGGCGTTGAGCCGATAGTAGAGGTCGAGGCGGAACGCGCCCTCGCGGATGAGCGCGTGCAGGTCGCGGTTTGTCGCGCTGATGACGCGGAAGTCGCTCTTGAGCGGCTTCTGCCCGCCGACGCGCACGAACTCCTTCGTCTCAAGCACGCGCAGGAGGTCTGCCTGCGTTTTCGGGCTGATGTCGCCGATCTCGTCGAAGAAGATCGTGCCGCCGTCCGCCAGCTCGAACTTCCCCTTCTTGCGGTACTGCGCGCCGGTGAACGCCCCGCGCTCGTGGCCGAAGAGGTCGCTTTCCAGCAAGCCCTCCGTCATCGCGCCGCAGTTGACCGCGACCATCGGCATGTAGCGGCGTCGGCTCTGCTGGTGGATCGCTTGCGCGATAAGTTCCTTACCGGTTCCCGACTCGCCGAGGAGGAGCACGGTGGCGTCGGTCTGCGCCACCTGCGCCACCTGCTCCAGCACGTGGAGGATCTGCCGACTTTTCCCGATGATCTGCTTGAATCCTGCGCGGTCTTCGAGGCTCTCCCGCAGTTGCGCGTTTTCCCAGATGAGGCGGCGGCGTTCGATGGCGTTCCGGATGATGTGCGCGAGGTCGTCGGGGTCGAACGGCTTGGTGATGTAGTCGTATGCCCCCTCTTTGAGCGCCTGCACGGCGGTTTCCACCGAGGCGTACGCGGTCATGATGATGACAACGATGTTCTCGTCTATCTCCTTGACGCGCTGCTGCAACTCAAGCCCGTCCATGCCGGGCATCTTGATGTCCACGAGGAAGATGTGCCAGGTCCCTGATTGGAGCTTTTCGAGCGCTTCCTGCCCCGACGAGGCGGTGTCCACCCGGTAGCCGTCCTCGATAAACCATCCGGCGAGCGAATCGCGGACGATCTGTTCGTCGTCAACGATGAGTATTCCAATATCCTGATTCATCGTCAATTCACCGTTGCGGCGTTCGGTTCCTCTGCCGCCGATTGAGCGCGGGCCACCTGCGCCTCTTCCGGCGGCGGGCCATCCTGAGGGAGCGTGATCGTGAAGGTCGTCCCGCGATTTATCTCCGATTGCACGTCAATGGAGCCGCCGTGCCGCCTGACGATCCCGTAGACGACGAAAAGCCCAAGCCCCACGCCCTTGCCCTCGGTCTTCGTGGTATAGAACGGCTCGAATAGGTGCGGCAAATCCTCTTCCGGGATGCCGACGCCGGTGTCGGAGACCTCGATCCGGGCCTGACGCTTCGCCGCGTCGTACGCGCTCCTCACGTGCAGGCGTCCTCCGTCCGGCATGGCTTCCACCGCGTTGATGAGGATCGCCAGAAGCATCTGCTGCACCTGGGCGGGGTCCGCCTTGATCGGCGGGATGTTCGGCTCAAGCGTCGCCTGCCGCTCGACGTTCTGGAGGTCCAACTGATGCGCCACAAGCTGGAGGCTGCGTTCGATGATCGTGTTGATGTCCGCCTCGTTGACGTTCGGCTGCGAAGGTCGGCTGAAGGCGAGCAGATTCCTCACAATATCCCCGACGCGGACGGTCTCCGTTTCCATCATGCCGAGATACTGGTCGGCTTTGTCGGGCCTGAAGTGTTCCGCTCCCTTGTTCAGCATCTTTCGCAGGAGCTTGATGTAGGTGAGGATACCGGCGATGGGGTTGTTGACCTCATGCGCGACCACCGCCGCGAGTTTGCCGAGCGAAGCCATCTTCTCCGTCTGAACGATGCGGTCCCGCGTCTGTTCCAACTCGCGTGTCTTCTCCCGGACGCGCTGTTCGAGGGTCCGGTTCCACGTCGTCACCTCGTCCCGTGCGGCTCTCAGGTCGGCAGTCATCTTGTTGAACGAGTGGGCGAGCGCGGCGAATTCGTCGGTGGATTGATCGGGCACGAGGTGTTCAAGGTTCCCGGCGGAGAGTTGCTTCGTGCCGATCATGAGGTGGTCTATGGGCTGGTAGACGAGCTTCCAGAGCGAGATGCCGGTCGCCACGACGATGAGCAGACAGCCGAGGACGCCCACGAGCCAGTACTTGCGCGCCTCGTCTTCAAGCGAACGGTCGGTCACCTGAAGCGAGAGGTTCACGTCGAGCACGCCGAGGATGTTCGTTTCCGGAGCGTGGGCGTGGCATGGCGCGTCGGAGCAATCGGGTTCGTTCCTGATCGGGGTGATCATGCCGAGGATGCGATACCCACCGAGAGCGGTGTAGATGCGCGTGCGCTCTGGGTTCGCCAGGACGACGCGGGGCGTGCGGTCAACGTGGCAGATGTAGCAGGCTTCGGTGTTGAGATCAACCGTCGTGTTGACCTCTTTCATGTCGGTGGAGAGGACGATGCCGCTTTTGTTGAAGATGCGAATCTTCTCGATGCCGTTGTGGTTGCCGATCTGCCAGATGACCGCTTCCACCTCGTCGCGCCGGTTGGCGAGCATCTGGTCGCGCAGGCTCAGCCGTATCGTTTCGGAGAGGGTCGCCGCATTTCGGATCACCTCGGCCTGAAGGCGTTCCGAGTGCATCTGCCAGGTCACGTAAGAGACGGCGATGAAGATCAGCGCGGTCAGCAGCCCTATGGTCACCATGAGCCTGATGCTCAGCCGATGAAACACAGGACTCTCCTCTCAAAGTGTGTACGAGAAGGGGTGCGGGAGGGTTGGAAACCCTCCCCTACACCCGGAAATCACTTGTAGGGGCGGGTTTCTAACCCGCCCGAAATCGTCCCGAAGAGGACTTCCCGTGCACACTCTCAAAGCCGTACACGCAGGATGACGAGGACGCTTCAGGGCGCGCCCCCGTCATAAAGATGTGCACGATCTGTGCCAATGCAAACCGCGAACGCTGGGCAGGGACGCGGTGCGCCGCGTCTCCGGGCCGCCATTGCGCCGCTCACCCGGCTGTGGCGGGTACCGCAGGAGTGGCGTGCTTCTGGCTTTGCAGGACATGAGACGACCGGATTCGCGCCTCTGTCGGGATGATCGGCAAATACCTCACCGCGAGCGCAAACAACGCGAACCCGCCGCCCACCATCGCGAGCGTCACGGCGATTTCCATCCAGCTCGGAACGTACGCGGCGCGTGAGGAAGCGACCATGCCCGTGATGCTCACGTTCAGACGGTTGAGCACGAAGCCGAGCACGACCAGCGTCGCGCTGAAGAGCAGCAAGCGCGGGTTCTCCCGGATGCGCCGGACCGCAAGCAGGCCCATCGGAAGGAGGATTCCCACCAGGAACTCCAGGAAGAAAAGATAGGTCTCCTGTCGCGGCACGAATAGATACCGTATTACGTCGCGCCTGAAGAGATCGTCCACCCGCAGCACCGCGAACACCGCGAGCACCACCACGAGTGCCCGCGCTATGCCTGCCAGGATAGGCATCTCGAAATGGTGGCCGAACGCGCGCGAACTGAGACCCGACTCGAAGATGACCATCGCCAGCCCTACGCCGATGGCCGAGACGAAGAAGAACACCGGCAAAAGCGGCGAGTACCAGAGCGGGTAGAGCTTCTCTGGGACGATGAGATACAGAGTGCCGAGGGAGGACTGGTGCAGCGTGGAAAGGATCACGCCGAGGATCACAATCGGGACCATCGCCACGTGAAAGGCGTGCGCGAGCCGGTTCCAGCCGAAGCGTTCGAGCACGATGGGGGCGAACTCCAGCGCGAGCACGGTCGTGTAGAGCATCACGCACCAGGCCACCTCGAACATCACCGAGTGGGGGTTGTGCATGATGATGGGATGCCAGATTCGCCAGGGCTGCCCGATGTCCAGCGTGATTGCCACGCCGACGATGAGGTAGCCGAGAAACGCCGTGAGGATGCTCGACCGGACGATGGGCATGTACTTCTTCATGTGGAAGATGTGCACGACGGCGGCGAGGGTGAACCCACCGGCGGCCAGGCCGACGCCCGTGAGCACGTCGAAGCCGATCCACAGGCCCCATGGGAAGCCGTCGCTCAGGTGCGTCGCCGCGCCAAGCCCGTAGATGAGCCGGTAGACGACCGAGTAGCCTCCGGCGGCGAGGACGATCACGAGCACGACCCTCCAGAACGTGATTTTCGGGAGTCTCAGGCTATTCATGGGACACCTCGCCGGATGGGTGATCGTGGGAGCGTTCGCCCTGTTCCTTTCGGCGCACCTCTTCGCGCCGGTTGGTGATCCACCAGATGCCGGTGAGGAGCGTGCCGAGCACCGTGACGATGCTCGGTATCTTCGAGAGGACCTCCCAGGTGAGCCGCGGCATCGGCTCGGTGATGGCGATCTTCTTCATCCCCAGCTTCTCGTAGTCCACCGGGGTGATGAACAGCGTGGAGGTCCCCCCGACTTCGTGTTCGCCGTAGATGTGGTCCGCGTAATCGTCGGGGTTATTCCTGATGCGGCGGCGTGCCAGGGCGAGCAGTTCGTCCCGTTCGCCGAAGACTGTCGCCTCTTCGGGGCACGCCTCGGCGCACGCGGTCGCCTCGCCTGCCCTGACCCGCTCGTAGCACATGTCGCACTTCCGCACGAGCGGCGCGGCTTTCGTCCATTCGTAGCGCGGGACCTCGAACGGGCACGCGACCATGCAGTAGCGGCATCCGATGCACCTCGTCGGATCGTACGAGACCGGGCCTTCGGGCGTCTTCCTGAGCGCCGCGACAGGGCAGACCGACGCGCAGGACGGGTTCTCGCAGTGCATACAGAGCTTCCGCACGAAGTACTCGCCCCGCTCCTGCACGACGGTGTAGGTGGTGGCGTTCAGGTCAGTGTCCTGCTCGTCGGGTATGGGGAAGCCGTGAGATTCCTTGCACGCTTCGTAGCACAGCCCGCACCCAATGCACTTCGTCACGTCAATCAAGAGTGCCTTGGACATTCATCGCTCCTCGCTCACTGGTTCTCCTCCTCGGCTTCGATCAAGAAGAATTCCCGCAGGATTTCGGGCACGCGTTCGAGTTCTACGGACTCGATGACCCCTTCTGCGAGCATGCCGCCGTCCTGCATGACCACGCCAAGCTCCGGGCTGAAGAAGCGATTCAGACGTTCCGACGTGTCCTCCATCCAGCGTGCGGCGAGGCTGCCGTCGAGCAGATTTGCGAGGTTGCTGCGCAGGTTCGTCGCCTTCACTTTCAGCAACCACCCGGCGCGGTAGGGGTCTGCGGCGACGGTTTCCGGGGAGCAGAGTGTCTGGTCATTCAGTTCGATGACCTCGCCGTCCACCGGGGCGAGCATGGGAATCTCGCGGTCGCCGCGCCGCAGCGCCCAGCCCTTCGCGCCCTGGGTGAGCTTTGAGCCGATGTCGGGGAGGCTAATGCTGTCTGGCTGACCAGCCATGTGACGGGTGAACTCATCAACGCCGACCGTGACCACCCCCTCCTTCTCCACGCGCGCCCACGAATGCCCTCGGTGGAAGAAGATGCCTTCCGGAGCCACCAACGCTCCTGGTTCCCTCCCGGCAGGCGCCTCAGTTGCCACCACGAGACGCCGCCCTTCCAATTTTCCGACGATCAGCTCGACCACCAGCAGCACTACCAGTGTTGCGAGCACGAATAACGCCACCATGACAGGTTCCTTTCTTTTCGACGACAGACGATTCTGCCCAAGACATTTTTGTCTCAAGACACTCCCTGTCTCAAGACCTCCTTGTCTGCCCAGATGGTATCAATAGAGCCACCTGTACTCAATGCGTGTATTCCTCAAGTCCCTCAGTCGCTCAGGAAATACTCTTGGCAGAGCGCCGCCCAATCGGATTCGCTCAGCACCTCCGAGAGATCGTCTTCGAGGATGCCGCCGTCAGCCATGACCGTGCCGAGGCTCAACGCGAATCGCTGATGCAGGTTCTCCACCGCGTCCTCCATCCAACGATTCACCACAGACCCATGCAGCAAGTTTCGCAGGTTCCGCCCCAATTCGGCGACCCTGATGCGCGCCACCCAACCGGCTCCGTAGGGGTCTTCGCGCAGAGCATTCGGGTCCTTGAGGATCGCGGGGTTGATCTCCTCGACCACACCGTCCACAGGCGAGAGCATCGCCACCTTCTGCCCCTGCCGATTGAGCGTCCATACGGGGTGTCCCTGGCGCACGGAACGCCCGACCGGGGGCGGCTCAAGCTCCTCCACCGGGCCGCTCAGGCGTCGCGCAAAGTCGTCCAGCCCGACGCGAACCACTTTGCCCTCTTCCACCGCAGCCCACGTGTGTCCAGGATGATAATAAAGCCCTGCGGGCACGACCACCCCGCCGACCATGACGTTCACATCGGATTCGGCGGCGCGTGCAACGGAAACCGCAGCAGATGCGCTCTCTGCGACCGGGGCACGCCGTCTGCTCAACAGGTAATCCACGGTGATGCACGCGAGGAACGTGATAAGGACGAACAGGAGGACCATGATGACAACCTCTTTTCCGTGCCCCTCGGAGACGATGCACCTGGTCCGGCACTCAGACTCTTCCACAGGTGCGATGCGCCAATTTGTGATCTCATTGTCTCCCTTGCAACCACCATGCCACAGGACCGAGAGGCGCGGGAGCGATGCGAACAGGGCAGGGCGCGATGCCCGTATGACGGGCATTTCAGGGGTGAAAGTCTTTCCGGAGAAGGGAAGAAAGGGGGGTCGCTTCGGGGGACGGAGGGCTGTTGAATTAGTCTACAGAGATGGCGAACCGATGAAGAGGTCAGCAAATAATATTCGAAAAAGGCGGAATGTTACGATTATGTTTAATATGTCAACTCTACATTGTTGACGATTTCAACTCCTCTCCATAAATGACGTGAGTGCACCGGTTATGTGCAGGGGGTTGCCCTGAACCGACGCCGGATGGGTCGCCAACTTGCCTTCAGGCCCGCAGCCGATCCACGAACCGACCCCACCACCTCCGACGCTCGGAAGGATCGGGCGCGACCACGCGGATGCGCTCCCCTTCGATGGCGGCCTGGGGGTTCTCTATGCAGAGACGACGTGCGGTCGGCTCACCGGCAAGCTCGGCGACGCGCTCGTACGCTTCCCGCAGGTGCGCCGGTCGCGTTTCGGGATGATGCGCGTCGGACGCGACGAAGCTCGCGCCACCGCTCATGATGAGCGCCTCCGCGAGGCGGCGAGTGGCGGGCGGCGACTTCGGCACGAGGCTCCGGGCGTTGATCTGCATGAGGATGCCGCGATTCACCATGCGCTCAATCTTCCCCACCTCCTGTGCCAGACCGGCGTTGCGTTCGGGGTGCGCGAGGATCGGGGTCATCCCGGCCATCTGGAAATCGAACAACACTTCTTCCGCGTGGCCGGGGAACATGCCCATGGGGAATTCGATGAGGAAGTAGCGCTTATTGTCGTTGAACGTCGCGCTTCGCCGTGCTTTGACCCTCTTCACGCCCGTCTGGAACATGATCTCAGAGGCGAGATACAGCGTCACCGGGAGGTTTCGACGCGCAACTTCGTCGCGGAATTCGTCGTACACGGCGCAGAGGAGCCTGTCCGTCTCTTCGTCGAAATCCTCCAGGACATGCGGAGTGAGCACCCATGTGCCGATGCCGTCCTCAAGCCCCTGATCAACCAGGGCGAGCGACATGTCGAGGTCTGTTGCGCCGTCGTCTACACCGGGAAGGAGGTGAGCATGGATGTCAATGAGTGAGGGTTTCGCTCCCATACGACGCGTACCGGCCCTAAGGAGATGTCTTCATGGAGGAGACCCCGTGCACAGCAGCCGCCAGTTCGCTCAGGAGAGAGATGTCGGACGAACGCTCTAGCGCATTTCCTACCACCACGAACGACGCACCCGCGCCAACCGCCGCCTCCGCGAGCGGGCCGTTGCGGATGCCTCCCCCGACGATGATCGGCAGGGAAATGTATCCGTGACACGCACTGATCATCTCGGTCGGAACCGGCTCGCACGCCCCGCTTCCCGCGTCGAGGTAGATCATGCGCATCCCCAGGTATTCGGCGGCAAGCGCATGGGCCATCGCGATCTCGGGCTTCTTCCGGGGGATCGGCTTCGTGTCGCTGATGTACTCGATGGTGGTGAGCGTACCCGATTCCACAAGCATGTACCCGGTCGGAATCGGCTCCAGCCCCAGCGATTTGATTGCCGGTGCGGCGCGCACGTGCTGCCCGATGAGGAGTTCGGGGTTCCGCCCACTGATGAGCGAGAGAAACAGGATCGCGTCCGCATCGCCAGAGATCTGCGCGGTGCTCCCCGGAAAGATGACCACCGGGACGCTCGCTGCGCGCTTGATCTCGCTCACCGTCTGCGCGAAACGATCGGTGACGAGCAGGCTGCTGCCCACAAGGATCGCGTCCGCGCCAGCACGCTCCGCTGCTTCGGCCCGTTTCGCCGCTTCGTGGGGAATATGTCGGTCCGGGTCTATGAGAACCCAGAATCCTGCGCCGCGTTCCCGGCGCGCCTGTAGAAGACGTTGGAATGTGGTCACGACGTACGTATCAATCGGGATTCACCGCGCATCATCGGTCAGGCCGCCCTCCCCCTTGCAGAACCCGAAGAATCGGCTCATGATCGGAATCCGACGGACCGACCACCGTCAAAACGTTGATAAGTATACCAAAACACCGCACGTCAACCTAGCGTCGGGAGCCATCTCGAATGCGAGATATGCCGCTCACCCGGCCACGATCCTGCCGGTCCATCCGATTTGCGAACCGGAGGACATGCGGCCTGCCCGGCTCGCAGAACCCCGCAGACCATCGAACGGCGGCCCTCCCGCGGTGACGTGCGCCTCTCTCGATTCGGCAGGATTCGACTTGTGAACCTCCTCCCTGAGATTCCCGCTCTCCTAATATACGTCTTGCAGACGGCCCGAATTGGCTCTCTTTCCTCTCCTATCCCGCCTGCCGCAGAAGACGGAAGACCTGAAGACGGTGGTTCTCGGTGTCAGCCACCCACATCCGCCCGTGCCGGTCAACCGCGACATCCCCCGGCGCACGGAACGCTCCCGGAGCCGCACCCGACGCGCCGTAGGTTCCCACCGGCTGGCAGAGACGGTTCAGGAAGACAATCCGGTCGTTCCCCGTGTCCGCGATGACGATGTCCCCCTGCCAGGTCACGTCCACCCCGCCTGGCCGCCTGAGGAACCCTTCTCCCCATGAGCGAAGGAGATTGCCGAATCGGTCGTAGAGCACGATCCGGTCGTCGTCCATATCCGCAACGACGATGCTGCCGTCCGGTCCGACGGCCACGCCCGACGGGTTGTTGAGGTCCCCGACACCGGCGCTTCCCGTGCTGATCTCCGCGCTCTGCGCGAAGGGAGAGAGCCGCCGGAGCCGGTCCGTATCCTTGTCGGTGAACCACAGCCAGCCGTCCGCGCTCACCGCCACATCGGTGGGGTAGCCAAGCTCTCTGGCAACCCCGTCCTGCACCTCCTGCGTGAGCGTACCCAGCCAGTAGAGCGCCGCGTTCAGGTGGACGATCCGGCGATTCTGCGTGTCGGCGACCCAGATATCGAGGCTGCCGGAGGCGGTGATCCCTGAAGGCCGGTTGAACTGCCCATCGCTCCAGCCAAATCCGCCGATCTCCGAAAGATAGCGCCCGGACGGATCGAATTGCTGCACGCGGTCGTTGCCCGTGTCCACGACGTATGCCTGTCCGAGCGCGTTCACGGAAATCCCCGACGGACGGACGAACTCTCCGGCTGAGGAGCCGCGCCCGCCGACGACGCGCACGAACTCGGCCTGGATCGCCGTCGCCGGAGGCAGGCGGGAGGTATCGGCCTGGAGGTGAAGCCGGTCGGCGTTCGCACAGCCGAGGTATCCCGCGAGTCCGACGATGAGCGCACCGGCCAGCCCGATTTCGCGGGGTTCGTCCGCGATGCTGCGCTTGAGTTTCCTCATGATGCGCCCTCCGCCAAGCTCTTGGCCCCATCAAGCCCTTTGCGCCATGCCGACACGATGAGGTAATCGAACAGCCTCATCGGCCAGGGTCCGCCCGGCCACGCGGAAATGGGCAGGCGGACAATTCCCGGAAACGGCGCGTGCGTGAGGGCACGAACCGCCCGCCTCCGCCACGAAGATGCGCGTGTGCTCTCGCTCTGCGCCGCATATCGCTTTGGCCCGAACACGTCCGCCCGCAGCAGAGGGATCAGTTCCCGATGAGTTTCCAAGATCAGAGGCAGCGATCTCCGTGCGAACGCCTCTGACACCTCCAGAAGCCCCTCTAGCGTGCGCCGATGGGCGTGGTATGCGCGTGCGTCGGGCACGCGGACAAACTCCGCTCCCGCCTTCGCCAGCCGCCAGGCAAGTTCGAGGTCTTCCCCGCCCCACGTTCGCAGCCGTTCGTCGAACCCCCCTGCGGCGCGAAGCAAATCCGTCGGCGCCGCGCTGTTGTAGGTGAGAAAGTACTTGAATGGGATCGGGTCCGACGCTCCGAGCTTGGCGATCCCCCGCGTTTCGAGGTAGACGGTCAGCCGATCACGCGGGATGTCGGGACGAAACGCGACGCTCCCCAGCCCGACCGTGCGTGTGCGGGAGGCCATCGCCTCCGCATACGCCCTCACGAAGCCCGGCTGAGGGCGCATGTCGTCGTCGAGGAAGATGACGAGCGGCGTCTCGACGTGCGCCAATGCGGCGTTCCTGGCGGCGGCGCGTCCGCGGTTTTCGGGCAGACGCACGACGTAGAGCGAGAACGGCAACGTGCGATCCGGCAACCGGGCGGGCGGCGTGGACCCGTCATCAACGACGACTACCGCGAAAGGCGCGTCAGGCTCGGCCTGAAGCGCGAGCGCGTCGAGCACCCCGGCAAGGTGCTCCGGGCGGTTGTACGTCGGGATGATCACGGTTGAGGTGCACATAGCTCGTCTTTCGTCGCGCGCGTGGAGTCGCCGCGACCTTCATGCCCAGGGCAGCTCCTCGTAGCACCGCACGAGCCGCACGGCTTCGTTTTCCCAGACAAGCTCCTCTGCGGCGCGGCGGCAGTTCTCCGCGAGCGCGGCACGCGCTGCGAGGACCTCACGAATCGTCTCTGCTGCAACCTCCGGCGACGAACCCGGCGGGACGAGCCGTCCCACGTCGTACCGGCGCACGAGCCTGCCCGTTTCGGGCCAGTCAACCGCGACGACGGGCACGCCTGCCGCGATGTACTCGAAGAGCTTGTTCGGCAGCGCAAGCCGGAGGTTCAGCCCTTCCGATTCGCCGAGGAAAAGGCCCACGTCTGCGGCGGCAGTGAACGCGGCCAATTCGCCGAACGGTACCGGCGGCAGAAACGTGATGCGCCCGGACGCGGGCGACTGCGCGGCCTGTTGCCGGAGCGCATCGCCAAGCGGCCCGCCGCCGATGATCACGAGATGTGCTCCCGGCAGGTGCTCCATGATGGCAATTGCGCGGTCCACGCCTAACCCTGGCAGCAGCCCTCCCTGATAGATGAGCAACGGCGCGTCGGCGGCACAACCGAGCTTCTCGCGCAACGGCTGCGGCGCAGGAGGCTCTCCTCGCGGCGGCAGATTCCGCACCACGACCGGGGCGACGCCGTACCTGCGCGCCATCTCCTGTGCGATCCCGTCGGCGACCGTGATCACCGCATCGCACCGGGGGATGAGCGTCCGGGCGATGGCGCTCCATACGCCCCGAATGACGCGCCGACCGACGAGCGAGGGCAATTCGACCCAGAGTTCGTGCGCGTCGTGGACAAGAGGGACTCCGCGCAGGGCAGCCGCTAACCAGCAGGGCGGCAGCGCGTCGAGGTCGTGCGCGTGAATCGCGTCGGGCCGCTCGCGCATGAGCCAGCGATACGCCGCGTTCCAGAACCGGGCATACCGCACGCGCAACGAGGGAGACGACCCAACGTCGAGCCGCGTCGCGGGAATGCCCTCCCATCCAGCGAGAGCAGGCGTCGCGGCGGTGCGCATTCCGACCACGTGGACAGCATACCCGGCTTCGAGGAGCGTGCGGGCCTCTTTGTGCACACGCGCATCGTGCACGAGGTCGTTGTAGACCACCATCGCCACAGAACGGCCCGATCCGCTCGTCATCTCCGGCGACTCCCCGGCGAGCGCAGCACGCGCCGCACGCGTCGCTTCCACGCAGGCCCGTTCACCGCAAGCCACCGAGCCGCCGCCGAGCGCGCCCACATCACGGCGAAGTAGGGCACGAGCCTGCCTCCGAACCCCCGCTTGAAGTGCGCGATGCTGGGGATGTTCGCCCCGGCAAAGTCGAATTCGGGGACCTCCTCCGCCGAATCCCGGATCGCCGTCCAGAGCGCGAGCACGCCTGCGCCCTGTGCGATGCCCTCGTCGCTGGTCCCGGCGAGGAGTTCGTACGCCCGCGAACTCTCCGACTTCGTGAGCGGATCGTAGCCGAGCGCGGCGGTCGCAAGAGGAATCTCCCCGCTCAGAACCGCCACCACGCGCACCGATGGCATGTCGGCCAACTTCTCAAGATACGCGCGCCATGCAGCCTCCGGCACGGGGAGCGGCTCCCCTTGCCGGGCGAAGGTGGCCCGAACGGTCGCATCGAGCATATCAGCCGCCTCCGCGCCGCGTGGCCGGAGGACGGTCAGCCCGGAGTTCTGAGCGCGTTCGAGGTTCCGCCGGTGATTCGTGCGGAGCGTGAGCGCGGAATCGTCGGCATGGCTGATCCGATACGTATACCGCACCTCTGCCCGCCAGCCTCTCCAGAGGAACGGGCGCACGTCGGCCACTTCCGGCGGCAGCACGATCCGCACGAACGAGGCGCACCCTTCGCACCATTCGGCAAGCTCGTCGAACGCCTCGCGACGGCGCATCTCGACGCGCTCCGGGGCAAGGTCCGCAGGAAAGACCTCCGCCCACCCGGCGTACGCCGCAAGCGCGGGCGTGAGGAGCATTTGCTGCCCCCAGCGCCTGCGGAACGCCAGAGCGACGCGCAGAAGTGGCGCATTCCGCGTCTTGACGAGCACGTAGCGCGGCTCAAGGCCCGATGCCGCGCACGCCGTCTCCAGCCAGCCGGGTTGACCGTAGAACCCCGGATCAGCCTCGGCAGCGAGCGCTTCCCACGCCTGTCGGTCACATAGTGCTACGGCCACGCAGTCATCTCCGGAGATTCCGACTTCCGAGGACATAGGGGCGCATGGCCATGCGCCCCTACAAGATATTGTTTCAACACGCCTTGTAGGGACGACTCGCGAGTCGCCCCTGTAGTCCGTGATTTATTATCTGGAACCCGTAGTACAGATTCACCCGGTGATCGAGGCGAGCGTGTGCCGCAGGCGTTCGAGCGAGGCTTCGCCTGCGGCGATCTTCTCGCGCTCCGCCTCGACGATCTCCGCCGGGGCGCGGCTGAGGAAATTGGAGTTCTCAAGCTTCCTGCGCGTGCCCATCAGCAGACCTTCGATCCTGCCGATCTCCTTTTCCAGTCGCTGTCGCTCCGCACCCAGATCAATGACTCCGGCAAGCGGGACGTGCACGGCGACCCCCTCGACGATGGCCGTTGCCGATGCCTGCGGCCTCGTCACGTCGGGGCCTATCCTCATCTCGCCGGTGCGCGCAAGGTCCGCGATGTAAGACTCGTACCTCGTGAGCACCAGATGCTCGCTTCCGTCGGCATGGATGGCGACATCCACCCTGATGCCGGGCGGCAGACGCATCTCGCTGCGGATGGTGCGGATCGCCGTCACCACGTCCTGCACGAGTTGCATCTCGCGCTCTGCGGCTTCGTCAATGAGCGCGGCGTCCGCCTCCGGATAGGCCGCTAGGACGATGGTATGCGTCGTCTCGTGCGCTCCTTTGCTTGGGCGCGGCACGGGCAGGCGCTGCCAGATCTCCTCGGTCACGAACGGCATGATCGGGTGCAGAAGCCGCAGGCTCACGTCGAGCGAATGCGCGAGCACGCGCTCTGCGGCGGTCTTCGCCTCGGGAGAGACCCTGTCGTTGAGCGGGGCCTTGCAGAGTTCGAGGTACCAGTCGCAGAACTCGTGCCAGAAGAAGTGGTAGAGCGTCTCCGCCGCCGTATCAAATTGATACGTCTCCAGCGCCCTGTTCACGGCTTGCGCCGTCTTGGTGAGACGGGAGAGCATCCACCGGTCGGCAAGGGAGAGCGCAAGCCCCTGCGTCGTGAAGGGCTTCGGCTCCAGTTCGGCGACGTAGCGCAGCGCAAACCGTGCGGCGTTCCACACCTTATTGATGAAGTTGCGGTAGCCGATGACGCGCTCCATATCGAACCGAACGCTGCGGCCCTGCCCGGACATGATCGTGAGGTAGAAGCGGAGGCTATCCGCGCCGACCTTGCTCGTCACGTCGAGCGGGTCCACCACATTCCCCTTCACCTTGGACATCTTCTCGGCGTCCTTGTCGAGCACCATGCCGTGCAGGTAGACGGTGCGGAACGGCACGTCGCCCATGAACTTCATCCCCATCATCATCATGCGGGCAACCCAGAAGAAGAGGATGTCGTGCCCGGTCTCCATGACGCTCGTGGGGTAGAACGTCCTGAGCGCGGGGGTGTCGTCGGGCCAGCCGAGGGTGGAAAATGGCCAGAGCGCAGAACTGAACCACGTGTCGAGCACGTCGGGGTCCTGCTCGATGTTCGAGCGCCCGCACCTGGCGCACGCCGTCGGGTCTTCCCGGCTCACGGTCACGTGGCCGCATTCCCTGCAATACCACGCCGGAATCTGATGTCCCCACCAGAGCTGGCGGCTGATGCACCAATCCTGAATGTTCCGCATCCAGTGGAAATACGTCTTCTCGTGGGAGTCCGGGATGATCTTCACGCGCCTGTCCTCCACCGCCTCAATGGCGGGCCTGGCGAGCGGCTCGGCCTTCACGAACCACTGATCGCTCAGCATCGGCTCCACCACCGTCTCGCAACGGTCGCACTGGCCGAGGGCATGAACGTGGGCTTCCGTCTTCCGCAGCAGGCCCTGCGCTTCCAGGTCGGCGAGCACGCGCTTGCGCGCATCGTACCGGTCCATCCCCGCGTACGGGCCGCAGACCTCGGTGGTCTTCGCCCATTCGTCGAAGATGCTGAGCATCGGCAGATTGTGCCGCAGCCCGGTCTCGAAGTCGTTGAAGTCGTGGCCGGGGGTCACCTTCACGACGCCGGAGGCGAACTCTCGGTCCACGAGCACCGCGTCGGCGATGATCGGTATCTCGCGGCGGAGGAGCGGCAGCGTCACCGCCTTGCCGATGAGGTCGGCGTAGCGTTCGTCCTCAGGGTGCACGGCGACTGCCGTATCTCCGAGCATCGTCTCCGGTCGCGTGGTGGCCACCACCAGTTCGCGGCCCGGCTCTCCGGTGACGGGGTAAGCGATGTGCCAGAGATGCCCCTGATGGCCCTCTTCGTGGTTCACTTCGAGGTCGCTGAGCGCGGTGTGGCAGCGCGGACACCAGTTGATCAGGCGGTGCGCCCGGTAGATCAGCCCCTCTTCGTAGAGGCGCACGAACACCTCCCGCACCGCACGGGAGAGTTGTGCGTCCATGGTGAACCGCTCGCGGGGCCAGTCAAGCGAGGAACCCATCACGCGCAACTGCGTGCTGATCCGGTCGCCGTACTGCGCTTTCCACTTCCAGACGCGCTCGATGAACTCCTCGCGGCCCAGATCGTGGCGCGTCTTGTGCTCCTGCTTCTTGAGCTGACGCTCCACCACCATCTGCGTGGCGATTCCGGCATGGTCGGTGCCGGGCATCCAGAGGGTATTGTCTCCGAGCATCCGGTGCCAGCGAATCATGATGTCTTCGATGGTCACGGTCAGGGCATGGCCCATGTGCAGGCTTCCCGTCACGTTCGGCGGCGGGATCACGATACAGAACGGTCTGCGGTCGGAGGTATCTTCCGCATGGAAGGCCCCGGATGTTTCCCAGGCGCCGTACCAGTGAGACTCCACCTCGGTATGGTCATACCGGGGAGCCAGTTCGTGCATCATCTCGTGTCCTCGTTTCTTTCAAACGGTATGGCTCCGCTGACATCCTGCATCGTCGCGTGGCAGGGAACGCCAACCCGTAGGAGGCGAATCTCGTATTCGCCCTCGTTCTTGGGGCGATCACAAGGATCGCCCCTACGCGTGGACGAGGATATCAACAAAGCCAAACGGCGTAAAGGGCTTATCGTCGGATGTGCAATCTTTTTCAGGGGTTGAGCGACCGTCGGGCTGCGTTATCCTGCGGACAGATCGCTCCGGCTGTACAATCCACATGTGCGCGTCGCTCCCTTTAAATGCCGAAGGCCCGGCGCACCCGCCAGGCCCTCGCGTGTGTGGTATGGAATGCGCGGACCCGGCTCTTCACCCTCCCGGTACTACCGCTACCCCTACCTGGCTCAGCCACGCCCGTATGCGGTCCGCGTCCGGTCCGGTCGGGCTGAGCTTCAGGCACTGCTGCCAGGCCTCAATTGCGCCCGGAATATCTTTGAGCGCCTCGCGCTTCACGATCCCCAGGTTCATCCATGCGTTCCGGTGGTTCGGGTTTGCGGCAATCGCCTGCTCGTACGCACGAACGGCGCGCTCCGGCTGGCCGGTGCGGTAGTACATCGTCCCAAGATCGGTGAGCAGGTCCGGCGAAGCGTCGCCCGCGTCCTTCGCCGCCTCGTAGTGCGCAATCGCCTTCAGGAACGCCTCGCGCCCCTGCCGAGGGTCGCCGCTCGCCTCACGCGCATCGCCCAGGTCGAAGTACAGGTTCCCCAGATGGACGCGCTGCGCCAGGTCATCCGGTCGGGCGCGCATCTGCGCTTCCGCCTGTGCGATGTGGTCCAGAATGGCCTGTATGCCTTCGCCTCCGGGGTGCGGCACAGCGATCTCGCCCGGAGGTATCCCCATCGGCCCGGCAGCAGACGAAGCGTAGAAGCCGTGGATGAACCAGCCGAGCAGCACACCCAGCGAGAGAAAGAAGACCGCGATGAGCACCAGCCGCCATGGCTCGAAGAGGACGCCCCTCTTCGGTGGTTCCTGGAATGCGTCTTTTATGCGCGCCTTCGCCTGCATGAGCACTCTCGTCCGTAGGGGATGGATGTTCATAAAAATCCGAAGTGCAGTAGGTCCCCGTCAAGGTTTCCCCTCTTCTGTGTGCCCTGCCCGCACCATCGGGGAGGACCTTTGTACCGCAGATCACGCCTGCCCTGACAGCGAGAGATACCACCGTCTCATTATGATAATATCCATGAGAAACAGCACGTTGGATGCCCTGCCTGTCGGCTGATTCCCGGCGGGGGCGACGAATGTGATACAATGAACCCCAATGATAGGTATTGTTAATACTACGTATATGATTGATTGTCGTTGCCTTATCATAGATGGCATAGGCATTGCTCAGACCACAGAGAGAACAAAGTCAAACGAGGGCACAGGAGGTGCGTGTGTATGCAACCTGAAGAGATCCGACTGGGGAGGAGTTCTTCATGATGCTTATAAGAACCTTTCACAGGCGGAGGCGGCTTCGGGTGACAGGGAACGCAGAGAGAGCACTTACTGTGCTCGTGATTGATTCTGATGAACAGGTGCAATCGCTCATGAAATCAGCCCTTGAACGAGAGCACTATCGCGTGGTGCCCGCAGATTCCGTCTTTGGGGCACTGCACACCATACGGACCCGCCCGCCGGATTTGGTGATCCTCTCCACGGATTTCCTGATCCCGCAGGGCGGATGGGCGCTCAGCGAACAGATTTGGCACATCCAGGCTGACTTGCCGATCATCTTCATGGCAGGCCCGGACGAGACGCCCCCGGAGATTCCCATGCGTGGACCGCATAGGATCACCTCCCGACCCGTTCACGTGCGGGAGTTGACCCCGCTCATAAAGGAGTTGCTCGGCAGGACAGATAATTGACTAATCGGTCATAAAAGCGGAGAAAAAAGCGGCGGCCTGGAGTGGTTGGGGGGCAGTTCCACGTACCAGGCCGTCCGTGGGTGATGGGTGCAACAACCCGCGCCCATCACCGCACTCTGAATTATTAAAGATGGACGATTTTTACAGTTTGTCCAGGGGCAGAACCGTAACGGTCCGGGATAATTCGGGGGGCGACTTCGTGTCCTGAGCCGCCCGTGGGTGATGGGCGCAACGACCCGCGCCCATCACCGCACTTTGAATCGCTGGGAACGCGCAGTTTTCAACCCTCTGTCACAGAGTCAGAATGCGACGGCCTGGGATGATGGGGGGGAATACCTCATACCAGGTCGCTCGTGGGTGGTGGGCGCGAGCATCGCACCCACCACCGCACTCCACACTCTGACTCTCAAAGATGCGCGAGTTCCGCGGGTTCTCCAGAAGTCAGGCTGCGCTCGATTCCCGCCAACACCAGCACAGGCTCCAGCAATTCCTCTCGACGGAGCGGCATTTTCCCCGTGCGGACCATCGAGAGGACCACCTCCAGGCCATCGCGGTAGCATGTGCCCGCATCAAGAGCACGTCCCACCCACCCCTGCTTTCCGAACGCGAGCATGTGGAAGACATACGCAGCGTTGCCGAGAAAGTTGAGCGTCGCGATCCTGTCGTCGCCGTAACAGAGCGTCGCCACCACGTTCTTCCGATGCTCCACCGCCTGAACGCTCACAATTCCTGGTCCATGCAGGGCTTGCATCATCTCCACGAGATGGATGCCGTAGAAAGGCAGCCCGCCGTACTCGCTCTGCCGGTCCGCCGGTCCGCTGAATACGGCGGAAGTGATCGGCCCCTTCTCGTGCGCTTCCTTGACGAAGGCCACCATGTCCTGAGCGTAGCGCAGCGTCGAGAACGAGGTGAGCGGCGTGCCCGTCTTCTCTGCAAGCTGCGCGAGCGCACGGGCGTCTTCCGGCGAGATGGCGAGCGGCTTGTCAATGAACGTGGGAACCTTCGCCCGCAGGAACGGCTCGGCGTACTGCCGGTGCAGCCCGCCATGGCGGAAGACCACGAGGGCGGCGTCCACCTTGCCGATCATCTCTTCCGGCTTCTCGACGATGGTGGGAATGTTCCCTTTGGTGGCGACTTCCTGCGTGCGTGCGGGGTCCAGCCCGAAGATGGAGACCACCTGAGCGCCCTCCACATGGAGGTCCTGCGGCACGTTGCAGAGCTTGCTGAATGCCTCGGCGTGCGAATTGTCTGAGCCGACGATGCCGATACGAATCATGGTGCTCCCTCCCAAGAATGAGTCTCCTCCCTGTCATGCACCGAAGAAGGGCACAATATATATTTAAAATCAAATAGTTAAGACAACAACCCCAGCTCGACAAGCCCACCGCGCAACGCGGGCACATCCACCTGCGCGCCGCCCTCGGTAAAGGGCGTGAGGAGGGCCGGGATAACGCCATGAAGCATACGAAACAATCCTTTATGAGGAGGCAAAGCGCGGTCCGATTAACCACTTAAACGTACCGCCCATCCGCATACCGGCGCAAGGCACATGCTCGCTCGAACTCTCTGAGTTCGCTTGACGGATTTTCCGCTCGATGCTACCTTTGCCGTGCCTGCGCACGCGTGCAGGTCACATGCTCGTGCAGACGCACTCATTCCCAAGCAGGACTTCGTGATCCGGGCGCTCGGATGCTCTTTCGTCAGGTGGGTGTGCGCGCTCCTCGTGGTGGCGTCGGCGAACACAGCGCAGGGAGGCCCGCGCCCTGAGCCTGTGCTCGATCAGGGATTGCAGGGCGCCGGAAGCGGCGCAGACACCGCCGAAGGGCGGCCTCGATCAGCCACCAACCCCTATCCGGATGACGGTCTCTACGTCGAACGCCATCTGACGACGGAACTTACGCGGGCGCTTGCAGATGCACCCATCGCCGGGCAAATGGTCGCTATCGGCCCCCTGCCGAACACCGAGCATTCCGAGCTTGTCGAACGCAGCTTTCTCAGGGCCGTGCTTGCGGCGGATGCGCGGGTATGCAGCGCTCGCGGAAGCGGCTGCAAGCAGGCGCGTTACGGGGTTCTCCATCTGCGCCTGGATTGCGCACGGGATGGCTTCCCGTTCCTCTGGAAGGGCGACCTCCGGCGGCGTCTCCGGGCGGACCTCATCCTCGAAGTGACGGACCCGGATGACGAGGTGCTCTGGGTGCGCGTTCTCTCCCTCGATACCTCCGAGAGCATTCCGGCTCGCAACGCCAAGGGCCTGGAAGCTCCCGACGTTATCCCCCGCCATCAGATCGAACGTCCTCATTTCCTCTTTGAGGGGCTGGCGCTGACGGCTGTTCTGGCAAGCTTTCTGCTCCTTGCTCTATAGCGCCATCGCGGGAGCGGCGTGGTGAGGCGCGCCGGTATACGTATGCGCCTGAGACACCGAAACGATGGCACTGATATGCCCTACCCATTCAAAACGCTCGTCAGTATCATATAGACGACCGGAGATGCTCTGCACGCGGACATGCATCGCACGTTTACTCTCGCCGCGTTTCCGGCTTTTCGTCGTTTCCATTTGCCATAACGAACCCTCCAGAGGGAAATGTGCCTGGCCTCGCCGAGACAGAAGCACACCCGACCGCGCTTCCACTATCCCGAACCCAACCGCGCATCATCACCGGACGAACGCTCGTCTGGGGAATCGCCGTCGTCGTCGTGCTCAATGCGTGGACGGCATACTGCGAGTACGTCGTCCGGGCAAGCCGGTTGAACGGCAGCCATTTTCCGGTCGCCCTCGTGGCGATGGTCGCGCTGCTCGTGCTCGTGGTATGGCCTGCGCTTGCGGCGGTGGGAAAGAAGGAATGGGGACTCCGCACGCCGGAGCGCCGGATCGTCCTCCTCATGGGGCTGATCGGGGCGGCGATTCCGGCGAACGGCTTGACCGGATTCATGCTCGGCATCATCGCCACCCCGTACTACTACGCCACGCCGGAAAACAACTGGGCGAGCTTCCACCCGTACATCCCCGGCTGGATCGTTCCGCCCGACCGGCACCACGCGATGCGCTGGTTCTTCAACGGCCTGCCGCCGGGCGAGGCGATCCCCTGGAACGTCTGGTGGATTCCGCTCTTCTGGTGGGGTTCGTTCGCCGTCGCCATCATCGCCCTCTGCCTCACGCTGAGCATCCTCCTGCGCCGCCAGTGGGTGGAATACGAACGGCTTTCCTATCCTCTCGTCGAGGCGGGCATGAGCCTTGTGGCGGGAGAGGATGATCCGGGAGGACGGAAGCCGGTCTGGAAGTCGTTGCTCTTCTGGATCGGGGCCTCTCTCACGCTGTTCATCCTCAGTTGGAACGCGCTCGCATGGGTTGCGCCGCTCCTGCCCCGGATCAACATCCAGGGGTCGGGTCTCCGGCTCTTCAAGGGCGCGCCTGGCCTCACCACGCGCTTCAACTTTCTCACCATCGGCCTCTCGTACTTTGCGCCGCAGCAGGTGCTCGGCAGCCTGATCCTGGGATTTCTCGTCTGTTCCGCCGAATCGGGCGCGTTTGCGAGGGTAGGCGTGAGCTTCGGCGCGGCAGGCGATAGCTGGACCAACGACGACGTGGGCGTGGGGTGGCAGAGCTTCGGCGCGATGGTGGTCTTCGTCTTCTGGACCCTCTGGCAGGCGAGGGGACATCTGGCGGCGTTCTTCAGGGCGGCGTGGAGAGGGTACGACGACCGGCGCGAGATGCTTTCCTACCGGATGACGCTCCTCGTGCTCCTGGTTTCCGCGCTCTACGTGTGGCTATGGCTCCACGAGGCGGGGATGGACCTCTCCTTCGCTGCGATGTTCGTGCTCATGACGGTGATCGGCTACCTCGCGCTCGGTCGCATGATCGCCGAGGCGGGCTACGTCTATCAGCGCCTGCCGATCAGCCCCCAGAGCGCGACGGTGTACATCCTTGGGGTCCAGGGTTTCAGCCCAAGCACGATGACGGCGTTCGCGTTCTCCTACAGCCTCATCGCCAACGGTCGCGGGCTGTTCATGCCCGCCGTCGTGCAGGCGACGCGGCTTGCCGACTCGGCGCGGACGGGCGCGCACGGTGCGCGCAACGAGATCAGGCGCGTGATGGGGGCACTTGCAGTGGCGTTTGCCATAGGGACGACCGTCTCGGTCCTCTACACGCTCTATCTCGGCTACACGTACGGCGCGTACAACTTCCGCGTCTATCCCTTCTCTGGCGGCAACTACGAGGCGTTCGGCCATACGATCCGCAAGATCGAGAACCCCTTCGGCCCCGACCCGGCGCGGATGGGCATGGCCGGTATTGGCATGGTGATCATGTCCGCGCTCGTCCTCCTGCGCTATCGCTTCCCCGGTTTCCCATTTCACCCCATCGGCTTTGTCTTCCCGTTCACCTACCTTACGCGCTTCGCCGTGTTCTCCTTCTTCCTCGCATGGGCGGCGAAGTCGCTCATCCTCGGCATCGGCGGCGTGTCGCTCTACAAGAGGACGCAGCCTTTCTTCCTCGGTCTGGCGGTGGGCTACGCGCTCGGCGTGGGGGTGAGTTTCATCGTAGACTGGATATTCTTCCCCGGCGCGGGGCACGGGATTCATTCGTGGTAGGGCGACTCGCGATTCGCCCCTACAAGGCGTGTCGAAACAATATCTTGTAGGGGCGAGGCATTGTCAAGTGCCAAGACATAGGTGACAAGTTGTGCCACGACATGGGTAACACATCAGGATGGGGGAACCGGAGCGGAAGGCGCAGCCTGGAGCGACGGTTCCCCCATCC
>Ga0172365_10000454_pt1 | contig 27075 bp, 24 predicted proteins | sample LakKivSesite48cm_FD_114535 | JGI IMG/M metagenome (GOLD analysis project Ga0172365, IMG submission 114535) | Sediment microbial communities from Lake Kivu, Rwanda - Sediment site 48cm | ecosystem: Environmental > Aquatic > Freshwater > Lake > Sediment | place: Rwanda: Western Province, Lake...
GGATGTTTTGCGTACCTCAAAGAATTGGTGAGGGTCCACAGGGGATTAAAAAGAAGCCTCAAAGACAAGATCATTGAGGAGATATTGTGGAGATAAAAAAGCCCTTTATTTTGATATTAAGCCTGTTTGCGCCAAGAGATTATTACCAGACTTTACAAAAGATTTTTGAGGATCTGTTGAAGAAAGTCGGTGTTCCTTCTATAAATGAGCTGTTTGAAAAGGCTAAGGGGGAACGCCGACTATGGATATATCATACAGGGAAATCTATGTCATGAACAAGGAAGAGGCAAGGAAACAAATCGGAAGCAGCTATTTTACTTTAGGGAATATCTCACAGGTAGCTAGGCTGTGGCATATCTCCCGTAATGTAGTACGTAAGTGGGTAAAAAGATTTGAGCAGAAAGGAGAGGAGGGATTTAGAGATGAATCTAAAAAGCCCCGTTCTTCGCCAGAAAAAGTAAGCCAGGAGGTTGAGCACAAGGTGTTGGAAGACAGGAAGAGAACAGGATATGGTAGAAAGCGCCCCGCCTGGTATTTAGCCAGGGAAGAAGGGCTAGTTCTCTCCCCTAACACGATACGCCATATTTTAAGTCGTAATGGCTTTAAATGGAGAAGAAAGCCTAAGAAAGGTATTCTTCCCTGCTTTCTGGGCTTAGGAAGCAAAGAAGGCCTTCTCTTTAGCTTAAGGTCATAGATTCAACCATTAAGTGCAACACTCTTTAGTAATAGCTTCGAGTGGCGTGTAGTAATTTAAGCATTTTCTTGGTCTATTATTAAGTAAAAGTTCTATGTACTGTAGGTTAGTGGGATCGACGTGAGAGAAGTTGGTTTTCTTGGGAAGATGCCTGCGGATGAGACCTATAGTGTTTTCCACGGTTCCTTTCTCCCAACTGTGATAGGGATTACAGAAGTAAGAGGATGTTCCAAGGGTGTGGTTTACCATCTCATGTTCTGTATTCTCTGAGCCATTATCATAGGTAATGCTTCGAGTGAGATATGAAGGGGATGGTAGCAGGTTATCCAGGATACAACCCCTGGTTGCCTCGGCTGTCTTCTGCTCGATCTTGATAATGAGTGAAAATCTGGTCTTTCTCTCAATTAACGCAAGAAGGGCTGCCTTGTTCTGTCTTGAGACCACCGTATCTGACTCCCAGTGACCAACTTGAGACCGATCATCAATATGAAAAGGACGAGTATCAATGGATACCCGATTGGGTATGTGGGAGTTCCTATGCTTGCGACTATGTCTTCGCTTCTGTCTCTTCTTATAGGCTCTCGGCAAGTGTGATATGAGCTCAGGATGCTCTTCATAGATATACTGGTAGATTGCCTCATGACTGATGGAACCCCTAAGATGATCAATAGAGATCCTCCCCGCTATCTGTTCAGGCGACCATCCAATGGTAAGGTTCTCTTCAACATAGGTACGTATAATATCACTCTTCAAACGAGGCCTCTGATGAGCCTGACTTATTCTATTCACAGCCTGCTCGTGGCCTTATGCCCACGATAATACCCCTTGTAAACAGAAGGTGCATTCCGCTCAAGCTCTCTTGATATGGTAGAGGGATGACGCTTAAGCGTCATCCCTATCTCCCTCACTGACTTTCCTTGAGCCTTCAAAATGCTGATTTCCTCCCTCTCCATCAAACCCAAATGCTTATATTCCTTCTTCATAACACTTAGGATACCCCATTTTTACCTCCATCCTAAGTGTTGCACTCAATTATTTCCAACCTCTTCTGCATCCCACAAAAACAGCTTAATAGCCGACCAGTCGTGCAAAGAGGTAGAGAAGCAGAAAATTACAATTAAACCGGACAATCTCTTTAAAGTTCTGTTATATCTGTTATAATAGTGGGACACAATGAAAGATACACTTATATGGATGTTTCAGGAAAGCCTTAAAAAATATCCAGAAGTACCCTGTTTTTTACAGAAGAAAAATGGCCATTATAGAGCGATAAATTTCAGAGAGGCTTGGGGAAAAATATATGAGATTTCAAGGGGCCTTTTATCTCTCGGTGTAAGAAAGGGTGATAGGGTTGCAATTCTATCGGAGAACTGTATTGAATGGGCCCTGATTGATATGGCAATAATCCATATAGGCGCCATCAATGTCGCAATATACACAACCCTCCCCCCTGAACAGATGGAATATATCTTATCAGATTCAGGTGCAGGATATATATTTGTTCAGGATATCAAACTCCTCGAAAAGCTAAAACGTTCGAAAAGGAACTTCGACAATCTTCGTGTAATAATGATGGGATCTGTATCTGAACCTACAGATGGAATACTGGATTTTGAAACATTCCTCGGGATGGGTAGCTCCTTGCCCCTTGACAATACCAGTTTCGATAGGCTCTGGATGGATATAGAACCTGACGAACCCGCAAGTATCATCTATACATCCGGCACAATAGGAGAACAGAAGGGTGCAGTTCTTACACATTATAACTTTATCTCTAATGTAAGCTCATGCAAAGATGTTCTTGTCTTCAAACCCGGTGAGATTATGCTATCAGTTCTTCCACTAAGCCATGTGTTCGGCCGCCTTGTTGAACATTACCTCACCCTCTCATGCGGAACAACGGGAGTGTATGTCGAAAATCTTCTCAATCTCAGAGATATTATAAGAGAGGTTAAACCCCATTATATGTGTGTTGTTCCAAGGGTTCTTGAGCTATTTAATGAAGGGCTCTCAGAGGCGATAGATAAAGAAAAAACCCTAAAAAAAATATTTCTCAGGTTCGCTCTATCCATCGACAGAAACCGTAACAGTATTACGTGGAACATTTTGAACAGGATTATATTTAAGAATATACGTATAGCAATGGGGCTTGGTAGATTAATCTTTTTTATCTCTGGTGGCGCAGCACTAAAGAAAGAGATTGCCCAGTTTTTCTATAACCTGGGCATAACAGTACTTGAAGGTTATGGTTTAACAGAGACTTCACCTGTTATTTCTGTGAATCGTCCAAAATGGATAAAATTTGGAACTGTAGGCAAACCCCTGAAGGATGTTGATGTGAGGATAGCAGAAGATGGTGAGATACTCGTGAAAGGTCAAAATGTAATGAAGTGTTATTACAATAAACCAGATGAGACATTAAGTGCAATAGATCCGGATGGATGGTTCCATACAGGCGATGTTGGTGAGATTGATAGTGATGGTTTCTTAAAAATAACAGACAGAAAAAAGGATATAATAGTTCTTGCAAATGGAAAAAAGGTAGCACCGCAACCCGTTGAAGCAAGATTGAAAGAAAGTCCTTATATTTCTGAAGCTGTTCTTTTTGGAGATGAAAATGGAAGGATCTCTGCTGTTGTTGTCCCTGATTTTAAAAGACTTCAAACAATGGTAAAAGAGCAAAAAATCGATACCCCTTTAAATGATGTTAAAGGAATTGTAAGGAACAAAGAGATTGTAAAACTTATACGGAATGAAATATCCAGGTTGACCAATGGGTTTTCTGATTTTGAACACCTGCATCGCCTATACATTATGGATAGAGAGTTTTCTGTTGAAACCGGCGAGATGACACCAACAATGAAGGTGAAAAGACACATGGTTAAAGCAATGTTTTCAAATGTACATCACGCTTCACATTTTGGTAAGGAATAATAACAGGTTATCCCTGCACTATCCTTTTTATTAAGTACCCATTTTCACAAATTAATCTTGACGAATCCAGAGAATAAGGATTATATTCTTTATATCAGCAGGTATTTACAGGAGAAATAAAATGCCCATATACGAGTACAAGTGTAAAAATTGCGGAAAGATATTTGAAATATTCCAAAAAATAGGGGATGAACCATTGAAGGTGTGCCGTATTTGCAGTGGCCCACTCCACAAATTAATCTCCCAATGCTCTTTCCATCTGAAGGGCACTGGGTGGTATGTAACTGACTATAAAAAACCAATTGACTCTGTGGGGCATGGCGTAAACGGTGGAAAGCATGCAGTGAAAAAGGAAGAAAAAACAGAAACAAAAACAGAAGTGAAGGCAGACGTTAAGCAAGAAACTAAAACAGAAACAAAAAAAGAAGGTACTGCCCATACTGGAGGACAGGATGAAAAAAGGCGATAAGGTAAAATTTACATTCGCAAAAAAAGAGATGGAAGGGCAGGTAGAAAAGGTATTTCAAAAAACTGTTTATATAAAGGCCAACTTCTCAAAAGACAAGGATAAGATTGTAAAGAGAAAGATAAAGGATATCAAGGCGTAAAATGTAGCTTAGAGCGTAGAGCTTAGAGTTTTAACTCTTAGCGCTTGGCTCTCGGCTCTTTGCTCATAGCCCTCTGTTGATTTTATAAGTAATAATCCTGCAAGGCCTTGACTCGAAGGCCTCCTTTCCTCATGCTCTCTATGGCATTCACTACTGCCTGTGAACCAGACAAAGTAGTTGTGTATGGAATTTTATATTGAACTGCAGTAGCTCTAATAAGTACCTCATCCATCTTCGGGTTTCTTCCACTTGGTGTATTGATTATCAAGTGAATCTCGTCATTTTTTATCATATCAACGATATGGGGTCTCCCTTCAGAAACCTTGTTGACAAATTTCACTTCTATACCATTGTTGATAAGTACCTTTCCGGTGCCTCTTGTTGCATATATTTTAAAACCAAGGTCAGATAACTTCTTGGCAATAAAAACAATGTTCCTCTTATCCTTATTTTTTACACTTAAAAAGACATTCCCCTCAAAAGGAAGGTTCTGACCGGCACCCAGTTGGGATTTTAAAAAGGCCGCACCAAAATTGAAATCAATACCCATTACTTCACCGGTGGACTTCATTTCGGGACCCAAGATGGTATCCACCCCGGGAAATCTGTTGAAGGGAAAAACAGATTCTTTCACTGCTACATGTTTTATCTCAACCTCTTTCTCAATACCAAGGTCTTTCAATTTCATGCCAACCATCAATTTTGCAGCTACCTTTGCCCACTGGACACCAGTTGCTTTGCTCACGAACGGGACAGTTCTACTTGCCCTCGGGTTTACCTCCAGCACATACACAACATCATTTTTTACAGCATACTGGATATTTATGAGACCTATCACATTAAGCTCCATTGCAAGTTTATAGGTATAGGACTTTATCTTCTCTATAATCTTATCATCAAGTGAATAGGGAGGTAATGCACACGCACTATCCCCTGAATGAATTCCTGCTTCTTCTATATGTTCCATGATACCTGCAACCACACACCTCTCTTCATCCACAACAGCATCCACATCAATCTCTATGGCATCCTCAAGAAATTTATCTATTAAAATAGGGCGCTCAGGAGAAGCATCTTTTGCCTTTTCCATAAAGGATTCAAGGTCGATCTCAGTGTATACAATCTCCATCGCCCTGCCACCGAGCACATATGACGGCCTGACAACAACAGGATAGCCTATCACGCCTGCAACCTCCCTCGCCTCTTCAAATGATATGGCTATGCCATTCTCGGGCTGTGTAAGGTTAAGCTTCTTCAGCAGGGTTTTAAACTTATCCCTATCCTCCGCAATATCTATGTTTTCAGGGGCAGTGCCTATGATGTTCACCCCTGCATCTTTTAATGGTACTGCAAGGTTTAGTGGCGTCTGGCCGCCAAACTGTACAATCACGCCGTCAGGATTTTCCCTCTCTACGATATCCAGCACATTTTCAAAGGTAAGGGGTTCAAAGTATAATTTGTCTGAAGTATCATAGTCGGTACTCACTGTTTCGGGGTTGCTATTGACCATTATCGTTTCATAGCCAAGTTCTTTCAGTGCAAAGGCCGCATGGACGCAACAGTAATCAAACTCTATGCCCTGCCCTATCCTGTTTGGCCCACCTCCCAATATCATAATCTTTTTCCTATCTGAATCCCTCGATTCATCCTCAAGTTCATATGTCGAGTAGTAATATGGTGTATAAGCCTCAAATTCTGCAGCACATGTATCCACAAGCTTGAATACACCTTTTATATCCTTCCCTAACCTCCATGCCCTTAACTCAACCTCATCCTGCCCGAGGATATTTCCAATCTGTTTATCAGAAAACCCAAATTTTTTCGCCTGCCCAACCAGTCTTTCAGGAAGACCATTTTGAGAATCGGCAAATATGGGTAAATCCTTTTTATAGATTTCAAGCTCCCTTTCACACTCCACAATCTCTTCTATATTTTTCAGAAACCACCTATCGATGCCTGTAAGGTTGTAAATCTCATCTATATCAAATCCTGCCCTCAGGGCATGACGTATGTAAAATACCCTGTCCTTATTGGGTATTATGAGTTTCTGCCTTATATACTCAGCATTGTTGATACCAGGAAGTTTATCATCTGTAATTCCATAACATCCTGTCTCGAGGGACCTGAATCCCTTCTGCAGTGCTTCCTTGAATGTTCTTCCTATTGCCATTGCCTCCCCGACCGACTTCATGGAAACGGTCAGTGTTTCATCAGCCCCCTTAAATTTCTCAAACGTAAACCTTGGGACCTTCACCACACAATAATCAATAGTTGGTTCAAAGGATGCCGGGGTCTTCTTCGTTATATCATTCGGTATTTCGTCAAGCGTATATCCTATTGCAAGCTTTGCAGCTATTTTTGCGATAGGGAAACCAGTAGCCTTCGATGCGAGGGCCGAACTCCTCGATACCCTTGGATTCATTTCTATCACTACCATCCTTCCATCATCCTGATTGATAGCAAACTGTATATTTGAACCACCTGTTTCAACACCTATCTCCCTTATTATACGAATAGCTGCATCCCTCATATGATGATACTCTTTATCGGTAAGTGTCTGTGCAGGAGCAACCGTAATGCTGTCACCTGTATGTATACCCATGGGGTCAAAGTTTTCAATAGAGCATATAATCACAACATTATCCTTTTTGTCCCTCATCACCTCAAGTTCATACTCCTTCCATCCTATCACAGACTCTTCTATAAGGATTTCGCTGATCATGCTGCTCTCAAGTCCTCTCTGGGCAAGGACTTCGAACTCCTCAATATTATAGGCAATTGATGCCCCTGTACCTCCGAGTGTGTAGCTTGGCCTTATTATTAATGGGAAACCAATCTCTTTCGCCACCTTTCTCGCATCATCCATATTATAGGCAAGACCGCTTCTAGGAACTTCAAGACCAATTCTTTCAATGGCCACTTTGAACTCCTCCCTGTCTTCTGCCTTTTTGATAGCCCCATAATTTGCCCCGATTAATTCAACATTGTATCTCTCAAGAATACCCTTTTCAAAAAGGATAGTCGCAAGATTCAAGCCTGTCTGACCACCAATTGTAGGGAGCAGTGTATCGGGTCTTTCTGCTTTTATTATCTCCTCCAGGACCTCAGGTGTCAGCGGCTCAATATACACCCTGTCCGCCATATCAGGGTCTGTCATTATTGTCGCGGGGTTGCTGTTTACAAGAATCACCCTGTAGCCCTCTTCTCTAAGAGCCTTACAGGCCTGACTACCAGAATAGTCAAATTCACATGCTTGACCTATTACGATCGGGCCAGAACCTATTATTAACACACTACTGATATCCGTCCTTTTTGGCATATGCTTTCCTCAATAACCAAACAATGTTCAATAACCAATGATCAAATTACAATAACCAGGGGGAGAGGCAAAATAATCAATGATCAAATCACAATAACCAGACACATACAATGACCAATAATCAAATTCCAAATTACAGACTTGGAACTTCTTTGATTATTGATATTTGGTGATTGATTATTGAAAATTGTTTGGAGCTTGGAAAGTTGGTTATTGGAATTTATTTGATATTTGGTGCTTGGTAATTGGTTATTTATCATGAAATTCCTCCATCATCTCCCTGAATTTTCCAAACAGGTAATAAGAGTCATGGGGTCCTGGAGATGCTTCTGGATGAAACTGGACAGAAAAAATAGGATATACCTCATGCTCCATCCCTTCAATGGTATTATCATTGAGATTTATATGTGTAACTCTCACGGGTTCCCGCTTTATAGAGGCTATGTCCACTGCAAAACCATGGTTCTCAGAAACTATATATACCCTACCGCTCTCAAGCTCTTTTATGGGTTGGTTTGCCCCTCTGTGCCCGAATTTAAGCTTATATGTATTGCCCCCAAATGCAAGACCAAGTAATTGTTGTCCAAGACAGATGCCAAAGATGGGAACCTTTCCAATCAACTTCTTTATCTCTTCTATTGCATATGGAACGCCTTCAGGGTCGCCAGGGCCATTTGAAATAAGCACTCCGTGGGGGTGCATGGCGAAGATGTCTTCTGCCCTTGTACTTGCAGGAACAACCTTCACATGGCATCCTACCTTTTTCAGCATCCTCAGGATGTTCATCTTTACCCCAAAATCCATAACAACACATGTTAAGCTTGGAGCTTGGAGCTTGGAGCTTGGAGCTTCTTCATCCATCGTCCATCGTCCATCGTCCATCGTTTTATCGCTCCACACGTATGACTCTTTACACGTCACTTCCCTCACCAGGTCTACCCCTATAATGCCCCTGGATTTTTTTGCTTTCTCTATAAGACTTTCAGGATTCAAATCTATTGTAGAGATAACAGCCTTCATTGCACCTCTTGCCCTTATATGTTTTGTAAGGGCCCGTGTATCCACATCTTCAACGGCTATTATTTTGTGTTTCTTAAAATATGTGTAAAGATCGCCCTTTGCCCTGAAATTGCTTGCAATTTTACTAAATTCTCTCACGATAAAACCTTCGACTTTTGGATTTGAGGACTCTACATCTTCATCGTTTATTCCATAATTACCAATAAGCGGGTATGTCATTGTCACAATCTGCCCCTTGTAAGAAGGGTCTGTCATTATCTCCTGGTAGCCTGTCATGCTTGTATTAAAGACAATCTCCCCCTCCCTTTCGCCGTCTATTCCAAAGCTTTTGCCCTCAAATACCGTATCATCCTCAAGGGCAATGAGCGCCTTCATCTGTCCCCCTTGCACGCCTGTACACATATCCCGCAGACATGATGGCCAAGATTTTTCTCATTTTTAAATTTTTTAAGCATTTCAAAACATCCAAGATGATCAAACTGAGCAGCATCTTCCTTTATTGCACGGGCAGGACACACATCAATGCATGCCATGCATTCCCCACAATTCACCTTGAGCGGTTTATCGGGGACAAGGGGCATGTCTGTAAGGACTGTATTATATCTGACCTGAGCCCCAAAGACAGGGTTAATGAGGAGATTATTTCTGCCTATCCACCCTATACCAGAAATCTCCCCCACCCTCTTGTGGGAAATATGGGCTTTATGGTTCTGCCAGTCTACTACTTGAGAAGCAGCAAACGGTAAGGCCTTATAACCTCTCTTCTCTATCTCTCTTGCAAGAAAATACCCGATCATGTCTAACCGGTAATTCAACTGCCTGTAGTGATGAAGGTAGAGAAGATTGGGCCCATCTATTACAGTACTCAGTATGCCTTTTGATAGTAAGAGACCAAAAGAGAGGGCAAATCGATACTCCTTCTGGATGCTGCCACTCAAACCAACAAAATCCTTTTTGTATAAAGAAAGTGTCCCAATCCCAAAGACATCAACGTCAAGCCTTTTCAGACACGCCACTATTTCACTATTATTATTCTCTTCCACCCTACAATATCCCCCTCTTTTTAAAATGTATCAGCAATGCAGTTATTGAAGCCGGGGTAACCCCGGGAATCCGGGAAGCCTGACCGAGAGAAAAGGGCTTCACCCTTGAAAGTTTTTCTATAACTTCCCTTGAAAGACCAGAAACTTCTTCGTATTTAGTATCAAGCGGTATCCTTTTATCCTCAAGCTTCCTTACCCTCTTCACCATGTCTGATTGTCTATCCGTATAGCCCTGGTATTTTATATTCAACTCCACCTGGTAAGCAATATCTTCCTCAACCTTATCCAATCTTCTTTCAATCTGTTTTACATTATCCATAGTGACTTCTGGTTTCTTTAGGAGTTCTGCCAGTGTCATAGGATTTTTTATCACCTCGAACCCTACCCCCTTCAACATATTATTTGTTTCCTTTGACGGGGTTAGTCTTATAGACCTCAATATATTAAGTGTTTCATCAATCCTCGATCTTTTTTCAACAACCCTGTCGTATCGCTTTTTACCCACAACCCCTATGTTATATCCCTTCTCCGTTAACCTCAAATCGGCATTATCTTCCCTCAAGAATAACCTGTGTTCAGCCCTTGATGTAAACATCCGGTATGGCTCATCTACCCCCTTCGTAACAAGGTCATCAATCATTACACCTATATATGCCTCATCCCTGCCGAGTGTGAACATTCCATTTTTCCTGACCTTCAAGGCTGCATTTATACCTGCCATTAATCCTTGTGCCCCTGCTTCTTCATAACCCGTTGTTCCATTTATCTGACCTGCAAGGAATAGATTATTCACCACCTTTGTTTCGAGGGTCGGATAAAGCTGGGTGGGGTAAACAAAATCATATTCAATAGCATATCCTGGCCTTGTAATTTGAACATTTTCAAGACCATGAATACTTCGAAGCATGTCTATCTGAATGTCAAGGGGAAGGCTTGTAGCAAGACCGTTCGGATAGTATTCTATCGTATCAAGCCCTTCCGGCTCTATAAATATCCTGTGCCTGGTCCTGTCCTTAAATCTTACCACCTTGTCTTCTATCGATGGACAATATCTGACTCCTGTTCCTTTTATTTTACCTGTGTAGAGAGGAGATCTGTCAAGCCCTGATTTTATCGTTTCATGAGTTTTTTCATTCGTATACGTTATATAGCATGGTACAAGTCTATTGGTAATATGCTCCGTCAAAAAGGAAAAGGGCTTTGGCGGATTATCGCTGTGCTGTGGTTCGAGTTTTGAAAAATCTATTGTTCTTCCGTCAAGCCTCGGGCATGTTCCTGTCTTAAGCCTCCCCATCTCAAAACCCAGTTTCTTTAAACATTTAGAAAGACCGATTGAGGAAATGTCGCCCATCCTTCCTGCCTCAAAGTGTTCGAGCCCAACATGGATGAGCCCCTTTAAAAAGGTTCCGGTAGTGATAATAATGGCTTTACCATAAAACCTTTCGCCCCATTTTGTTACAACACCGGTAACCGTCTTTTTGTTAACTAAAAGTTTTTCAACAATGCCCTGCCTTACATAAAGATTTTCCTGTTTCTCAAGCCTCTTCTTCATTCTTAATGCATACTTCATTTTGTCTGCTTGAATACGTGTCGAGCGAACAGCAGGCCCTTTTTTCATATTGAGTATTCTGAACTGGATACCAGTGGCATCAATGTTTCTTGCCATTTCACCATCCAGCGCATCCAGCTCTTTTACGAGATGGCTCTTGCCAAGCCCACCTATTGCGGGATTACAGGACATGTATGCTATGTGGTCTAAATTTATCGTCAGAAGTAGCGTCTTTGCATGCATCCGTGAAGATGCCAGGGCTGCTTCACAACCTGCATGACCTGCCCCGACTACTATAACGTCAAATCTATCCATTATCTTACTAAATCAAGTAATTACGCATATATTTTACCAATAATCAAGGACACTTTCTATAATTTCCTGTTAACCAGGCTATAGTCCACAACTTCCTTCTCCTTGATCCAAAACTTTAAAAAAATTCTTTTTGTATTCAAATTTATGGCCCAACGTGTTACCATTTTATAGAAACAAGGATGGGGTATAGGGCTTAAGGTAAACCATCTGACCCTGACCCCTGACTAAAAAGGAGGGTAATATGGAAGAGATAGCCGTTGGAAAGGTTGTAGGGTATTTTTCAAAGATTGGGGTTGCTGCAATAAAAATAACGAGCGGGGAGCTTAAAATAGGCGATACAATAAAGATAAAGGGGCATACCACAGATTTTGAACAGGTAGTGGAATCCATTCAGGTGGAGCATGTAGATGTAGAGAAGGTAGAAGTAGGCAAGGATGTGGGTATAAAGGTAAAAGAGAAAGTAAAGGAACATGACACCGTATACCTGCTGAAGGAGTGAATGGTTAAAAAATAGGGTATAGGGATGCGGGGGTTAATCTTTATTAAGAGCTGGATAATCCTCAAGGAGGGCAAATGGAAGAAAAAGAGCTAAACCAAAGGTTTCATAATATGTTTGAGAAAATGACACCGATCCTTGAAGATATGAAGAAAGGATTTTTTACACAGAATAACACTATCTTAAAGGAAAGCGAAAAAAGATTCAGAGAGATACTTAAGTCAGCCCTCCCCTTTGCAGAAAAACTGATTGAAGAAAAAGAAAAGGATGAGGTGGAAAAAAGGTATGTAAATCTTGTACTTCCTGTTCAAATGACCGCTTTAGCTTTAGAGAACTTGATCGAGAAAATGCATATAAAGGTTGAATCTCATATCCTGTTCAGTGAAAAGGCCCTTAATGAAATAAAAGAACTTTTTGCTGTCATGGAATCTCAATTCATAGACACAAAAGACTATATTCTTACCAAAAACCCACATCTAAAAAATAATATAAAATCAGGAAAGGAGAAAATCATCAAAATGGCTAACGAATATGCCCTCGTACATGAGCAAAGACTAATTACAGGGGTTTGTATGCCTAAGGCTTCTTACCTGTATATCGATATCACGGATTCTTTAAAAAGGATTACAAGAAGACTTGCCGACTTTGCTGAAAGGGTATAGTGTTGGCAGTATCTCCTGATGCTCTTAAAAAGAAAATAATAGGACAAGAGGTAATAAAAAAGATTTTTAACTATCCCTTTATTGACAGGGTCTACCTTGTCGGAGGCGCTATAAGAGAGCTGCTCTTAGGAAAAATACCAAAAGACTACGATTTTGCCCTTGGAGAACAAGAAGATTTAAAAAGGTTCGAGGAGGCATTTGGAACGCCAGCCTTCATGCTCGGAAAAAAACCTATACAGACACACAGGATAGTAATAAAAGATGCCTCCATAGATATTACCTTTTTGAAAAACACCATTGAAGAAGATTTAGCGAGAAGGGATTTTACCATGAACGCAATTGCCTATGATGTGAAAGAAGATAAAATTATCGATACCCTCCATGGGATAGAAGACATTAAAAAAAGGATAATAAAGTATCCTGAAAGGGATACGATAAAAAACGATCCATTAAGAATGCTAAAGGCAATTCGCCATTTCTCAACATTAAAAGGTTTTTCACTGCATAACGAATTGATAGAAACAATCAAGGAGCTTAAACACCTCATTAACCAGACAGCTCCGGAGAGGATAAAATATGAGATGGATTATATAATATCCTCTGAAAATGCCTTCATCGGCATGAAGATGATGGAGCATGTTGGTCTCCTATTTGAAATATTTCCCGAGCTGTACCCCTTAAGACAGATGGATGAAGAAAAGGGGTTTGTCCTTGAGACTTATGGACATACAATCGATGGATTTAAATATTTAAGAAAATATAATCAACCCTATTCACTTGATGAAAAAACATTTAAAAATGTTGGGTACGCCCTGCTCTTCCATGACCTGGGAAAGGCTTATACGTTTTCCTGCGATGAGAAAAAGGGGGTAGTTCACTTCTTATACCATGAGAGGTTTTCTAAAGAAATTGCCTCAGTCATTATGGAAAGACTGAGGTTCAGCTCGCAGGAAATTAAGACAATCCTTAAGCTCATTGAAAACCACATGAGGATATTCCTCATAAGCAATAAGGAATCAACTGAAAAGGCGACAAGAAGGCTGGTTTACAAGATGGGTGAACTTATACCATCCTTAATCTTACTCACCATATGTGACATGTATGGAAGCTCGGGAGGTAAGAACAACATTTCTACAAAACAGGTAAAAAGGAGATGCAACAATATCTTTAATGCATATCAAGAATGGAAGAGAGAACCTTTACCAAAGATTATCAATGGCAATGATCTGCTCTCTTTAGGGTTTGCAGAAGGACCTGCAATGGGGAAGTGCCTCGAAGAAATTAGAGAAAAACAGATCTCCGGAGAGATTCAAGAAAAAGAAGTGGCCCTAAATTATGCAAGGTCATTTTTAAATAAATAAGCGGGCAGTCTTTAGCGATCAGCTGTCAGTGATTAGCTTTCAGCTGAATGCTAATGGCTCTCTCGTCTTTTTGAGCGTTACCCGGAAAAGCCTTCTGGGGAGTCTACTTTCTTCACATCTATCAATGCTGATGATTTCGAAGCCCTTTGACAGATGCCATATCTTTTCTGCACTAAAATAATGGACAATAAACCCGTCCATTTCATACATATCCTCTCCCCTGTGGATACCCTGTTTGTAAAGAGGGTCTTCTGTGTTTCTCGCTGTATAAATATTAATCCCACCTAATTTCAGTATCCGTCTTATTTCATCTGAAAGGCATTCGAGTTCCGAGGTCGTAAGGGCCATGCAATATACCAAGTGTGAATAACAACCATCAAAAGATGCATCTTCAAAGGGGAGCGGCGCCCTCACATCATGGCATTTTGCTATGACCAATTCTGATAAACCCATGGCCCGTACTTTTTCAGTGATGATTTTAATGCCGGCCTCAGAATAATCTAAAACATAGACCTGAAAACCATTTTGAGCGAAGAAGATAGTATCCCGCCCCTGTCCGCCTCCGAGTTCGAGGATCTTTTTAACACCTGCCTTTTTGAATACCTCTTTAGCCTTTCTGGCAGATTCACTGTAGCCCTTACCAAACATATCTGGAATACTCGCAAGCTTATCTCCCCAATGTAATTGCTGTTTATCAAGAATCTTTTTCAAGTTTACCCCTGTATTCGTATTTCGTAATAGTATGTAGTACACAGTAAGAGATGCGTCCTAACGATATACTATTGACTATGGACTGTTTTTAGTAATCCGGCTCACCACTTTTCTTCAGCACCTTCTCTTCTTTCAAATCAAGGGCATAGTCCTTACCAGGCTGGACCGTTCCATCCTGCGAATAACCAAATTTGGACCAGTATCCAATCCCTTCTTTTTCAACAAAATCAAGCCTCACAATAGTCTTTACATTTTTATAACCATACTTGAATGGGATTATTAATCTGAGTGGGCCACCATGAATATCAGGCAAAGGGACATTGTTCATCTCATAAACGAATAACACCCGTGGTTTTAGAAGGTCTTCAAGGGATATAAATTCGTAATAATAATCCGCTGAGTAAAAATAAAGAAACTTTGCCTGTTTTTTGGGCTTCACTATGTCAAACAATGTCTGGGGGCGAAAACCTCCCCATCTTGCCTTCCCTGACCAGCACTCCACACATTTCATCCTTGAGGTTTGGGTTGCCTTCTGGAGTTGTTGAATACCCGGGAGATTAAAGCTCTTTGGATTCTCACACAAACCACCTATCTTCAACATCCACTTAGACGGGTCTACAGAGTTAAATGGTTTATAGAACCTTATATAAAAACCTTCCCTGTCTTCATTCTCTAATATACGCCTTACTTCTTTTGCATTTGTTGAATTGGGCATTATAAAGCATACCCCCAGCACACTTATAAACCTGATAAAATCACGCCTTTTCATGTCTATATCAAAATCCATGCATATATTATACACCCTGATCTCGTCCAGATACATATGAGATTTTAATTGACAAATAAAATAGAATAATTAAATGTAATGTGAGAGAAAACAAAAGCTAATTTTATGAAAAGAAGAGACTTTCTCAAACTTGTTGTATCATCCCTCCTGATAGGCAACGTATCGAGAGATCTATTCGCAAAAGAATCCCCTGTCTTATCAGTTGCTGAAGGGAAAGACTATACGGCAATAACCAGGAATGCAATTTCTGCATTAGGCGGCATGCAGAGGTTTGTCAAACAGGGGAATGTGGTTGTCGTAAAACCTAATATTGGCTGGGATAGAAAATTAGAATATGCTGCAAATACCCACCCGCTGGTAGTCAGGGCTATAGTGGAAGAATGTATTAAGGCAGGGGCAAAGAGGGTAAAGGTCTTTGATAATCCCTGTAACGACCCGAGGAGAACCTATGAGAATAGCGGTATTCAGGGGGCCTTAAAGGGTTTAAAAAATGTAGAGGTAAAACACCTCGAACGCGAGCGCTTTAAAAATGTAAAGATCAATGGCGTCTTTCTAAAAGAATGGGAACTTTACGATGAGGTCCTTTCCGCAGATGTGTATATCAATGTCCCGATAGCAAAACACCATGGACTGACAAAACTCACCCTGGGCTTAAAAAACATTATGGGGATTATGGGAGGGAACAGAGGATACATCCATAGAAGTATTGAGGATGCCCTCGTTGATGTAAACTCTGTCGTTAAAAGCAGCCTCACCGTGATTGATGCCACCAGAATTCTGCTGAATCACGGCCCTCAGGGAGGGAATCTTAATGATGTGAAGGTCCTCGATAAGGTTATCGCATCAACCGATATTGTAGCCTGTGATGCCTACGCAACTACGCTTTTTAATCTAACCCCGCAGGACATATCCACAACCGTTGCTGCTTACAAAAGAGGCCTGGGGGAGATAAACCTCAGCAAAATAAAGGTTATAAAGGCGTAACACAAAACCTTCCCGCCACGAAGAAATTCCGTCTATCCTGTCTATTCAGTCTTTCTTGTCTATTTTGTCATAACCAGAGAGACGAAAAAACAAAATAGACTGAATAGACTGAATAGACATTAAGGGTTCTTCTTTTCTTGTATTTTCCTTACCCGCTCCATGAATTCTTTCAGCTTTTTTTCATACCCCCTATCCTTCGGAAGATAATATTGCTTATCTTTTAAGGGTTCTGGCATGTAATCCTGTTTTACCATGCCATCTTTGTAGTGATGGGGGTAGAGATAATCACGGCCATAGCCCAACTCCCCCATCAGTTTTGTGGGGGCATTTCTTATATGCAAGGGTACAGGATACTCGGGGAGATTCCTTGCATCAGAGCTTGCTGCATTGTAGGCTGTGTATATGGCGTTACTTTTTTCACACAGGGAGAGGTATATGCATGCCTGGGCAAGGGCAAGATAACCTTCCGGGGGTCCAATGAATTTGAATGCCTCCATGGCAGAAATCGTAAGGGTTAATGCATAAGGGTCTGCGTTGCCTACATCCTCTGATGCAAACCTTACCATCCTTCTTACAATATAAAGAGGGTCTTCCCCGCCTTCTATCATACGGGCGAGCCAGTAGAGTGCTGCATCAGGGTCAGAGCCTCTCATGCTTTTATGGAGAGCACTTATAAGGTCATAGTGCATCTCACCCTTTTTATCATACACCGCTATATTTCTCTGATATGCCTCCCTTAATATATCCCGGTCAATAACCGGGTTTTCTTTCCCCATCTCCTTTACCATCTTGTAGCATACCTCTAAGAGGTTTAGGGCCTTTCTTGCATCACTATTGGAGAGGGTTGCAAGCTCTTCGATTATGTCCTCCTCAATTTTTAGTGATCCTGCCTTTAATTCCTTATCCTCATTCAAGGCCCTCTTGATTATCCTTACTAACTCTTCCACTGTTAACGGGTTGAGGGTAAGAACCCTCATTCTCGAGAGCAAGGGAGAGATGATTTCAAATGATGGGTTTTCGGTTGTTGCACCAATCAGTATTATATCCCCATATTCTACATGGGGGAGAAATGTATCCTGCTGCAGCTTGTTAAATCGATGGAATTCATCTATAAAGAGGATAATCTTCTGGATTTTTGATTTTTGCATAACCTCTTTTACTTCTTTAATCCCTATGTTTACGGCACTCAAAGATACAAAGGGGAGCTTCATGTATTTTCCCATAAGCCATCCAAGGGTAGTTTTTCCTACACCGCTCGGTCCCCAGAGAATCATAGACGGTATGTCCTTTTTCTCAAGAAGAACCTGGAGGAGTTTACCTTTTCCAAGGATATGCTCCTGACCTACAAATTCATCAAGTGTTTTCGGTCTTATTCTGTCTGCGAGAGGCTTTCTTGTATCTTTTTCAAAGGAAGTATTGTTTCCAAATAATTCCATAAGTTGTAGAAAATAATAACAGTTTATAGCCACCTTTTTCAAGGTAAACGATGTAAAGGAAAGTGTGGCAAGAAAGAGGTTCATGGGATTACTGGGGTCAGATGAGGATACTCTGCGTCTTATGAATGAAATTAAAGGTCAGTTGAGTCAAGGATAAAGATTTAATTCCTCCCCTTCCATTTTTAGTTCTTCGTGGGTTCCATTTGGGTAGTTTGGTGTGTGTTAGCTTACACCTACAAAGCATTACATGCCTATAAATACAAGATTAAGGATTACTGTATGAAGTCCGCAACACAAACCTTTTTAGTTTAGTTAAACGAAACTCTCGAAGATTCTTTAGCGAAAGGATAAAAACATGCTTACCAATCAATTCCTTCTTTCTTTAAAAAATCCTGTGCATCTTTCGAACCTAATTTCGCAGCTGCTTTATAATCTACGATGGTTTGCTGGTAGTTACCAAGGTAAGTATAAGCAATTCCACGGTTGTAATAAGCTGGCGCATATTTTGGGTTTAACTCTATGGCCCTGTCAAAATCACTGATGGCTTGCTGGTAGTTACCAAGTTTGTGATAAGCAAGCCCACGAATGTAACAAACCGCTGCGAGTTCGGGGTTTAACTCTATGGCTCTGTCATAATCCCTGATGGCTTGCTGGTAGTTACCAAGGTCATTATAAGCAATTCCACGAATGTAATAAGCCTCTGCATATTCGGGGGATAACTCTATGGCCCTTGTGCAAGCCTCTATCGCTTTATCACAATCACCATACTTATAAAATAAGTATCCTCTCGCAAACCAATTTGGTTCTTTTATACCCTTATCCATATTTTTTCTGTCCCTTCTCTTATTTCTGCCTTTCTTTGTTTTTAATTCCAGTTTCAATCGTTCATTTTCTTTGAGAAATTTTCCTTTCATGCTTTGCCCTCAATGTAGAATAATTCAATTATTGCCATCTTGTAATGTTTTGTCAAATCAATTATTAGTATGATTGTAAATAAGATTCTATAGCATTAAAGCATTACCGCTTGAAGTATTGTATATCGAGGGAAAGCAGCAAAAACAACATTGCAGGAAGCAGGAGAGCATTGAGAACACCTACGAAGTTTGGAGATTGATTTACGTAAAATAGAGGATTTGCGACTGAAAGTGGTAACGCTAAAGTTGAGGCACGCCGATAAGCGTCGCTTCAAGCCTCTTGTTGGCCATTCACAAATTCGTTGACGATGGGGCGAAATCTATCAGCGAAGTCCTCTATAGACTTAATACCGTCAATCACTGCTATCATCGCTTTATGCGGAATATCATCGCGAAGCAGACGTATATCATCATACTCAAAAATGCGCTCAGCTATAGGAGTCCAGGAAGGAAGAAGATTGATTAGGGTAGCTGGTTTCACGTCACGAAAAGTAACTACTATACACAATGACATGATGTGTTTTAATTTTTTCTTTAGCTGTGGTTTATCGGAGAGATGCCATAGCCACCTAATTTCATCTAATACTGATTTATTAATCGCAGTGCAGACAATCATGTATATGTTATAGTCGATACTGTGAACTATTTTATGGAGATGGGTGGATGGACCCTTTCGAAGGCGTTCAGGTCCAACCTTTGGGGAATCACCGCGTCTATATCCTCGTGTATGCAAGAGGGAGGATCCTTTTTTAAAAATTGCCGCTGTACGATCAATTTGAGATAATAATGCAAAGCGTTGCTCAATTTCGTGTTTAATGCGTGATGCTTGCAATTCACTTAGAATTGGTCTAAGAATATGTTTGATACGGCTTCGAAGGCGTTTTTTGAATGTTTCGTTTGGTTCAGTCCAGTCAATGATGTTTTTCATTTGCAAATCAAAGTGGACTCTAAAGTTGCCGTGGTGATCATCTTGTCGGGGATGGAAATGATCCCGACGGGACAGGTATATGACTGGCTTTCCTGATCCGAAAGCATAACCTGCCTCGTAATATACAGATGGGCGCGCGTAAGTTAGGTCAGCAATGCACATTTGCGACTTGTCGATTAGATCAAAGATCTGGTCGTCTATATCCTCATTATGCTCGACTCGATCAACTCTTAGAGCTTTTATATGGAACCCCCGTAGCACGGGTCGGATGATCTTGTCATACATCTCATCAACGTCCTTGTGGCCAATGGCACTTGCAACAAAACATTTAAGGTTCATAGCATCAATTACTATGTTTCACATTCGATAAGATATAGATTTGCTGTCTTTCAATTAGTCTCCACCATATACAACCAACCCACTTTTTACCTCTATCTTCCATTATTACTATACATCTTAAAAATATCAAGAATTTTTTTTGTAAACAGCTTATTTATTACCAATTATAAAAGAGTATAAAATTATGAATTTAGAAAAATAACATTACAGGAAGCAACTAAGACCCACAGGATTTTCAGAAGAACCAAAATTAGGTCCTGTTTAGAATTTCGATATTAGACATTAGGATTTGTTTTCTTCTTATATCCTGTGGCACCAGCCGAATATATCCGGTTTTTCCCCATACTGTATGCCTGTTATCTCATCGTATAATTTTTGCGAGAAAGGACCGATCTTCCCATTATTTACTGTAATCATTTCATCTTCATGCTGAATCCAGCCAACAGGCGAAATCACGGCGGCGGTTCCAGTGCCGAATACCTCTTGCAACCTTCCATTTTTAGTGGCTTCAAAAACCTCCTCTATGGAAATCTTTTCCTCCTTTACAGTAATACCCCATTTTTGTGCCAACTGAATAACCGTATCCCTTGTTACTCCCGGGAGAATAGAACCTTCGAGGGGCGGTGTCACTAATTCGTTATCTATAAAAAACATGATATTCATGGTACCTACTTCCTCAATATAGCGTTTCTCAACCCCGTCAAGCCAGAGTACCTGTGTAAATCCCTTTTTCTGCGCCTCTTCGGCAGGTAAAAGGGAGGATGCATAATTCGCAGGGGTCTTGGTACTGCCTAATCCACCTTTGATAGCGCGAGCATATTCGCCGGAGGTTATGAGCCTTACCGGATTGATACCCTCCTTATAGTAAGCCCCTACCGGTGAGGTGATAATCATGAAACGGTATGTGTTGGATACATGCACACCAAGGAAGCTATCGGTGGCAAAAACAAAGGGCCTGATATAAAGGGAGGTACCTTTCTTTTTTGGTATCCAGTCCTTATCTAAGAGGAGCAGTTCTTTCAGTCCGCTTATGAAGAAACCAAACTCAAGTGGAGGAATACAGAGCCTCTGGCATGACCTGTTGTACCGCTCATGATACTTCTCAGGGCGGAAAAGATTTATGCTGCCATCCTTTATACGAAATGCTTTCAGACCTTCGAACACTACCTGGCCATAATGGAGTGAGCATACACTCGGCAGGATCTCAATAGTTCCAAAAGGGACAATACGTGCTAATTTCCATTCACCACCCTGATAGTCAACAGTAACCATATGGTCTGAAAAGAATTCTCCAAATCCAAGATTGTCAAAATCAACCTCACCTATTCTGCTTTTATGTGTTTTTGAGATTTTTATATCCAATGGAATACCTCCAGGATTAAATATAAAGATAGCTTAAAATAACCAGGGCTACTTTTCAAGAACTCTATCAAAGCCTTAAGGGACGCTCATTAAATTATCACTTTCCCTGCCTTCGGGATAAAATGGTGTCAGGTCTTGAAATATCAGTTTTTTTATTCGCCCCACCCCTTACAATTTCTATTTTCCTGCGATTTCAATAAGCTGCCAAGCGAAAATTCAATATAGCTGGGGTTCAAGGATTCTATCACCACTTCCTACTCACGGAATTTTGCGCTATACCCTTTGCTCTCTGCCCTCTGTTTTTCACTATGAACCATCAGCCATGAACTTACAATAAAAACCTCTTAAAATTGCGCCCGATTTAGTGTATAATGTTGGGACTAAACCCACAGAGAGCAGAGAGCGATTGATAGCGTGGAGCGGAGAGCTGAGAGCTGATGGCGGAGGGCTGGGAGCGGAAAGCGAGGAGTAAAGGCAGTACACAAAGCGCGTCACGCGTAACGAGACTAAAAACATAGCTGGAGGAAACGGTGAGAATTGCCGATGATATAACAAAACTTGTAGGGAATACTCCTCTTGTGAGGATCAACAAGCTCACAAAGGGACTTGGGGGCCAGGTTGTTGCAAAGCTTGAATACTTCAATCCATGCGGGAGTGTAAAGGACAGGATCGGGGTCAGCATGATTGAAGCTGCAGAGAAGGCTGGGACAATAGATAGAGATTCTATCCTTGTCGAGCCCACAAGTGGCAACACAGGTATTGCACTTGCATTTGTCTGTGCAGTAAAAGGATACAGGTTAATCCTTACGATGCCTGAGACAATGAGCATGGAGCGGCGCGGCATGCTGAAGGCATTCGGTGCCGAACTCGTTTTAACACCCGGTGCACTCGGGATGAAGGGGGCTATAGAAAAAGCGGAAGAACTGGTAAAGGAAAATCCAAAGGCGATTATGTTACAGCAGTTTAAAAATCCTGCAAACCCTGAGGCCCATAGAAAAACCACTGCAGAAGAGATATGGAGGGATACTGATGGCCTCGTTGATGCCCTCGTTGCAGGTGTTGGAACGGGTGGTACGATTGCAGGTGTGGGGGAAATAATAAAGAAGAGAAGACCCACATTCAAGGTAATAGCGGTTGAGCCTGAAAACTCCCCTGTTCTCTCAGGAGGTTCACCCGGGCCCCATAAGATACAGGGCATCGGTGCTGGCTTTGTTCCTGAGGTATTAGACCGGCAGATTATAGACAGGGTCATCAAGGTCACAAACGACAGCGCCTTTGAAACTGCACGGAGGCTTACTAAGGAGGAAGGGATATTCTGTGGCATATCGTCAGGTGCAGCTATGTGGGCAGCCCTGAAGATTGCAAAGGAAGAGGAGTTTAAGGGAAAATTGATTGTGGTTATAATACCTGACCTTGGTGACAGGTATCTTTCGACAGAATTGTTTCTCCCTTTTATGAAGGGATAATGTAAAGAGGCTAAATATTATCTCAAGGAGGCAATATTGAAGACAATAGAGGAGATAAATGAAAAGATTAAAAAAGGTAAGGTAGTTGTTGTAACTGCCGAGGAAATGATAGGAATAACAAAGGGAAAGGGGGCAAAAAAGGCTTCTGAGTACGTAGATGTTGTGACAACCGGTACCTTCGGTCCAATGTGTAGTAGCGGTATGTTCATAAATGTTGGCCATTCAAAACCAAGGATAAAGATTGGAGGGGGTAAGTGTTATCTTAATGATGTACCAGCATACTGTGGACTGGCGGCTGTAGATATTTATATAGGTGCTACTGCAATTCCGGATGATGACCCACGGAATAAGGTTTATCCCGGTGCCTTTGAATATGGTGGCGGTCATGTGATTGAAGATTTTGTAAGTGGAAAGAATATAAGGCTTGCAGTTACTGCCTATGGTACGGATTGTTACCCAAAGAAAAAGATTGAGACCTATATAAATAAAGATACCGTGAACGAGGCGTATCTATATGACCCAAGAAACAGCTATCAGAACTATAATGTAGCTGTCAACCTGACCAACAAGGTTATCCACACGTATATGGGTTCATTAAAACCAAACTTGAATAGCGCAAACTACTGTAGCGCTGGCCAATTATCCCCGCTTCTCAAAGACCCAAAATATAGAACAATAGGCATTGGAACAAGATTATTTCTGGGAGGCGGCATTGGATATGTTTCATGGTATGGTACACAACATAATCCTGTTGTACCACGGAGCCCTGATGGAATACCGAGGGCAGGGGCAGGAACACTCGCAGTCATCGGGAATGCAAAACAGATGAGTGGGGACTTTTTAAAAGGGGCGAGTTTTATTGGTTATGGGGCAACAATGTTTGTGGGCATCGGTATCCCCATACCGATTTTAGATGAAGAAATGGCCTATCTCACATCGAGAAGCGATGAAGACTACTGGGCCCAGGTTGTGGACTATGGTAATGACTATCCAAACAGGGTGCCAAACAGCTTATGCGAGGTAAACTATGCCCAGTTGAAATCAGGGAGTATCTCCATCAACGGCAAGGAGGTTCCTGCCTTTCCTATATCGAGCTATTCAAAGGCGGTAGAAATCGCAACGCTGCTTAAAGAGTGGATAAACTCGGGGCGGTTTCTCCTCACAAACCCTGTTGAGCCTATACCAGGAATAGACTCAGGGATAAAGATGAATACCCTTGAGGAAAGAACACTGGAGGATGTGTAGTATAAGCGTGGAGCGCAGAGCAGAGGGCTTGAATTTAAACCCTATGCCCTTTGCGCTATGCTCTATGCTACACATTAAGGTGTGTCATGAACAGAAAAGCGATATCACTATTGTCCGGCGGATTGGACAGCACACTTGCAACAAAGCTCATATTGGAACAGGGCTTTGATGTGGTAGGACTTCATTTTACCTCCCCTTTTTCTAATAGAAAAGAAAGGGAAGAAGGACTGCAGGCAATAAAAACTGCCTCTGAGCTTGGCATAAGGTTAATCATCAGAGACAAAGGTGCCGAATATATAGAAGTTGTTCAGAACCCAAAGCATGGCTACGGAAAAAACATGAATCCATGTATAGACTGCAGGATATTTATGTTGAGAAAGGCCCGTGAGATAATGATAGAAGAAGGTGCAAGCTTCATTGTTACAGGAGAAGTGCTCGGTCAAAGGCCAATGTCCCAGCGGAGAGATACTATACAATTGATAGAAACGGCAAGCGGGCTTGAAGCATTAATCGTGAGGCCCCTTTCAGCAAAACATTTTCTACCCACTGTGCCTGAAAGGGAAGAAATAATTGACAGAGAAAGGTTGCTGGATATAGCAGGCAGGTCAAGGGCTGTACAATATAACCTTGCGGCTACATATAATTTAAAGGAATTTAGTTGTCCTGGAGGGGGGTGCCTGCTTACAGACCCTATATTTTCAAATAAGCTCAGGGACCTTTTTGCAAACGATAAGGGCTTTGCAACGAAAGATATAGAACTACTAAGTATCGGCAGGCATTTCAGATTAAGTATTGATACAAAGCTTGTTATAGGAAGAAACAAAGGGGAGAACGAAAGGTTAGAATCTATGTGGTCATCTGCCTATGTGCTCTTTTCCCCTGTAGGATTTAATGGACCCAGCGGGATTCTGAAGGGTGCTTCAGATAAAACAATTATCAGCCACGTTGCAAACATCATCGGGTACTATGGAAAAAATAATGCCTCAACTATTACAGTGGAATCCAACAACGGGACACTGAAGAGGCACATCATTGATAAGGCAGATATCATGCCTGAAAGGTTTAGAATATAGGGAGCTCCATGAAGGTCTTTGAAGGTCTCTATGTATATCCATGGGTCTCTTATGAGGAAAATAACTGTAATACTATCTTTATAGATGGAGAGATCCCTGTCCTTATCGACCCAGGTCATGCAGCCCTTTTTAATCATGTTATTGAGGGTATGACAAGGGAGAGAAAAATCGTAGAGAATGTGAAGCTCATTCTATGTACCCATGGTCATCCTGACCATATCGAGGCAATTGATGGATTCGATAACGATGTAATAAAAGGAATAAGCAAGGAGGAGTATGAATACTTAATAGACGGCTACAGGGAGCTTTTCCTCATGACAGGTTGTCAAATGCCAAAGAAACCCTTTAAGATATTCCTCAAGGAGGGGTCAATACGATTAGGGAATAAAACATTTAGAATTATCGCAACACCAGGCCATTCACCTGGTTCTCTCTGCCTTTACTGGGAAGAAAAGAAGGTATTGATATCGGGTGATACAGTCTTCTACATGGGGGTTGGAAGGGCTGACCTGTTTGGAGGTAATATCAATGCACTGGCAAAAAGTATAGAACATCTTTCGAAGCTGGATATAGAGTACATCATCCCGGGACATGGAGAAATGTTGAAGGGGAAAAAGGCTATAAATAAAAATTTCAAGCTAATTCTTGAAGAGTTCTTTTAAGCAGATATTTCTACTAAAGATTGTTGACATTTACTATTTTGTGCATATAATGAACTTAGATGTCACATCAAAGGATTTTCCCCTGCCAAAAATATCACGGGAAGGTAGATGACAATTATCGCCAGTATCGAACAAGATGTGTGATAAACAGGCTTTGTATGGAAACGAACGATTGCAAGGAAAAGAGGAGGAAATAATTTGAAAATACCTGATGAGTATGTATGTGACCTGTGTGGGTATGTTTTTCTTTACGGGGAAGTCCCGGATATCTTTTGTCCAAATTGTGGTAGCAGCATGGTCTTGAAAGAGATAAGTTACGATGAATACTTAGACGATGAGGTATTTACCAATATATTAAGCATGTAGCCGCTTATGGTGTAGGGTCAAATGAACCTTACAAGACGCAATTTCCTGAAGATTGCAGGTGCAGCAGCTGTCTCTGGCAAGATTTTCTCCCATGGAACTGTAGACGCTACAACCGGCAGATATGCTACCATTATAGATCTCACAAGGTGCGACGGGTGTAAAGAAGAACCTATCTCAAGATGTGTAAAGGCCTGTAGAAATTATAACAAAGATAGATTTCCAAAACCCATAAAGGATATAAAACCTTACTGGCCCCACAAATTCTACGAAGACTGGTCAAAGAAAAGGGATGTAATAAGTACCCTTACCCCCTATAACTGGATATTTATACAGAGGATACAAATTAAGAGAAAAAAGGAAATTTTTATCCCGAGAAGGTGCATGCACTGTGATAATCCACCATGTGTATCGCTATGCCCTTTCGGTGCATTAAGCAAGGAGCAATATGGCAATACAGTGATAAGTGATAAACTCTGTTTTGGAGGGGCAAAGTGCAGGGATGTATGTCCATGGCATATCCCTCAAAGACAGGCAGGTGTTGGTCTATACCTTAAAATTATGCCGGAATATGCTGGTGGCGGCGTTATGTATAAATGTGATCTATGTAAAGACAGAATAGCAGAGGACAAGGTCCCTATGTGTGTAATTGCCTGCGAAGAAAGATTGAACGATAGTAAGGCAATGTTTTTCGGTGAAAGACAGGTAATATACAAAATGGCAGAAGAACGTGCCAGGAATGAAGGGCTTTACATATACGGCGATAAACAGAACAGTGGGACGTCCACCCTTTATCTTTCAGCA
>Ga0172365_10000455_pt1 | contig 27066 bp, 27 predicted proteins | sample LakKivSesite48cm_FD_114535 | JGI IMG/M metagenome (GOLD analysis project Ga0172365, IMG submission 114535) | Sediment microbial communities from Lake Kivu, Rwanda - Sediment site 48cm | ecosystem: Environmental > Aquatic > Freshwater > Lake > Sediment | place: Rwanda: Western Province, Lake...
AAATCTTTAACCCCCAACGCTTTTTTTAAAACAGATACTCATAAATGAAGATAGATAGGGGCTGTAGAAATCCTTTATTCTTAAAATAACTATCATCCCACCCATAGGAGGTGAGACGGGGATGCGCCTCACCAGTATAATCAAGGATGGGATGATAGTCTTAAAACGAATGCAGGTGCCACTATATAGCAGTAAGTTCTCCAAGAAAACCTATACCATTCACCAACATCTGCTCTATCTGAGCATCAAAGAAATACAACAACAAAGCTACCGTGATTGCAGAGATTTCTTCGACGAATTCAACCAACTCCAAGAAGTACTGGGATTAACTAAAGTACCACATTTCACGACACCACAAAAATGTCTCCAACGATTTCCACCACGATGGTACAAAATGCTCCTCAAACAACTGGTCTGTCTCGTCAAATCACGGGCCAATGCCGTAATTGACGGCACTGGCCTTATGCAGACAAAGGCTAGTTTTTCGTACATGAAAAGAATAGGACGAGAAATCAAACGACGTGATTTTTTCAAAATCATCCTTGTTATTGATCCGGACGATGGCATCATATTATCTCACAAGGGCGTTCATGGCAACTGCCATGAATCACCCTGGTTCATCCCCTTGCTTGATGACATTCCACTACCACTCGATGAGGTCTGTAGCGATAAGGGATTCGACTCAGAGAAAAACCAACGATACGTCGTGGTAAAACGCAAAGCACACTCCTATGTAGATGCCAGAGGAAAACCGAAACGGGGACGATACAGAAAACAGACATACCGCAAGAAACAACAGGATCAGTGGAACTCCCGGTACAAACAGATGAGGAACTGCATTGAATCTAAAAACTCCAGCGTGAAACACAGGTTTGGTGATTTCATTCCTGGAAAAAACCTCTACAACCGACAACGATATCTCGCTATCCGCATTTTTGCAGCAAACCTCATTATTATAGGGAAATCAAGAAATCCTCTCTTTTTGATTTGTTTCATCATCAAGGATTTCTACACCCCCCTATATGGAAAAAATTTATATAGAAGTGATTGTATACCGATTTTACTTTTGGAATATAGTTTATAAGGAGGCAAAAGAAAATTATGATGACAGGACAACAACCAATAATAATATTAAAAGAAGGAACAAAAAGAGAAAAAGGAAAAGGAGCACAATCAAACAACATTATGGCGGCACGAGCCATATCTGACGCAGTGAAGTCAACATTAGGTCCAAAAGGGATGGACAAAATGTTGGTCGACTCAATGGGAGATGTAGTAGTAACAAACGATGGAGCAACAATTTTGAAAGAAATAGATGTAGAACACCCAGCTGCAAGAATGATTGTCGAAGTCGCAAAATCACAAGATGAAGAATGCGGCGATGGGACAACAACTGCAGTGATTCTCACAGGGGAACTTTTAAAAACCGCTGGTGATCTCCTTGAACAGAATATACACCCAACCGTGATCTGCAGCGGGTTCAAACTTGCCGCAGAGAAAGCAATCGAAGTCCTTAATAAGATCGCTATTCCGATCAAAACTGGCGATAAAACCACGTTGAAAAACATTGCCATAACCTCAATGGCAAGCAAAGGATCAGCCGGCTCTAAAGTACTACTTGCAGATATTGTTGTGGAATCAGTTACTAGTGTCGCAGAGAAAACCGATGGAAAAACCGTCGTTGATTTGGATAATATTCAGATTCAGAAAAAACAAGGTGGTAGCATCCAGGATACTGAGATAATAAAAGGAATAATTCTTGATAAAGAACGAGTCCATGAAGGCATGCCAAAGCAAGTAAAAAACGCAAAGATCGCACTCGTGGACGCGGCGTTAGAAGTGAAAAAGACAGAGGTTGACGCCAAGATCGAAATCCGTGATCCTACACAGTTACAAGCATTCCTTGACGAAGAAGAATCCATGTTACGGAAGATGGTAGATAAAGTGAAAAAGAGTGGATCAACCGTTCTTGTTTGCCAGAAAGGGATCGATGATCTCGCACAGCATTTCCTATCAAAGGAAGGAATCTATGCAGTCAGACGAGCAAAAAAGAGCGATATGGAGAAACTTGCTAAAGCAACTGGTGCAAAGATTATAGCAAATCTTGATGATCTAACCGTGAAGGATCTTGGATACGCAGGAAACGTCGAAGAGAAAAAGATCGGCGATGACAAGATGACCTTTGTTACTGATTGTAAGAATCCAAAAGCAGTCTCGATTTTAATTCGGGCAAGCACCGAGCACGTAGTCGATGAACTCGAACGAGCATTACATGATGCTCTCTCAGTCGTGAAACTCGGGTTAGAAGATGGAAAGATGACTGCTGGTGGCGGCGCAGCAGCGACCGCAATCTCAATGGCTCTCCGAGATTATGCACCTTCTGTCGGTGGACGAGAGCAGATGGCAATTGAAGCATTCGCCAATGCTATTGAGGTTGTCCCTAAAACACTCTCAGAGAACGCTGGGCTTGACCCGATTGATATGATGCTTGAGATTCGCAGAGCACATAAGAAAGGGAACAAATACGCTGGAATCGATGTGATGAATGGGAAAGTCGCGAATATGCTTGATAACCATGTCGTTGAACCTCTCCGAGTCAGTGTACAGGAGATCCAATCTGCTTCGGAGGCAGCAACGATGATCCTACGGATTGACGATGTAATCGCGTCAAAAGGCGGCGGCCCATCAATGCCACCCGGCGGACCCGGTGGTGGACCTGGTATGCCACCTGGCGGTATGGACGAATACTAAGTCCATCCCATTTTCTTTTCTTTTTTATCAATGTAACATTTTTTGAGAGGGGCTATGTCTGCGAAAAAACCTAGCGGGAAAAAGAAAACCTCTCAAGATGCTGGAGAGAAAATTGTTACCAAATTAGAGACAGAAATCACACAGTTGAGACAGGAACTCAGAGACAAGCAGGAGAAACTTCTTCGATCCTATGCTGAGTTGCAGAATGCCCAGAAACGAATGGAAAAAGAATCAACTGTGAGAGAGGAAGAAATAAAGAAAAAATATCTATCAGAATTAATCGATCTTGACGAGATATTAAAAAAAGCGTATGAAGATAAAGATCCTAAGCAGGGTCTGAAACTGATATTGGATAACCTCGAAAAATTCTTTGAAAAAGAGCAAATCAAATATATTGATTGCCTAGGAAAACCATTTGATCATACCCTGCATCATGCAATAGCGATGATAGAAAAAAACGATTGCCACGATGGAACAATTGTCGAGGAAATTAAGAAAGGATATGTGATAGGTGATAAACTCCTAAGACCTTCACAGGTTATTGTAGCAAAAAATAAAGAATTAGATAAAAAAAAGGGGGTTAAATTAAATGGGAAAGATTGTAGGAATTGATCTTGGTACGACAAATTCTGAAGTAGCATATGTAGAAGCAGGTAAACCAACTATTATCAAAAGCGCAGAAGGACAACCCTATTTCCCATCTGTTGTTGCCTTCACCAAAGATGGAGAAATGCTAGTCGGCGAAGCGGCAAAGCGTCAAGCGGTGACAAATTCAGAGGGGACTGTACAGAGAATAAAAAGGAAGATGGGGACAAATGAAAAGATAAAAATCAGGGGAAAAACGTATACTCCCCAGCAGATTTCTGCTTTTATTCTTCAGAAGATAAAGAAAGATGCAGAGGAATTTCTTGGTGAAAAAATAACAGATGCTGTGATTACTGTTCCTGCATACTTTAACGATGATCAACGACAGGCAACAAAGGATGCTGGAAAGATTGCAGGGTTCAATGTGAAACGCATCATCAATGAGCCTACTGCCGCGGCGCTCGCATATGGGTTAGACAAAGAAGGTGAGCATAAGATCGCTGTCTATGATTTTGGTGGAGGAACACTCGATGTTACACTTATGGAGGTAGGCGAGGGTGTCTTTGAAGTCTTATCAACCAGTGGTGATACACAACTCGGCGGTTCTGACATGGACCAGGCGTTGGTGGATTATATAGCTGAGGAATTCAAGAAGAAACATAAAATTGATCTGAGAAAAGACCCGGCAACTCTTCAGAGGATTTTAGAAGCATCAGAGAACGCAAAAATAGAGCTTTCATCAACACTTCAGACCAATATAAATCTCCCATACATCACTGTTGTAGATAATGAACCAAAACACTTAGAAATGAAACTTACACGAGCAAAACTTGAGGAGATAATATCCCCTATTGTTGATCGGACAGAACAACCATGCAAACAAGCATTAAAAGATGCAAAACTCAAACCAGAAGATATAGATCATGTGGTTCTCGTAGGAGGACCTACACGCATGCCGTTAGTGATCAAAAAAGTTGAGGGAATCTTCAGGAAAAAACCAAAACGCGAAGTCGACCCCATGGAATGTGTCGCAATAGGTGCTGCTATACAGGCTGGTGTTCTTTCTGGTGATATCGAGAAGGACATCGTGCTACTAGACGTTACCCCTATAACCTTGAGTATAGAAACCCTTGGAGGAGTAGCAACCCCACTGATCGACCGCAATACAACCGTTCCAACAAAGAAAAGTAAGATCTTTTCGACGGCGGCCGATGGTCAAACAAGTGTCGAAATTAATGTATTACAGGGTGAACGACCCATGGCTGCGGATAACAAAAGCCTAGGACGGTTCCATCTCGATGGCATACTTCCAGCTCCAAGAGGTATACCACAAATAGAAGTCGCTTTTGATATAGATGTCGACGGCATCTTAAACGTATCTGCAAAGGATCTAGGAACAGAAAAAGAACGGTCGATACGTATCACCGGATCAACAAAACTATCTGATGCTGAAATAGAACGGATGAAAAAAGAGGCAAAAGAACACGAAGAAGAAGACAGGAAACAAAAAGAAAAAGTAGAGATACGAAACAACGCAGATTCACTTGCCCAAAGCACAGAAAAAACACTCCAAGAACTAAAAGATAAGTTTTCCGAAGAAGATAAAGAGAACATTGAAAAAGCATTGAAAGAACTCCGAAAGGCACTCACCGGTGACGATACCAATGAGATCAAAGAAAAAACCGATATATTATCCCAGGTTTTGCAGAAAGCATCCGCATCAATCTACCAGCAGGCGGCACAACACTACCAACAACAGGATCAAAGTACTCAAGATAGAACCAAGAACGATGCATGGTCAGGACACCCATCAGGAGATGATAAAACCATAAACGCAGATTACAAAGTAAAAGACGACAAAAAAAAGACCCGTGACAAAAAAGAGGATTAAAAAACTACTACTTTGATTTTACAACTAAAACAGAACAAGGAGCATTACGTACTACTTCTTCAGATACACTACCCAACATAAACCTATCAATCCCCTTCCTACCATGATTCGCCATAATAATAAGATCATCTTCATTGGCAAATTTCACAATCTCTTCTGCAGGACTACCCGAGACCAGTTCGGTTTCAATTTTTATTCCTGCTTCTTGGCCTATTTTTTTGAATTCTTCAAGAAGCGCTTCGGCTTCTTTTTTAAGTTTCGCCTCAAGAACAACCGAAGCCATGAACTGATGGGTATCATTCACAGAAATCACCTTGGCATTAACGCCTAAAAGTTTAGCCAAAAACGCTCCTCGTCTGGCAGCGTTCCTTGAGGCTTCGGAGTTATCAACTGGAATAATTATGCGTTTTATGTCCTGCATATGTTTCTCCATCTACATATCTATGAATATCTAATTAATAATTAAACATTTCTTACAAATTTATTTAGATTTATAACTAACCTAACTGTGTTGAATTTTTAACATAGCAAATTACTAAAATAGAGAATGTATTTTCCTCCAATATTTGCGGGTGTGATCTAGGGGTTATGATTAAGGCCCTCCAAGCCTTTCGCCCGGGTTCGATTCCCGGCGCCCGCATCAACATTTGTATGCAGGGGTAGCCAAGCATGGCCAACGGCGCAGGACTTAAGATCTTATCAAAAATAAGGGTTCGATGAGATATCCTGTCTCGAAGGAGTCCGAGGGTTCAAATCCCTTCCCCTGCACCTATATTAAACCTTAAGTTTTATAACCAACAATTGTATATAGTGAAAAACAAAAAGTGGAAAGAGGAGAGATCCATGGTCGAAAAGGACCTATGCACCACAGGAATAGAAGAACTAGATATACAGATAGGTGGTGGAATACCAACAGGTAGCACCATTCTAATGGTTGGAAGCAGCGGATCGGGTAAAACTACCTTAGGTATGCAGTTTTTGATCAACGGAGCGAAACAAGGTGAAAGAGGAGTCTTTTTTACCATAACCGAGCCTTTGTTCAAATTAACAAAAAATATGGAAGGATTCAAGTTCTACGATAAAAAACTAATAGAATCAGGAATGGTTAATCTCATAGATTTAAGAATTATAAGTGAAAGATTAGGACTAGACACAGAAAAATACACTGTTGAAGACGCTGCTGCTTTACTAGATGTACTAAAGGATATAGCCGATGAATTAAATGTGAAACGATTAATAATAGACTCAATAACCGCGTTATGTTACAGGTTACAAACAAAAGAAATGATCAGAGATTTCATTTTCAAACTAGGGGCATCCCTTGCAGCCATGAAATGCACGACTTTTCTCACATCAGAAGTACCACCACGGGTTTTCCAATATTCTCAATATGGGATAGAAGAGTTTATCGCAGATGGTATAATATTTCTAGGAGATGTTGAAAGAAAAGGAGACTTAATAAGAACATTCCAGGTAATAAAGATGCGGGGAACCGCCCATAGCAGATCAAAATTTGCAATGAGTATCTCATCTAAAAACGGCGTAGAATTGGCTCCGTTATTAAAATCAAAAGAGTGAGGCCCAAATATGGCTAATACTCTGATTGATGGTTTAAAAGAAAGAATTTCTAAAGCGATAACAATCAATCAATCAGTAGGGATAATACTTCCTGGAAACAACTATTCTGATCTAGTTCAGGCATTGTTTGAACATATAATAAGTAGACCAGAAGATGCTTGGGTTTATGTGACAATAACAAAACCATATGAAAACCTTATCAAACAATTTGGAGATTTATCAGATGCTAGAAATATTAAATTTATAGACTGTATTTCCCGTGCCGCTGGGATATCAAAAGCTGATCCAAATTGTATATTTATTGAAAGCCCAACCATGCTAGAAAAACTAGGTCTAGAGATAATAAATATCTTCAAAGAAGTAGATGAGAACACAGATAAATATCTGATACTAGATTCTCTGAGTACCCTAATTATATACAATGATCCTGAGATAGTTACCGAGTTTTTTTACCATTTAGAGAATAAGACGAGGGCGAGGAACATTCATACCATATCTTTAGCAATAGAAGAAGAAGGAGCAGATAAATATCTCAATAAATTAATTTATCTGAACGATAAAATTCTTAAAGTAAGAGACTCTTTTATCTAGTATGAAGCGGTGAGACAATCATGGGTGAACCGTTTAAAAAAATAGAATCTGGAGAACATATTGTTTGGATTACACAGCCAAATGAAGTTGAAACCCTATTGAAGAGAAGGGAAATTGCATTTAATGTAGCAAAGGGAAAACTAGCAGACAGCAAAGGTAATGCCGAAACAGTTATGCAGACGGCAGAAGCATTTGGAAGGGGACTATCCGCGGAGTATATAAAAAAAAAATCAGATGGATGGACAATAAAAAAATGGATAAAACCTGCTGTAGAAAACATATTTAACCCTATGGGCATCGCAGCGACATTCACTAAAATCACAGAGGATGAAGCAAAATCCTTGATATTTAGATGTCAATTACATGAAGAATCAAACGAACCACAGGTAGCCTCTGTTTTCACATATGGATTTCTAAGAGGGATGCTCCTCAGCGCGTTTCCAAATGGAGAACTAATTATGGGGAGTACTATGGCTCAAGGTGCTCCAATGATTGAATTTACTTTCAAAGCTAACGCATCAGATAAAGATAGATTTGAACGAGAAAGAATAAAAAATTTTTTTACTGACGATATTAAAAAACCTGAAGAATAAAAAATATGACTACTGAGGAATTTATAGCCACAGGCGTAGAAAAACTCGATAAACTACTAGAAGGAGGTATACCGAGAGGCTTCACTACTCTTATTCTTGGATCTCCTGGGAGTAGCATAGAGATATTGAGCAAACAAATTGCCGTAACAGGTAAAGTACTCTATTTTACAACAGAAGAAGCAAAAGAGGAAGTAGTAAACACCATGAAGCGATTTGGTTGGGATCCTTCGAAGATAGATTTTGAAGATATAGCATCAAAATATACCCAAAGCGTTTTAACAGGGGAACAGAAGCGAGTGAGTATCTACGAACAACGATCAAAACTAAAACTAAAGGAATTAATCGAGATAGGATCCTCCGGCGTCCCACCAATTGCTAAAGGAGAAGAAGATTTTTTAGCTATTTTATCTAATAAAATAAAAACAACTAAACATGAAAAAATAATAATAAACTCTCTAGATTTCTTCCTAAGTCAATATTCTCAGGAGGAGGTTCTAAGAACAATACATGCATCTAAAATCAGTAACCTCCAAAACAGAGGAGCATTATTTATCATAATGACGAGAGGGATACATGGAGACGTATTTGAGAGAAAAATGGAGGGAACCGCAGATTGTGTTCTAGAACTTGAAGTTTTACAGAAGGGGTCTACTTTTGAACGTTTTTTATCCGTCAAAAAAATGCGGAATTATGCGAAGAAAATCGGTATAGCACGATACATAATAGACAGCGATGGTTTTGTTTTAGAGATGATAGAGCGAATAATGTAAACGGATATGCATTTATATATGCAGATGGGTATTCATAAGTGGATAATTTTATTAACAAGAAGAAGTATTCATTCTTTGAAGGCTAGTGGATGGGATGCAAGAGAGAAGAAAGTTAGAGTCTTCTTCAGATATGAAAAGACCTCTAGTTGTAAGGTCGCTGAGAAGAAGCAATATTAGAAAAAAGGTTGCAGAATATTTATTTGATATAAGCCCTAGCTGTAGCTATACCTCTGAGATAGCATATCATGTTAAAACCACGCCTACTAATGTGATAGGAGCTATCAGGGGAATGGATTCCAGATATAAAGAAGATGAATCTCTCATTAGTTTGAACATAGTTGAAGAGAAGAGCGGTGGAAGAGATATAAAATTATATGTGATAACAGATTTTGGAAAGGAAATATTAGAGACGTTAAAAAATAACAAGAGATAAAGCATCTTCTTTTGTAGTGTTTTGTACCATTAAGTTTATGTATAACCGTAGTTCTTAATAAGGAGTTGTGGATATCGGATTTAAATCAGATATCTTTGGGGGTTGAAACCAATGAAGAAATCGTATGTTCCAAAATCAAGGTTTGGTACGGCTCTGTTAAAAAAAGGTTTTGCTAAAATGCAGAAAGGGGGCGTTATCATGGATGTCACAAGTGCGGAGCAGGCAAGGATCGCTGAAGATAGCGGTGCTGTTGCTGTGATGGCGCTTGAGAGAGTTCCAGCTGATATACGTGCGCATGGTGGCGTTGCCAGGATGGCGGACCCGGCGGTTATACAGGAAATAATGAAAACTGTTAGTATCCCAGTTATGGCGAAAGTAAGAATCGGTCATTTTGCAGAGGCTCAAGTACTCGAGGCCCTTGGTGTAGATATGATCGATGAATCTGAGGTACTTACCCCTGCAGATCCATTTTATCATATAGATAAGAAAAAGTTTACTATTCCTTTTGTATGTGGTTGTAGAAACCTTGGTGAGGCAGTACGCAGGATATGGGAAGGAGCTGCTATGATCCGTACCAAGGGAGAAGCAGGCACAGGCAATATCATCGAGGCTATAAGGCATCAGAGAATGGTCGTGAGCACAATCAAAAAACTGAGAGAGATGGATAACACTGAGTTACATAAACTGGCCCAGGAATATTCCCAAAGCTATGTTGATTCCATAAAGACGCTAACCGGTAGAGACATCATAGACGATGACACAGCAGTTTTTCAGGAATACACCTACTGTGAGATAAAAAAAGATATTTTTAAAATTTTAAATGATATAAAGAAAATTCATCATCGTCTACCTGTAGTTAATTTTGCAGCAGGAGGTATAGCTACTCCGGCGGATGCTGCGATAATGATGCAGCTAGGTAGCGACGGGGTTTTTGTAGGATCAGGGATATTTAAATCAGAAAACCCACGAGAAAGAGCAAAGGCTATCGTAGAAGCAGTAGCACACTATAACGAACCAGATATTATCGCTATGGTTAGCAGAAACCTAGGAGAGGCAATGCCGGGTATAGAGATAGAAACCCTACCTAAAGAACAACTATTACAGGAAAGAGGATGGTAAAAAACATAGGAGTACTTGGAGTTCAAGGAGCAGTATCTGAACATGTTACTGCTATGACGAATGTTTTGAAAGAAACAAATACAGTTGGAAAAATCTTTGTTGTTAAACATAAGGAAGAAATAGATGACATAGACGCTCTGATAATACCTGGCGGGGAAAGCACAACCATCTCCAGGGTTCTATATAAATCCGGTTTACATAATGTCATCTCTGAGAGAATAAAAGAAAACAACCTGGCAATAATGGGAACATGCGCGGGTTGCGTACTACTTGCTAAAGAAATAACCGACGATACAAAAGATGTAAAACTGTTAAACGCAATTGATATGCAAGTTGAAAGAAACGCTTTTGGGCGACAAAGAGAATCCTTCGAAAAAAGTATCAACATAGGAGGGTTTCCTAAACCATATAATGCTGTTTTTATACGAGCACCGACAATAAAAAAAATATGGGGAAAATGTGAAGCTCTTTCCAAAACAGATAAAGAAATAGTGATGGCTAGGCAGGATAAATTCCTAGCACTTTCATTTCATCCGGAGCTTACCGACGATATTAGAATTCACAAATATTTTTTAGATATGATCTAGGCTTTCATTATCGCCAATAGGAAGATCCCAAGGGCAATTAATGCTCCTACAACAGCGCCGACTACTGCGATAATACCGTTGGTGATAGTCCCAGCAAAGTTCATTATCTCTGGTGGTGCTCCCATAAACGATGTTAGAAGACCAGCACCCCACAGGAATAGGACAAACACGATCAAACCTATAACGATCAATATCGCTCCAACTGCTCTACTTTTACCGGATCCAAAATATGCGGTAAATATCCCTGCTATTATACTTGCAATGGCAAATACCAGCGTCAACATACTCAAAAAATAATCTAGCATTCTTTTTTCACCCCATTAAAATTTTGTGCCTGTCAATGTTTTTGTATCTATTACACCCTGTATAGATCTAATCTTATTTACTACGATCTGTCCAAGTTTTTCAAAGTCATCTGCTTCTATTTTAGCTATAAGATCGTATTCTCCAAAGAGCGGGTGTAATTCAACAATCTCTGGTACTTTAGAGAGTTTGTTATATACTTCATGCTCATGCGCAGGTGCTGCGCTTATAAGTACGAAACCTATAGCCATATATATTTCTCCTTTTTACCCATTATATTGTTTTGTAATATAAACCTTTTCAAAAATCAATAAGATATTATTTCAAATCTCCATTGAATATGGTCTCCATTAGATACTATGTATTTGTCACATCCAACCATTGGAAGCTCACCGTTCACATAATACTGCCAATATTTTCCATCTTTGCCGTTCACTGTATTGCCAATTTGATCGATGAGGGTAGAATCAAACGCATCATAGTAGGTATACTTGATTAAAAAATCGTTTCTAGCTGAACATTTTTCTAAAACAGAGAAGACTGTATCTCCATCATATGCAAATATATTATCCTCGATTCTCCATCCATCGCCTACTATGACTATTTTTACACTTGTTTTATCTGATTGTTCCAGCCACACCTCACTTTTTTCTGGAACACGCATTGCTGTTCCTGTAAAAGATAACACAATCAGAGATAGAGCTATAGCCGCAACTGGTATCTTATGAGTAATCTTGATCTTATGAGGTATCTCAATTTTATGTTCCATAGAAACATATGATATGACCGGGAGGGCTATTACAACAAAGGTGAACACGCCAGATATCATATGATAAATCATAAATGGGATTCCTGCGGTAAAAACTGCAGCCAATGTACTCGTTGTATGCGGATAAATCAGATACCACCAACCGATATTGGTCCATACATCATATATTAGTACGAATCCTATTCCAAGACCAGCAGCCATACCAATATTCTTCAGTTTTAACTCGCCAAGATCTCTTCTAAATCTGTCTCTGTTGAAAATATTTACAAGAGCGATCATTACAAATCCTGAATAGGTAAACAAAACAAGCCGATTCATCTGATTTCCCACAAAAATCGGATTTCCAAGTAATAGATCACTGAATATCATGCTAAATAGCGGCACAAAAAATGCAATTGTCGGCCTTAAGAAAATAGCCGCTAAAAAAGTTACCACCATTATAATTTCAAAGTTGGGGAATGGCTGAAGATTCCATCCAACAAGTATAGTTCTACCTATAGTCCCTATTAATATAAATCCTATCAATAATATTATATCTGAAAATAACCTGTTGTTTATTTTAGTCTCTTTTAGTAGGTTTTTTATTTCCATAAACGTCTCCCTCTTTTTTGTTGATTGGAATAAACATAGTAGTATAAATCTTTTGTTTTTTCTATCGGATAACTGAACCATGGAGGTCCATGCATCTAGATATTATTTTATCCTTCATTATTGCATTACATTCAACACATATGGTAATATAATCACCATATGAAATATCAGAGACATGTGCTTTTTCGTATATCCAAGATATAAAAGATTGGGTTTTTTCGTTAGCCGGCAATCTAATTTTAACTGTAGCCATGTGAGGTAGCGAATCGTGGATAGTATCCAACAGCGCATCAATATTTTTCCTGTTTTTTATGGAAATGGGAATCATTTTTTTGTTTTTTATCAACCCGCTCTTCTGCAGATATCCTATTCTATCATTGATTTCTTCTTCAGATAGCAAATCGGTTTTATTCAACGCAACTACAACCGGCGAAGTCACACCTATATCAACCAATTCATCTAAAGATACTTTCAATTTTTTTTCGACAATCTCTTTATCTTCACTAACATCAGCAACTAGAAGAACAACATCAGCGACCTCGATCTCTTCAAGGGTAGAGTGAAACGCATCGATAACCCAAGCAGGAAGATTTTGAATAAAACCAACTGTATCCGTCAACAAAATTGGGAAATTTTTATCACTTATCTTACGCGTCGTTGTAGAAAGCGTAGAAAACAATCTACCCTCTACTTTAACCTGTTCCGCAGACAACAGATTTAACAAACTACTCTTCCCGGCATTTGTATATCCTGCCAGCGAAACCAAATAGAAACCACTGGTATGCCTATGCCGTCTACGCACATCCCTTTCGCCCCCGATATTTTCTAAATTTTCTCTGATTTTTTTCATCTGTTTTTTTATCATCTCATAGTAGTCATCAACCTGATATTCTCCACCAGCCATGAAACCTGGATGCTCACCAGCTCGTGCACGATGAATAAGCTCACGAACAAATGGTCTCTCATATTGAAGTTGAGCCAGTTTAACCTGAAGTTTTGCTTCTTTTCTATCTGCCCGTTCTTCAAATATTGCCAGGATAAGTCTTACTCTATCATACACCTCCACACTCAACTTTTTTTCAAGGGTAAACCACTGTGAAGGTTTCAATTCACCATCGATGATAACCAAATTGATAAAATTTTTCTCACAATCTTCTATGAATTCTTTTATTTCTTCAACTTTACCATGACCGATATAACTGTTAACATCAGGTTTTTCTCTATGTTGAATAAACGTTCTAACAATTTTATAATCTAGAGAATCCGCTAATTGAGCTATCTCAGAAACATCATCATTTAAAGAAACAACTATAGCATTTTTTTTATTTTCATTCATGTTCTCTTTTTAAACCATTTAAGAGTACTATAAAAACGTTGAACAGCCGTGATATTACCCACCACAGCAAAATAAATCAAAACCCACGCTAATAGAGACAAATCCCAAGGCATTTGAAAATCATAGTGAAGCAGTATGTGCTGAATCAAAGGCATAATCATCAAAAGCACGAGTCTATCAGCTCTCCCCAACAACCCAGCATACTCGCGCTTATATCCAACCGCCTGTGACTGGGTACCCATATAACTCGTAAGCAACATACCGACAATAGCTAGTAGCCCAATTCTAGTATCACACCATAAACTATTCAATGCAAGGCCACCGACAATAAAAACATCAGCATATCTATCTAATGCATGATCAAGAAAATCCCCTTTTTTTGATACACTGTTAGTTAATTTAGCTACCTTCCCATCAACGGCATCAAAAAAACCGTTTAAAAACACAAACAAGACAGCACCATACAGATAATAATTAGCTAATTCATAGTTAGGTGAAGAAAAATAAAAAAATAATCCAGCGATGAAAGCAAAAACCAGAGACAGCCATGTTAAAACGTTAGGATGAATTTTTGAAAATCGCTTAGCAACCACTGATAATAAAGGGTCTATGTTTTCTCTCTGACTTTCGAGAACCATGTTTTTCAGCTCTATGTTTTAAAAATCTTTTAATATCTCCTCAGACCAATCAATGTATCCTATATTATATTTTTTCATATGTTTAAACCTGTTTTTGATGATCTCCCTAATCGAAGAGGCTACGTCTTCTATAGATTTATCAGTTGTATCTATCTCAAAAATATCTTTCTTATTATGAAGATCTACTGCTTCACATAATATTACATCCAATGCCTCGGCTTCTATGTTTTCTTTTATTTTCTTCTCAGTCCATCCCTTATAAGATAATCGTTTTTTTAATATCCTAGGGTGGCATCTAAGAACGATTACCTTATCCATGTTTTTCAATAGATGCGACAAATGACCCTCAACAAATAGGATGTCTTTTCCTTTATAGGTCTCCTGTATATACTCGTCTAATCCATCTATGTTTATTATTTTTGATTTCCTTTTTTCATCGGTGCCAATAACAAAATCTCTTTCTATTGCGATCTCGTTTAAACCAATTATTTCAAATCCATCTTCTCGTAAAATATTTGAGATAGAGCTTTTGCCAGTTCCTGGGGTACCAGTGAGAGCAATAAACATTCTATATCAACTTATGGTAATCATATCCGCGGAATCCCTCTTTGAAACAATAATGCAATTCTTGGTAATCCTTCCGGAACGTTTTCACATCATCTCGGATCTTCTTCGTACTCTCGTTCTTCAATAGCACCCGTACGAAGAATCCAGCAACCTCATCCATCTCCTTTTCCTTCATCCCGATCCTAGTCAATTCTGGCGTACCCAGTCGCAATCCTGAGGGATTCATCGGATCGGTATCACCAGGGATCGTATTCATATTTGTCACAATACCCGCGTCCTCTAGTTTCTTCGACGCCTCTTTGCCTTTTCCAGGTCCAATCGCAAGTAATACTTGATGGGATTTGGTAAACCCAAGCTTCTCCCCAAACACGTTAAAACCCTGCTCATGTAACGCATGTGCAAGTCTCTGCGCGTTACGTATCGTCTGCTTTGCATACGCCTCACCAAACTCCAAATGCTCAGCGAACGCAATTGCCTTCGCTGCGACATGATGCAAGTGATACGAACTTGTCACACCCGGGAACACCCCAAACCCAAGTTTCCGCAGGAACGATTTATCATCCTCTGTATCACCCTTATGGTCAGAGACAATCATCCCACCCTGCGGCCCCGGGAATGTCTTATGGGTACTCCCGCTCATCACATCAGCACCCTCTCGTAAAGGATCCTGAAATTGTTTTCCAGCGATTAAACCAAGAACATGTGCCGCATCATATACCAAGTATGCACCAACCTCATGCGCAGCAGCCGCCAGCTCCTTGATCGGACTCGGGAATAAAAATACGCTCTGCCCATTCAACGCCAGTTTTGGTTTCACTTGTTTAATCAGTTTCACTGCACCATCAATATCGATATTCATCAAATCATCGTTAAACGGATACGACACTAGGTTGATCCCTCGTACACCAGCGGCACCCCATTTCCCGAAAGATATATGTGCACCATTTGAAAGATCAAGTACAACCGCGGTCTCCCCTGGTTTAATCAATGCTTTCAAAATCGCGAGATTCGCAGTCGTCCCTGCGGTCGGCCGCACATCAGCATAGCTACATCTAAATAGTTTTTTTGCAAGCTCCATTGCTTTTTCTTCTACATTATCAAAAAACCTGCAACCCTCATAGTATCTATTGCCAGGCGTACCCTCTGCGTATCTCCCATGAAAATCCGAAATCAGCATTTCTCTACACAACGGAGATAAAACGTTTTCACTAGCAATCATAGGGAGAGAATTCGCGAAAAACTCGTTGTTTTTCTGTGCTTGTTTCCTGACATATTCAACTTCATCGTACCAATTCATAGAAACCACACAAAAGCCATATCTACAAGTCTCATAAAAAAGTAATGGAAATCAAAATCTAATCGTGCAAAAATAATGGATCTAGATCTCTACGAAATCCCTAGGTGTCTTTGTTAATAATTCTAATCCATCCTTTTTTATTAAAACATCGTCCTCTATCCTCACACCGCCAAAACCAGGGATATAGACACCTGGTTCAACAGTAAAAACCATACCCTCATCCAACTCAACATTGCAATCAGGGCTGAATCCCACGCCTCCATCATGAACATCAAGACCAATGGAATGACCCGTAGAATGAATAAAACGATCCTTAAACTTGGTACTATTTATATATGAACTTACCACATCATGCACCCGGTTTACTTTTACACCAGGCTTTATCATATCAAAACCGACCTTTTGCGCTTCTAAAACAGTTTCATACATCTCTTTCTGCCGCCTATCACTCGCCCCAAACACAAATGTCCTAGTTATATCTGAGTTATATCTTCTGAAACACGCACCAAAATCAAACAATGTAAAATCACCTTTACTCAACCTGGTGTTTCCATGACTATAATGGGGCTCTGCCGTGTTTTTTCCAAAAGAAGAAATGGTTTCAAAAGCAGGCCCATCAGCACCATTCTTCTGCAATAGATAATTGATCTCTGCAGCTATCTCATACTCGTACATACCACCGTGCAAAATGCCCGGAATTTCTTTCATTACTTTATCAGCTATCATACATGATTTCTTTATCATATCTATTTCAAACTCGTCTTTTAAAAGCCTAGTCTTTGCAAGCGACTCTGAAACATCTACGAACTCTAAGCAAGGGTATCTCTCCTTTATTTTACAAAAATCCTTATGCGAGATTCCATCAAAATTTACACCAATTTTTCTAGGGGAAGAAAAATGTTTTTTCAAAAGCTTATCAAGATCCTCTTTACTCTTATAAACATGAAGAGTTGCGTTGGCTTTTTTCGCAGTTTCTGCTTCGAGTTCAGAGACTATAAGATCAATACTACCATCAGGATGCAAAATAGCCATCGACCCTTCAAAAATACCTTTTTCTAAACCGGTCACATAAAAAAAATTATTATCGATATAAGGCTCTGCAGAGTTTTTTATTATTATAACGTCTAGTTTTTCTCTCAGGTTATTAAAGATATTCTTAACCCTTTTTTCCACTTTTATCCCACCAACACGAATCACTCGATCCATATACCACAAATTAAATAAAATAAAGAGAATAACCGTTTTGTATAGATTAAAAAGATTTTATTTCTTATACTTTCTTATACTGTTTGATTATACCCTGAAGCTCCGATAAGTCACTTTTAATGGTTTCTACTTGTTTCATTTTTTCGACTTCAAAGCTCTTCAGTATGTTGGGTAATGGCTTAGTAAGTTTATAAATATGAACTGGTCTTCCTTTTCCTTTCTTTTTAAGATCTCTCTTCTTCGCCCATCCTCTGCGTCTAAGCTCTTGCATTGCAACACTTACCTCAGGTTGTCTAAGATCCGCTCCCTGCTCCACATCAGCAGAGCGACATTCCTCAACCTGTGAGATATACATTAACGTCTTAGCAAGATTCTTGGGCATCCCAAGTTCAGTGAACAAATGAACAGCTTTATCGTCTTTTTCATCTAATACAAATGATCTTTTGTGCTTCATTTTCTCCTCGATATTGTAAATCATTCGTTAGTATTTATATTTTTCTCATTTTTCAGTTTTAGGTGGATTATCACCATTAAATTTCTTTATTTTTATGTTACTTTCGTTAAGCATTTTTTTAGCAAGTTCATCTGGATAATCACCAGCGAAAACTATCTCTCTAACGCCGGCGTTTATCAACATTTTCACACAAACAACGCAGGGGGTACTAGTACAATACAACACAGAGTCTTTAATCGAAATTCCAAAAACAGCTGCCTGTATAATCACATTCTGCTCCGCGTGAAGTCCTCTGCATAATTCATGTCTTTCCCCGGATGGAACATTGAGTTTTTCTCTCAAGCATCCTACCTCAGAACAATGTTTGAGACCCTTCGGAGCTCCGTTGTATCCCGTACTAAGGATATGTTTATCTTTTACAAGTATCGCACCCACCGCTCTTCTTAGACAGGTGCTTCTCTTTGCCACAACATGAGCCATTTCCATAAAGTATTCGTCGTATGATGGTCGCTTTTTCATAAAAAATCAAAAGGTGAATTGTTGCAAGTGCTTAATAAAACTAATGATTTTGTTAAGCCAGCAAAATATAACACATATTCTTATAATTTAAGCAAATCCTTATTTTTTTAACTTAATCTCAACTTCTTGGAAATCCTTTGGAACAAAACTATTTTTAAAAATCTTCTGTGCATCATTTTCTAATACATGATGATCTAGATAACGAGGACTAATATGGGTTAAAAACAACCTTTCTACATTTGCTTTCTTAGCGATCTCTGCAGCCTGAAAAGCAGTAGCATGCCCATATTCATTTGCAGTATCCTCTAGTGTAGAGTCAAAGGTTGCATCATGGATCAAGACATCCGCATTTTTTGAGAAATCTATCAACTTACTACAGGCCCTTGTATCTCCAGATATTACTATTTTTCTTCCTTGGCGTGGAGGACCTAATATCCTCTTTGGAGTGATTTTCTTTCCATTTTTCAACGTTATCGTTTCGCCGTGTTGAAGTTTACTAAACAATGGTCCCTCGGGTATGCCTAACTCTAGCGCCCGGGGTTTATTAAATTTCCCAGGTCGCATCTTCTCCTCCAATGAATAGGCTAAGGTTGGGACGTTATGTTCAACTGATAGAGCACGTATAATGTAATCATCGAAATCGATAACATCTCCATCTCCAATTTCATACGCATCAATCTCGTAAGATGGTCTAAAATAACCTAGAGATAAAAGTTGCTGTGTGAGTTTTATTATTCCCTTTGGACCGTAGATATATAGAGGCTTATCTCTATCATTCAACTGCATCGTCTGGATGAGACCAGGCAGCCCCAAGAAATGATCTCCATGGAAATGCGTGATAAAAACTTTAGATATCTGCATATAACTAAGATTTGACCGCTGGAACTGTCGCTGTGTTCCTTCACCGCAATCAAACAATATTGTCTCGCTGCCTCTTTTCACAGCTACCGCGGATACGCTACGTTTTATTGTAGGCCAGCTCCCGCCGGTTCCTAGAAATATAATACTCAGCTGCGTCATTCTAAGAAAACAGATGACAATTCTAGGGTAAAAGCATTTTGGTTATTTCTGATATACCGCAAAATAACGGGTGAGGCTTCTATGAACCCTAACCTCATGCTTCTCCACTAATGAAAAATAATTCTCACCACAGGATATCATATCTTTATTTGATAACCCGATAACAGCTCTGCCCTCTCTCTTCAAAACCATTGATATATTCTCAAAAGCGCGCTCATAAAGCTGTTGTATGTTTTCTCCTTTTGTCGTAGTTGATTTCCCGTAGGGCAAATCAGTCACAACAGCATCAACCTCCTCGATATATCTTTTGATATCACCTATATCAGAGCAGAACAACTCATAGTTTTTTATATTATAGAAATCAAGAGTTTTTTTACATCCATTTATCATTTTATTTTCTATGTCACCGCCAACTATTCTAGCACCGATTAAACCCGCCTCAATTAATATTCCGCCAGTACCACAAAAAGGATCCAACAAAATCCCATCTTTTCTGATGACAGATAAGTTAACCAGCGCACGTGCAAGTTTAGGATGAAGAGAAATAGGTGAAAAAAACGGTCGATATTGTACCTTTCGTTGTTCAAATTGATGCCTATTTATCTCTGCTATTTTTAAACCAACATAAACAGTCGACTCAGTGATATATCCACGTATCTCGATATCAGGATTTTTAAGAGCGACCTTTCTATCCTTTGAATATGCATCAGCTAAAGCTCGTACTACTGGTTGCGAATCAACATTATTTGATCTATTTTTGTATCTTATGGCTATCGAACCTTTTTTTCCGATAATATTGTTATTTTTAGCATGTTTCTTTATTTCCTTAAGAAAAGGAGATGAAAAAAATAATAATTCATCTATGAAAAACGTCATCGATAACCTAGATGCTAATCGTTTTATCTCTTCTTCTTTTGCATCTGCCTTTACAATCATGACATTCTCGTTTGAATCGATAATAGTATAAGGAATATTTTCTGCGTGTAAGCATGATGCAGCTTCTGCTTCAGGGAGTGTTTTGTGTTCTTTAGAAAGTTCGAATAGGATATTCACAGGAGCTTAACATCATATATGACTACAAAAAACCTTAGGTCGTATTTAAAAACTACACGTTTTTATTTGTCCTTCTTTTTATCTTTTTTCTTTACTTTCTCGTCTATCTTTGCTCTGATATCGTCTATCCCCTCGAACCATTTATCAGCCCCGTCCTCATCGATTTTTCCGGTTATTTTATCTATCTCGTATCTAATGTTATCGGTTCCTTCAAACCAATCGTAATCATACTTTCTTTTAATTTTCTGAGGGATTGATTCTTTAACTTCTTCCTCTTCGGTTTTTACAGGTACAATTTCTTTTTCTTTACGAGGTCTGCTAATCCTTATTTCTTCGATCTTGGGTCCCCGTTTTAAGTTCGTATCAATGTTTTCTGTTGGTCCGTGTCGATTCACTGGTTGATTTTCTATTTTCACGTCGGGTTGCGATGATACAATCGCCCCGTGTGAACTATATCGTTTTAAAGATTGTTCTTTTGAGATCTCTCTTGCTCTTGTATCAATGAGTTTTTTTTGTCTAAGATTAACAAATATTATGACGAGTATTAGTAATATTACAGCAACAAAAATAGGAACATATGGGTTTTTCTGCAGTGATTCCCACCAAGATGGACCAATATTTACCGCCACCGTTGTCGTTCCATCAACATAACCATCTTTCTGTGCTCTTATAGTTATTTTAGATCGCCCTTCCGGAGCCGCCAACCATGCATGACCCTGAGAATCTGTGGTATCTTCACCTACAACGCTTTGTATCCATACCTTTGCATTTTCTACAGGGGTCTCTTTTTCATCTTTTACGGTAACACAAAAACGTTCATTTTCTTCAACAGTATGTTTATCCAAAGTAAGCTCCAAATCTAGTTTGTTTAGTATAGTGATAGTATTTTCGGCAGAAGCATAACCGGTCTTAGACGCTTTTATGGTATATGGAGTATCTTCAGATACCTGCGGAGCTTTAATAGATGCCACAGCAGAATCATCGATAATCTGATATGCTTCCCCATCAAACTCTATCTCAACATCTATTTGAAATGTAGGGGTACCATTTTCATCTAATGTATAAGCACTTATCAAAAAATCTTCATTTTCATATATTTTATCTGTTGTGTCTATAAACAGTTGTTTTTCTTGAGCTGATACTATATTGAAAGAGATAAAAACGTTAGAAAATAATAGAATAAACAATATAACTGATATAATAATATAATAATTTCTAATCTTTGAATATATTTTTCTCCTCATTAACCACCTTTCTATCTTAGAGTGCCATATTCTAAAATGTTTTAGGATGTATTTATGTTTTTTTGAAGAAGATTACATGATAATCATCATAATTTCTAGCATCTATTTCTTATATAAACACAATATTTATTATACATGAGATATATAATATCATTATATATTACCAAAACAACACTGGATAAAAACGATAACTAGTGTAAACAAAGATTTATATATTAATAAAAATAATATAACATAAAATAGGTGAGACGATATGCATCCCTCTAGAGGACTCAGAACATGCTTCATATCATTCATATTACTCCTAAGCTCGCTATCAGTTTTGACTATTATACCTGCGAATGTAAAAGCAGAATCAGCAGGAACTACCACACTTTATTTCCATGATATGATGATTGAGGATGAAGATTTGTTATATCTCCTTGATTTTTACAATTTAGAAAAATTAGAAGATCTACTCGATGATATAGAGGAATCCGATTTAGATGAGGATGCTTTTTTTAATTTACTCGAAGAACTATCTTTGGCTTCTGGCCTAAGCAGAACAATGGATCAAAATCCACCAATTAAAACCAATGATTCAGAATATCCACCAACTTTGAAAACAATTATTGACATGTGTATTAAAGGAGACTGGGATATACTATATGATGTTTTAATTTCTTATTTTGCACCATTCCAAGGTGTTTATGTTTACAACGGGGATGAAAATCTCGAAATAAACGGAGAAATAAAATTTAACCTATATTTTTCATCACCATTATGGTATATTTGGAACAAAGACACGGTTAATGTAACCTTCTCTATATTAACAACGACTGAAGATGCTGACCTCGGGGAAATTCTTGAATCCAAATTTACAAAAACAGAATCTGTTGAAGTCAAAAGAGAGCTATTGACTCCATTGAAAAATCCTATCGAATACGAGATCCCAATCACTGTAGATACTAGCCTAGAACCAGGAGACATTATACTAACAGAAATTGGCATAGATGCAGGAGAAAAACTATTCCTTGATTATCTCAATCTTAACATCTCTGATTTGAATCAGTCGTTGGAAGAACTAGGAAAAATTCTTAATAAAACCGGAATAAAATTCTTATCAAATATTAGTGAAACGCTACTAAATATAAGCGATATTCTCGGTGAAGATTTCTCTGATTTGAATCTATCTGAGATTCTACAAAAGATGTCATCGTCTTTTATCTATGATTCTGCAGATCATAAATCATCGTTAACACTTCCTTGCAGAATATCAGGTGAAGAGGAGAATGTAAAAAATTATTATCTCCATGACGGAAATCAAATGAGCGAAGAATTGCCTACAAAAGACAAACCATCGCAAGTCGATTTAAAAGATTCGGCAAAATGGGATGGACCCATTCTTGAAAGAAGCAAGATACTGAAAGAAGCCACAGCTAGTCTATACATAGACCACATAGATCTCGTTCGTCTAATCAATATTTTTAGAGGAAAAATCAAAGTAACTGCTACGTTATTTTCTGGAGATACTCAGACCGCTTCTTCTGCAAAAGAATTAGACAGAACTACTATCTTAGCTTTATTACAAAAACCAAGTGAACCGATGACGTTTGTTTTCAGTGATTTGAGCCCCTATGAAATTGACTATGGTAATGGTTTGAGTTTAGATGTATCTGCCAGTGAAACTAAATTTGGTCTTCTTAGTTTAAACAGGAACGCCAAATTGCTATATGATTCAACTGATTATCCATCGTCTCTGACCGTAAAATTTGATGAAACAGATCATATTAAAATAAATACTGTGGCTGATCCATTGGATAATAAAGTAGTACCTGGCGGGAGTGTTAAATATACACTTAATATAACGAGTGATTTCGATGATGATATCGATATACAAACGTTGGGTTTTTCACAAAATGAAAGAGAGAAATGGGAAATTACTATTGATCCAGAATCAATACATATTTCTAAAGGCAGTTATGGTATAGTCGACATCGTTGTGAAGTCGACAGATGTTAACCGTAATGCCTATGGAGAAAACATTGATGTAACTTTCGTTGCAACTGGTAAAACAGGAAAAGATGTGTTTGATGCATTCGCAGAAGTATCTGAGGACGCGATTGAATATAACATAGAGGTTACCGCTGATCCTCAAGATTTGAAGATAAAACATGGGAAGAGCGGCGCTTATATTTTTACAATAAAGAATATGAATACTGGTCTCTGGCCTGATAGTTATACGATAGAAGCATCCTCAGAGCATGATTGGGATCTAAATATATCATACGATGTAGAGGATTTAAATGATTTAGCATCTGGAGATAAAGTTGATGTCAAAGTAACAGTATCTGTTCCAGAGGATACAGATGTATCTTCCGATATACTGAAATTTACTGTAACCTCTGAGGAAGGCAAAAAAGAGGTAACGGTGAATGTAACTACAACGGTTGCCGGTCCAAATATTCTGGAGATACTGTATGGGTTTTTTGAGTCGGCGGCCGAGAGCTTAGGTTTAGATAGTATATTTGGTTCCTATGCTCCTCACGTCTTAGCAGTCATAATATTCGTGGTTATATTCTTAATAATCATAATCCTAGCTTTACTCCTCACAAGAAAATACGTAAATGTTGTTTGTCTTGAACGTGTGAAGGAGATCACTCCTGAGGAGGAGGCTAAGTTTGAGATCACTATACAGAATCCTTGTAAGCACAAGTTTAGTTATGAGATCAGAGCGGGGGAGACTTCTTCGTCTCAGAGTTGGGATGTTTCGTTGGATACAAATAATGTTGTACTTGAACCAAAACAATCTAGAACTGTTATATTAACTGTTAAACCAACTAGTCTTGTTAAATCTGATGATTTGGCAGAGGTTAAAGTATGGGTTAAGGTTTTGGAGAAACAGAAAGTGGTTGAGATATCAACTGCTACGGTAATAAAGGATGCAAAGCCAGAGTTATATATAACTGGTGTGTTTCACTGGCCAAGGGTTTTCAAAAAGGGAGATAAGGTAGTAACTTCTTTTAAACTTGAAAATAAGGGTAACGTATCAGCTAATAATATTAGTGTTGTTTTATATGTTAATGGTGAGGAAAAGAATAAAGTAGAGAATATTACTATCCCAAGTGGTGGGTACGCTGATATAGAGATGCCGTGGATTGCCGTAAAAGGTAAAAACGAGGTTAATATAGTAGTAAAATAATTATCGGATTGCTTTATTAGGCAGTTTGTCGTTGTGATTTCTTATGCCCGATGATTCTAGTAGCAAGAAAGAGATAGAACAACTGAAAGATGCAGAAAAGAAGTACCAATCTTACATAGAGAAACGAAACGAACTTAATGATATGGCACGGGTGCTCCGCGAAGAACGCGATATGATTAATGAGAAACGCAAAGAGATCAAGGAGAAGATGGAGAAGGTCAAGAAGAAGAGAGACGAACTAGTTTCAAAGATGAGATATCATAAAGATATAAGGAATAAACTACAACAACAGGCAAAGGAGCTTATTGAGGCTAAACGTAAGAAAAAAGGGGATGTTTTTAGGAATTTACCATTGCGTGTGGAGGAGCTTAAAGCAGATTTTCAAATGCTTGAGTATAGACAGGAAACGGTTCCCATGAATACAGCTGAGGAAAATGAGCTAATTGATAAGATACGCGAAAAAAGAAAGCAATACGAAGAGTCGAAGCGGCACTTAGATGAACAGAAGCTTATTGAGGTGGATATCACAGATAAGGATAAGGCCATAGATGAACTTTTTAAAAAGGCGGATGAAGAGCATAAAAAAGTTCAGAAATACTATGATGAAAACCAGAAGAAACACGAAGAGTATGTGAAATTAGTCAATGAGTTATCCATCTCCATTAATGAGGCCAATAAGAAGCACGAACAGTACATTGAATTGAAAAATGAGGCACAGAATATACATGAGAAAGCATTCGAGATGAGGTCTAAAATTATAGCCATAAAAGGAGATAGAAGGAAACGGCGGGATGAGGCTAAAAGAGTTATACAGGAGCAGAATATCAGAGCTAGGCGGGCTGTGATGGATGAGAAGAAGTTGGAGGAGATCGCTGATAAATCTGTTGATGCCTTGAAGAAAGGGGAAAAGATTTCGCTATCCGGATAAAAATAATCGTCTATAGACGAAAAATAAATCGTCAATTTTAAATATAGTTTTTTGTTTGTGCCAATGTGAATTAAATATGAGTAATGTAGGTATTGTCAGTTATGGGGCAAATATACCAAGGTATAGAATAAAATCCTCAGATATCGCAATAGCGTGGAGAAAAGACCCGGAGAGCATAGTGAACGGCTTGGGTATAATCGAGAAATCGGTTCCTTCGCTTGATCAGGATGTTGCAACGATTAGTGTGGAAGCAGCACGAGCATCTTTGTCAAGATGCGATATCGATCCTCAAAACATTGGCGCAATATATGTAGGAAGTGAATCACATCCCTATGCGGTAAAACCCACAGGAACCATTGTCGGCGAGGCTATCGGCGCAACACCTAATTTAATGGTTGCCGACTATGAGTTTGCATGTAAAGCTGGAACCGCGGCTATACAAACATGTATGGCCCTGGTAATATCTAAGATGATAAAGTATGGATTAGCCATAGGCGCTGATACATCACAGGCTGCTCCTGGAGATGCATTGGAATATGCTGCGAGTGCTGGAGGCGCTGGATTCATCATTGGTGAGAAAAACACCATCGCATCAATTAATGACACTTGTTCATTTACCACAGATACTCCTGATTTCTGGAGGAGAGAAGGACGGAAATACCCTGCGCATGGTGGACGTTTTACCGGTGAACCGGCGTATTTTAAACATATTACCAGCTGCGCAAAAAATCTTATGGAACGTCTTGATACAAAACCAGATGATTATGACTATGCGATTTTCCATCAACCAAATGGGAAATTTCCTGTAACAGTTGCGAAGATGCTAGGGTTTTCATATGAGCAGGTAAAACAAGGTCTTTTATGCCCAGTTATAGGAAACACCTATTCTGGAGCATCAATGCTTGGTCTGGCCTCTGTTTTAGATGTAGCAAAACCAGGGGATAGAATATTCCTTACCAGCTACGGATCAGGAGCAGGTAGCGACTCATTTGACATAACAGTCACCAATCAAATAGAAAAAATGCCTCGTGACAGGGCACCTTCTGTAGCCAAAATGATAGA
>Ga0172365_10000456_pt1 | contig 27060 bp, 24 predicted proteins | sample LakKivSesite48cm_FD_114535 | JGI IMG/M metagenome (GOLD analysis project Ga0172365, IMG submission 114535) | Sediment microbial communities from Lake Kivu, Rwanda - Sediment site 48cm | ecosystem: Environmental > Aquatic > Freshwater > Lake > Sediment | place: Rwanda: Western Province, Lake...
AGTATATAGTATATCGTATATCGTATATCGTGAAGAAGAAGTCAGGAGCCAGAATTCAGGAGTCAGAAGATTATTGGCGGATGGTGTTTAGAAGGAAGAGGTCTGATTTATCAAGTCTGTCTGCTTCTTCTGTCATTCCTGCGAAAGCAGAAATCCAGAATTGGTGAATTGTATTATCTTGTATTTAATGCTAACGACTATTCACTATTCACTAACGACTAATTTAAGTGGTCAATTGGTTAATTAATTTATAGCTCACCTTTAAAGGAGGAAAAAAGATGTGTTTGGCAATTCCAGGAAAAATTAAGAAAATACTTGATGATAACACAGCTGAAATAGAAATTGGAGGAATCACCAAAAATGCAAGTTTAGATCTAATTAAGGAAGCTAAAGAAGGTGATTATGTACTCTTACATGCCGGTTTTGCTATTGAAGTAATTGATCAAAAAAAGGCTTTAGAAATATTAAGGGCTTGGGAGGGAATAATAGATTGAAATATATTGATGAATACCGAAATAAAAAAATTACCCAGAGGACCCTCCAGGAAATCAAAAATATTTCCCAAAAAAGGTTAAATTTGATGGAGGTTTGCGGGACACATACTATGGCTATATTTCGAAATGGAATTAAGGAGATGTTACCTGATAATATCAATCTCATCTCAGGGCCAGGATGTCCGGTGTGTGTCACTCCTATTTTCTATATCGATGAAATTATTGCCTTATCTCGAAAGGATGATTTTATAATAACTACCTTTGGAGATATGGTTAGAGTACCTGGATCTACTTCTACCTTAGAAAAAGAAAAGGCTAATGGTGCTGATATAAGAATTGTTTATTCAACTTTAGATGCTTTAAAAGTTGCGCTTAATAACCCTTCTAAAAAAATTATCTTTATGGGGGTAGGATTTGAAACTACCTCTCCAACTATAGCCAGTACTATATTGAAAGCAGAAGAAGAAAAAATTAATAATTTCTTTGTTTTAAGTGTAGCTAAGATCATTCCTCCGGTGATGGGAGCATTGTTAGAAAGCGGAGAAGTGAATATCGATGGTTTTATTTGTCCCGGGCATGTGAGTACGATTATCGGAAGTCGACCTTACAACTTCATTGCTACGCAATATGGTATCCCCTGTGTTATTGGCGGATTTGAGCCTTTAGATATTTTACAAACTATTTTTATGTTAGTTAGGCAAATAGAAGAAAATGATGCAAAAATAGAAATTCAGTACCAGAGGGTAGTCAAACCAGAGGGGAATAAAATTGCTTTAGAAAAACTAAGTAAAGTATTTAAAGTAGTCGATTCTGAATGGAGGGGGATTGGCAAAATTCCCCTGAGTGGTCTGGAGATAAGAGAAGAATATGCACAGTATAGTGCTCGTAAGTTTGATGTTTTAGTAGAAAAGACTGAAGAATTTATTGGATGTCGTTGTGGTGAAGTCTTAAGGGGAATTATTGCTCCACCAGAGTGCCCTCTCTTTAGAAAAGTTTGTATCCCTGAAGACCCTAAAGGTGCATGTATGGTTTCCAGTGAAGGCACCTGCGCTGCCTATTACAAATATAATTAAATTAGTCGTTAGTGAATAGTGAATAGTATATAGTGTAAATACAAGTTACAAGATGCGAGATATAAGGTGCAAGTTCATAGTTTTTGGTTTTCAGTTTATAGTTTTTAGATAAAAGGAATCGGTTGAAAGTTTTCAGTTATCAATTCTTAGTAAGTAGGTGCGTATTGCCTATACGCTCTTGTAATGAATTAATATACAGGTTAGCCTGTTCTCGTGAAAACGGGGAACACCTGTCCTACTAACGACTAACAATTATTCACTAACGACTGGTTATGAAAGGGAAAGATAATGAAGGAAGATAAAATATTATTAAGTCATGGAAGCGGAGGAAAATTATCTTATAATTTAGTAAAGGAATTATTTTTAGCTAATTTTAATAATGTTTATTTAAAAAAACTTGATGACGGTGCTTTATTAAATATTGGCAGTTTAAATTTAGCTTATTCTACTGATTCTTATACTGTGGATCCATTATTTTTTAATGGAGGTAATATTGGAGAGCTAGCAGTATATGGTACAGTTAATGATTTAGCAATGTGTGGGGCAACCCCTTTATATTTAAGTTGTTCTTTTATTATTGAAGAGGGGATGCCCTTAAGTTTGCTAAAGAAAATTGTTTTAAGTATGAAAGAAGCATCAGCGATTGCCAGAGTAGATATTGTAACCGGAGATACTAAAGTAGTGAACAAAGGAGCGGCAGATAAAATGTTTATTAATACTACCGGGATTGGGATAGTGGAAGAAGGCGTAAATATATCCGGAAGTAATGCCCAATTAGGAGATATAATTATAATAAATGGCCCTATAGGCAATCACGGGATTGCGGTTTTATCAGAGAGGGAAGGTTTGAAATTTGAGACGGTTATTAAGAGTGATACTGCCCCCCTTTCAAGTTTAGTTGAAGATATGCTGGAGATTAGTAAGGATATACATGTTTTAAGGGATCCTACCCGTGGTGGCTTATCAACTATTTTGAATGAAATAGCTTTATCTTCAAATGTAGAGATAGAGATAGATGAAGATAAGATCCCTGTTCAGGAGGGAGTAAGGGCAGCTTGTGAAATATTGGGCTATGATCCCCTGTATCTGGCCAACGAAGGAAAATTAGTGGCCTTTGTTTCTCTGGAAGTAGCTCCAGAGGTATTAAAAAAGATGAGAAAGAATAAATATGGTAAGAAATCGAAAATTATTGGAAGAGTAATTAAAAAATCAGAAGGAAAGGTTTATCTTTGTACTACTATTGGAGGAAAAAGAATAGTTGATATGCTAAGCGGAGAACAATTACCCAGAATATGTTAATGAGTTAACCTATTACCCAATTCATCAATTAAAATTAGATAGCATACTAAAGATGATAATTTAATAGCAGGATTTTTTTATAATTCGTCGAATAAAATGTATAATAAATAACGTATAAGGGGGAGCGTATAGAAATACAGTGGTAGGTAAAGGTATAGGAATTTCAATAATTCCTATACCTTAAATAAGGAAGATGATTTATTATGAAGAATATTAAAGACAAGATATTCAAGGGTGTGATAAATATTGAGGTGAGGGTGAATTAAGGGGTTTTCAAGGGGAAGAATTCCCCTTGAATATCTTATATGTAATGAGTAATGAGTTAATGTTTTAAGTTTAAAAAAACAGATTACTTTTCACGTATTGCAGATTACAGGACTTGTCAGAGGATCGAGAAACTTGCTAATTAAACTAATTGGGTAATTGGTCAATAGGAGAATTGCTGAATTGATATATTGGTGAATTTTTATTAAAGGTGGTTATAAAAATGAAAGAAAAAGGTGAAAGTGCTTATGTTAGATTAGCGCGAGAGACTATCGAAAATTATTTAAAATATGGGAAGATAATTTCTCCACCGACAAATCTACCTGAAGAAATGGTTAATGAAAAGGCAGGAGTTTTTGTTTCTATTAAGAAATTTAATAATTTGAGAGGGTGTATTGGCACTTTTATACCTACTCAAGAAAATATAGCTTATGAGATTATAAGAAATGCTATTAGTGCTGCTGTCGAGGACCCTCGTTTTCCTCCAGTAACAGTTTCTGAATTGAATGATTTGACTATTTCAGTGGATGTATTATCTTCTCCTGAAAAGATTTCTGATATATCGCAGCTTGATCCTAAAAAATATGGGGTAATTGTGAGCAGTGGTTATAAAAAGGGTTTGTTATTACCTGATTTGGAAGGGGTAGATACAGTAGAGGAGCAGGTGGATATTGCTAAACGTAAGGCCGGTATTTATCCTGGTGAACCAGTAAAATTATCCCGATTTGAAGTAAAAAGATATTATTGATTAGTCTTTAGTATTTAGTGAATAGTGATTAGTATTTAGTATTAGAGCGTAAAGTGTAGAGCTAAAAACGCAAAACCAAAACTTAAAACTTAAAATTGAAGAAAAAGTTTTGAATTTTGAATTATGGTTTTTCGCTTTTCGCTTTAGGTTTTTAATTTAATTAGGACATTCGCCCTATTATTAATCCAAAACTATACGCTAAGCGGTATGCGTTACCCTTTATACTATATACTAACGACTATTCAATAATGACTAGTTAAGAGGTGATTGATTGAATGAAAGAAGCTTTATTTTATGAATTAGTAGACGAGGATAAAGGAATTATAAAATGTCTACTATGTCCCAAAGGGTGCTTAATAAAGAATGACCAAGTTGGTTTTTGTCGTTCTAGAAAAAATATAAATAATATACTATACTCTTTAATTTATAGTAAGGTTTCTTCTTGCGGATTTGACCCCATTGAAAAGAAACCCTTATATCATTTTTATCCTGGGACTTCAGTTCTTTCTTTAGGTACAGTAGGTTGTAGTTTTGCTTGTTCCTTCTGTCAGAATTGGACCATTTCCCAGGGAAGTATAAAAAATGTTTCAGTAGAAGAATTATCTCCTGAAAGGGCAGTACAATTAACCCTTGATAATAATTCTCCAGGGATTGCTTATACCTATTCTGAACCTTTAATCTGGTACGAATATGTTCTTGATACTGCCAGATTAGCTAAAAAAAATAATTTGAAAAATATATTAGTTACTAATGGATTTATTAATCAGGAACCCCTCCTTAAACTTCTTCCTTTCATCGATGCTTTAAATATTGACCTTAAATCTTTCCAAAATTCTTTTTATCAAAAATATTGTTGGGGGAGTCTTGCCCCTGTATTACGGACTATTGAAATTGCAAAATCTTATTCCCATATAGAGCTTACCAACTTGATTATTCCTGGATTAAATGATAAAGAGGGAGAGATTAGAGAATTGGTAGATTGGGTTGCTTCCCAGGGGGAGAATATACCTCTGCACTTTTCTCGTTATTTCCCTTGTTATAAAATGAACATTGAAGCGACACCAATTTCAACACTACAGAAAGCCAGGGCTATTGCCCAAAAAAAATTAAAATATGTATATGTGGGAAATATCTGGGATGAGGAAGCCAACGCTACCTATTGTGGTAATTGTAAAAAACTTTTAATCAAGCGAGCAGGTTATAATATTATTAATCTAGGTCTTAATAAAGATGGAAAATGCAAATATTGTGGTGAACAAGTCGCTGTTACTTAATAAGGTATCTTAAAGGTATAGGAATTTCAATAATTCCTATACCTTAAATAAGGAATATAATTTATTATTATGAAGAATATTAAAGACAAGATATTCAAGGACGTAATAAATATTGAGGTAAGGGCGAATTAAGGGGTTTTCAAGGGGAAGGATTCCCCTTGAATATCTTGAGATATAAAAGTATATGTGAAAAAGGAGAAGTAGGAAATGTTGGGAGATTTTCTATTTGGGTCATTTTCTAAGAATATTGGAATTGATCTGGGTACTTCTACTACCTTAGTTTACGTCAAGGGTAAAGGGGTTGTTTTATATGAACCTTCGGTGGTTGCTCTTGAAAAAGTCAATGATAAGATATTAACAGTGGGGGAAGAGGCAAAAAGAATGATAGGGCGAACTCCGCGAGGTTTATTAACCGTTAGGCCTTTAAAAGAAGGAGTGATAGCTGATTTTAAATTAACTGCTGAAATGTTAAGGTTTTTTATTAAAAAAGTTCATATCCGCAATCGTTTTATAAAACCTTCAATTATCATTTGTGTACCTTCGGGAGTTACCGAGGTAGAAAAAAGGGCAGTATCAGAAGTTGCTTATCAATGCGGGGCACGACGAGTATTTTTAATAAATGAACCCATAGCAGCAGCCATTGGAGTGGGACTCCCTATATTTGAACCGATGGGGAATTTAATAATTGATGTAGGGGGAGGGACCTCTGAAGTGGCAGTCATCTCTTTGGGAGGAATAGTAGTAAGTGAATTAAGTCAGGTTGCCGGAGATTATATAAATGCTACAATAGAAAAATATATTAAACAAGCACATAATTTATATATTGGTGAGCTAACTGCTGAAGAAATTAAAATTAATTTATCTATGAATAAATTAGATGGAGAAAATAAAAGTTATGAGATTAGGGGGAGGGATAAAGTAAGTGGTCTGCCTAAGATAATTGGTATATCAAAAGATGAATTAAGAGAGGCTCTATCCGAGCCTATAGGAGTAATTGCTAATACAGTACGATTGACTTTGGAAAAGACACCTCCTGAATTAGTGGCTGATATATTGGATAAAGGATTGATCATGACTGGTGGGGGTGCGCTTTTAGTGGGATTATCAGAACTTTTGCAAGAAGAAATGGGTATTCCCACTTTTATATCTCCAGAACCGATATATTGTGTGATAAAAGGCATAGGGAAGGCATTGGAGGATTTTAATTTTTACCAAAGAGTTTTGACCAGAACAGCTAAAGGAATTTAAATTAGTCGTTAGTGAATAGTATCTCGTATAATTAGCGCAGAGCGTATAGAATACTGTAATATGTAATGAGTAATGAGTTTATGTTTTAAGTTTACCAAAACAGGTTACTTGTCACATATTACACATTACGCAACTTACTCATAGACTGGCTAATTGATTTAATTGGAGAATTGGTTAATTGGCTAATTGGTAAATTTAATCAGGTGGTTTAAGTTGAGGAAATTTTTATTCCAGAATAATTCTCTATTGATTTTTATTATATTGATTATTATCACCATTTTTATAATGACTATAGACTATCACGGTAGACTGTACTTTAAATGGTTGGAAAGTATAGTGTTGCAAGTGTTTTTGTCATTTAATCGTGGGATGAGTTTAGTAACCACTAACATGAAAAACTATTTAGGTGCAATAGCTGAATTTAAGAGAATAGAAGAGGAAAATAAAGAGTTGAGAGAGAAAGTTGAAATAACTCTTCAGGAAAATGCCATATTAAAAGAAAAGCTGATCGCCTATGATAGAGTGAAAGAATTATTAGAACTTAAGGAATCCTTTTCTTATGAAATGATTCTTGCTTTGGTAATTAGCCGGGAACCGGGAAATTGGTTTAATAGTATAATTATTGATAGAGGGAGAGTTGATGGAGTGGAGGAGAATATGGCAGTAGCCACTTATTCTGGTTTAGTCGGTCGGATAGTAAGTGTTGATTCTCGTACTGCAAAAGTACTGTTAATATTAGACCAACGAAGTGCTGTGGGGGGTATGATTCAGAGGTCAAGAGATATCGGAGTGGTAAAGGGGAGTGAAAGTAATTATTGTTATATGGAATATCTTTCTCACGATGCTGATATAAAAATAAATGATATAATAATTACTTCAGGGTTAGGAAGTATTTTTCCTAAAGGAATTAAGATAGGAAGAGTGGTTGGAGTTGAAAAAGAAAAACATGAGCTATTTCAAAAAGTGTTAGTCAAGCCAGAAGTAGATTTTACTAAGTTAGAAGAGGTATTTGTAGTTAAAAAACCTGAGTAAAATATCGATAGGATTGTGATAATAGAAGTATAAATTTGTTATTGTGAAAAAATAGGAGTCAGAATGCAGAGAGAAACAGTGATGAGTAATATGTGAACCAATAACCTATATTTCTTACTAACGACTATTAACTAACGACTAACGACTAATTCAAAAGGAGGGATCGTTATTTATAAAGTAATAGAATTTCAAAATGGTCTAAGAATTGTAGTAGAAGAAATGCCCTTTATGAAATCAGTGTCAATTGTTTTTGGGATAAGGGTTGGTTCAAGATATGAAGCACAAAAACATCAAGGAATTTCTCATCTCATTGAACATATGTTATTTAAGGGGACTGATAAGCGAAAAAACACTTTAGAAATATCCCAGATAATTGAAGGGATTGGTGGGGGAATAAATGCTTCCACCTCCGAAGAGAGTACCCTTTTATATGTTAAAGTTCCCCAGGAACAATTTAAAATTGCTTTTGAGGTATTGGCTGATATAATATTAAATTCTCTTATGAGAGAAGAGGACCTTTATAAAGAGAAAAAAGTAATTTGCGAGGAGATTAAAAAATATCAAGATATGCCAGAGGAATTAGTTGAAGTTTTACTTAATAAATTAATGTGGAAAGAGCACCCTTTGGGAAGGTGTATTCTTGGAGACGAAAAGAGTATTAATAATATTCAAAGAGAAGACTTACTCTCTTATATTAATGAATTTTATAAACCAAACAACTTGGTAATAAGCGTTGCAGGCAATATCAAGATAGAGGAAGTAGTTTTGCGAGCAAAAAGATATTTTGAGAAAATAGACCAGGGAGAAATTAAAAAATACTTACCAGTTTTCCAAAATCAAAAAACTCCTCAAATAGGAATGAAGTTTAAAAAGACTAATCAAGCTTACCTATGTTTTGGTTTCCTTGGCATTTCCCGTTTACACCCGGATAAATATTCTCTGGATTTATTGGATATAATATTGGGTTCTGGATTAAGTTCCCGACTTTTTCAAGAAATAAGAGTAAAAAGAAGTTTAGCTTATGATATTCATTCGTTTATCCAATATTTTAATGATGCAGGCTCTTTTAATATTTATGCGGGTATAGTTTCGGATAAATTAAAAGAAACCATTAAAGTAATTTTAGAAGAACTTAAAAAAATAAAAAATGATAATTTAAGAGAGGAAGAACTAAGGAAAGCAAAAGAAATGTATAAAGGCGCTCTATCTTTAAGCCTGGAAAATACTCTAAGTAGAGCATTTTGGCATGGGAATAAGTTGCTTTTATATGATAGACCTTTAACTTTTGATGAAGTTAAAAATAGAATTGAAGAAGTAAAAGTGAAAGATATTCAAAGAGTAGCTAAAAATATTTTTATTAAAAATAAAATAAATTTATCTATTGTCGGTTCTCACAAAGAAAAATATAAAGAGGAATATAATTCTCTCCTGCAAGAATTAGGTTAGTCGGCAAACTGGTTAACTTATCCTAATTGGTAAATTGGAGAACTGGTTAACAAATTAGTGAATCAATTAAGAGGTATATAGAACAAAATGCCCTTAAAGTTAGGGGTTGGAGATATTATTAGATTAAAAAAGAAACATCCTTGCGGAAGTTTTCATTGGGAAATTACCAGGACCGGTATTGATATTGGTATAAAATGTCTTTATTGTGGCAGAAAAGTTTTAGTTTCCCGAGTAAAGTTAGAAAGGAAAATTCGTGAAATTATTCCTCGTGATTGAAAATTATAATTTATTATTTAAGTTGTTTATTATTTATTTTTACTATTTTTAAACTTGATATCAAGAATACCTGATGATATAATGTTGAATCATTTTAAGTTTCCTTGCTCCTGGAAAAATCTTTCAGGGGCTGATTTAGACCAGAAGGAGGTGAATAGATGAGAAGTTACGAAATGATGTTAGCCATTAATCCCCAATTAGAAGATGAAGAATTGGATTCTTTGCTGAATAAAGTTAAAAAAGTTGTTAAAGATGCAAAGGGAGAAGCAGCCAAGATAGATAAATGGGGAAAAAGAAAATTAGCATACGAAATTAAAGATTTCAATGAAGCAATTTTTATTCTTTTAAAGTTTAATGCCGATGAAAAGAAAATTTCTGAACTGGAAAGAGTTATAAAATTAGAAGAAAAAGTTATTAGATACTTGCTGATTCTGCAAGATAGAAAAATCTCTTCTCCAATTGATGAAGCTCAATCAAATACTAAAAAATAAATAAAAAAGAAAAGGTAGATTAAAGGAGGAACAATAACCATTAATGGCAAAATATAGTTTTTTTAAGAGAGTTCAGAAGAGAGTCTGTTTTTTTTGTGCAGAAAAAACAATTGCTGACTATAAAAGTGTAGAATTATTAAAGAGATTTATCACTGATCAAGGAAAGATTTTACCTCGTAGAGTGACTGGAAATTGTGCAAAACACCAGCGCACACTTGCTATTGCTATAAAAAGGGCAAGAGAAATAGGATTGCTTCCTTATGTAGCTAAATAACCAACTAACCAATTTAGTTTTTAATTTTAAATTTTTTAAATACAAAAGAAGAGGCTTTTTTATTGGAAGATCGAGTACCGACTAAATCAATAGTTGAGGGTGCATTTTTAGCAGCAATTACTGCTATTTTATTTATTATCAGTCTATACATTCCCTTATTGGGAACTTTGGTTAGTTTTTTATGTCCCCTTCCTATTATAATTTTATATTTACGTCATAGTTTGAAATTTACTATTATCTCAGTATTTGTATCTGGAATTTTAGTAAGTATTATTGCTGGTCCTTTGCAGGGACTTATGGTATTGCTTGGTTTTGGAATATTGGGGGTTACCTTAGGATATGCCATAAAAAAAGAACTATCTTTAATTGAAATTATTATTATTGGAGGTATAGCTTCTTTTTTTTCTAAAATACTAATCCTGTTGATTGGTTTTTGGTTATTAGATATTAACCCTTTATTATTTGATGTAGAACAAATAGATAGAGTTATAATTCAATCTTTAAGTTTTTACAGAAATTTAGGTTTAACTGCAGAACAATTAGATTTACTGAAGGAATCACTGACTCAAACCCTAAACATTATTCGAATAGCATTTCCAGCGATGCTTATACTTGCTTCAATTTTCGATGTATTTATAAATTATGGGGTAGCTCGATTAGTTTTAAAGAGATTTGGGTATACGTTGATTGGTTTTACTTCTTTCTCAAAATGGAGGGCTTCCAAGTCTTTTTTTTGGAGTTATTTCCTGGGGGTAATATCAATATTTTTAGGTGTTAAATATAATATACCGCTTTTAAATAAAATTGGCATAAATATACAAATATTTTTTTCAATGATATTTTTAGTTTGCGGTCTTTCTTTGGTCAGTTTTATATTAGAACGGTTTAGGGTTAAAGGATTTTTAAAATGGGTTGTATATATTTTTGTATGTATGCAACCCATTCTATCTCAAGTTGCTACCTGGGCGGGTATGTTAGATATCTGGGTAGATTTTAGAAAATTAATCACCGCTAAAAAAGAATAAATTCGTATATCGTATATAATATATCGGATATCGTGAAAAAGATAGAATTAGTTAGTTGGTTAATTAGTTATCTGGTTAGTTAGTTTAGGAATTAATATAAAACCAATTAACTAGCTAACTAATTAACCAAAAAGTATTGCTAAAAGTAATGGAAGAATTTATAATAAATAGAGCAGGGAGGTTTTAGAAAATGAAGGTAATTTTAAAACAAAATATTAAAAAAGTAGGAGAAATAGGAGATATAGTTGAAGTAAGCAACGGCTTCGCCCGCAATTTCTTGATTCCTCAGGGTAAAGCAATTTCCTATAGCCTAGGTAATTTTAAACAAGTAGAAAATTTAAAGAAAAAAGAATTAGCAAATAAAGAGAAGGAATTAAATGAGGCTAAAGATTTAGCTGAAAAACTTGACAATATCTCGCTGGAGATTAAAGTGAAAGCCGGTAAAGAGGGCAAACTTTTTGGTTCCATCACCAGTAAAGATATTACTGATGTTATAGTAAGCGAATATAATATTGAATTAGACAGAAAAAAGATTGATTTAAAAGAACCATTAAAGAAATTAGGAATTTATAATATTCCTATTAATCTATATAGAGGTGTAGTTCCTCAGATTAAAGTTAATTTAATTTCCGATTACTTATCTGAACAAGAGACAAAAAAAGAATAAATTTGTATATCGTATATCGTAAGGAAAATAGAAGCCAGAAGCCAGAAGTCAGGAGAAAATGATAATGAGTGATTAGTAAAGGGTAATAAGTAATGGGTAGGGGTTCGATTCATCGAACCCGTAAATTTCGGGTCGAATAAATTCGACCACTACACCAAAAACAATACTTAAAACAAAAAAGTTTAAAATTTTGAATTATGGTTTTTCTCTTTTTACTATAAGTTTTTAGCTGAATAAAGGGATTGCCACGCTATGATAAATCAGAGCTCGCAATGACTATATATTAACGACTAACGACTATTCACTATCGACTAATTAATTGGGAGAAGATTATATGGAATTAGGTAGAAATCCTCCTCAAAATATCAGTGCAGAACAGGCTGCTTTGGGATCAATGCTCCTTCAGGAAGAGGCAATTTTACGTAGTGTTGATCTTTTAAAACCCGAAGATTTTTATAGAAAGTCTCACCAAATTATTTTTAAATCCATTCTCGATTTATTTGAAAAAAATCAAGGTGTTGATTTAGTTACTTTAACTGAGGAATTAAATAAGAGAAGTTTATTAGAAGATGTAGGAGGAGTTACCTACCTCACCAATTTGATTAATAGTGTCCCTACCGCCGCAAATATAGAATACTACATTAAGATTATTGAAGAAAAATCAATTTTACGAAATTTAATTAACAATGCTACCAAAATTGTTTCTATGGGTTATGAAGAAAAAGAAGATGGAAAAGTTTTACTGGACAAAGCAGAGCATTTAATATTTGAGGTTTCACAGAGAAATCTCGGCCAATCTTTTGTTCCTATTAAAGAAATATTACAAGATAGTTTTGAAAAAATTGAAGACCTATATCATAGAGAAGAATTTATTACTGGGGTTCCTAGTGGATTTAATGAATTTGATGATATTACTACCGGATTTCAACCTTCAGAGTTTATTGTAGTTGCGGGAAGACCTGCTATGGGGAAGACAGCTTTTTGTATGAATGTCGCTCAATTTGCCAGCGTATCTAAAAATATTCCGGTGGCAATTTTTAGTTTAGAAATGTCTAAGTTTCAATTAGTCCAAAGGATGCTGTGTTCAGAAGCCCGGGTTGATGCTCATAATTTAAGAAAAGGAAGATTAGCCGAATCAGATTGGCCCACACTTTCCATGGCGGCTGGTCGATTGGCTTCTGCCCCTATTTTTATTGACGATACATCTGGGATTTCTTGTTTAGAAATAAAAGCCAAGACGAGGCGACTGAAAGTTCAATATAATCTTGGTTTAGTAATTGTAGATTATTTACAACTAATCCAAACTGGTGGTAGAATTGAAAATAGACAACAAGAAATTTCAGAAATCTCTCGTTCCCTTAAAGGTTTGGCCAGAGAATTGAATGTCCCAGTAATTGCAGTTTCACAATTATCTCGAGCAGTGGAGCAGAGGCCTGAAAGAAGACCTCTGCTTTCTGATTTAAGAGAGAGTGGTGCCATTGAGCAGGATGCTGATTTAGTTGTTTTTATATACCGAGAAGAATATTACAAGCCTAAGACGGGAAGAAAGGGAATTGCTGAAGTAATTATTAGCAAACAGAGAAACGGTCCTACCGGTAAAGTGGAATTAACTTTTGTAAAAGAATATGCCAAATTTGAAAACTTAGCCCGAATTATAGAAGAAGAATAAACTAATATTGATTTTTGATTGACAGATAGGGGAAAATATAGTAACATTTAAAAGCAAAAATTTTTTAAATTTTTATTGCTAAGGGCCGTTAGCTCAGTTGGCAGAGCATCTGACTCTTAATCAGGGGATCGCAGGTTCGAGACCTGCACGGCCCATCGAAGATGCCCCCATCGTCTAGGGGACAGGACATCGCCCTTTCACGGCGGCGACAGGGGTTCAAATCCCCTTGGGGGCACCAATTTAATCTATTGTCTATTAAAAGAATGGGCGGATAGCTCAGTTGGCAGAGCACCTGCTTCACATGTAGGGGGTCACAGGTTCAAGTCCTGTTCCGCCTACCATTTTTTTCAGAGGATATGATGCCGGCGTAGCTCAATTGGAAGAGCAACGGAATCGTAATCCGTAGGTTGTCTGTTCAACTCAGATCGCCGGCTCCAGACTAGTATTTAGTGAATAGTGAATAGTATATAGTATAAAGCGTAAAACTAAAATTGTATCTCGTATCTCGTGAATCGTATCTCGTAAATAAAATAGAAGACAGAAGACAGAATCCAGAATAATAAATAACTTAGAGCGTTTAGGAGGTAGGGGCTTGATTTATCAAGCCCGCAAAACTCGGGTTGGATGAATACAGTCTATATATATATATTAAAAGCAATACTTAATACGAAAAAATTTTGAGTTTTGAATTATGGGTTTTCGCTTTAAGTTTTCAGCTATTCACTATCTACTATATTAACTGGCAGACTGGATAACTGGGTGACTAAATACTAACGACTATTCACTATCGACTAAAAAGGCAAACAATTTAATGAATAACTGCAAATTAACTTCTCCTACCGAAGTAATAAGGCTTCTTAAAAAATATAATTTTAAATGCCAAAAACGCTGGGGTCAAAACTTTTTAATTGACCGAAATATTTTGCAAATAATTGTTGATTCTTTGCCATTGAGCAAAGAAGAATACATCTTGGAAATTGGAACTGGAATTGGCACCTTAACTTCAGCTTTATCTTCCTTAACCAGACAAGTAATATCTATCGAAAAAGATAAGAAATTGGCCCCAATTTTAAAAGAGAGTTTATCATCTTGTAATAATATTGAAATAATATTCGAAGATGTAATGGATTATAATTTGGTCAATTTTTTTAAGGAAAATAATAGAAAAGGGAGAAAAGTGGAAAAAATAGTGGGCAACCTCCCTTATTACATTTCTCTCCCCTTGATAAGGAAGGTTCTTGAACTTAATAAATATCTTAAACTGGCAGTATTTCTGGTCCAGAAGGAAGTAGGAGAAAGACTAATAGCTAAAGCAGGGAGTAAAGAATACAGCATATTATCCATTATTACCCAATATTATTCCTGGCCTGAAAAAATACATCTGGTACCATCCACCGTATTTTATCCTCAACCTAAAGTGAGTTCTGTGATAATTAGATTGAATATCTACCAAGAATCACCGATAAATGTTGGGAATGAGAAATTTTTTTTCAATATTATTAAAGCTTCTTTTCAGCAGAGAAGGAAAAGATTAATCAATGCTTTATCAAATTATTTTAAAGAAAAGATTAATAAATTAGAAATAGAAAATATTTTACAAAAAATAGAGATTGATAAGAATCGTAGAGGGGAGACCCTAACTTTAGAAGAATTTGCAAAACTAAGCGTAGCGTTAAGAGAAAAATTTTTAAAGAAATAGGAGTCAGAAACCAGAAGCCAGAAGTCAGAATCCAGAAAAAAGTGGTAATGAGTGATTAGTAAAGGGTAATAAGTAATGGGTAGGGGCTCGATTCATCGAGCCCGTAAATTTCGGGTCGAATAAATTCGACCCCTACACCAAAAGCAATACTTCATACAAAAAAGTTTAAATTTTTAATTATGGTTTTTCGCTTTTCGCTTTAAGTTTTTAGTTTAATAAAGGGATTGCCACGCTTCGATAAATCGAAGCTCGCAATGACTATTCACTATCGACTAACAACTATATACTATCGACTAATTTAACTGGCAGATTGTCTAATTGATCAATAGGTGAATTGGCTAATTGGTGAATTGGGGAATTGATAATGTTTTTGACAATAAAATTGTATCGTGTTATAATTTTCTCAATCTAAATTACATCAAGAAGAACAGGGAATTTATAGTGCTGATTAATATTGTTACTACCGAAAACAAAGATAAGATTGACTTATTAATAGTAAAATATATAAATAGATTATTCCAGAAACACAGTAATAATTATTACTGTGTTTATTTTTAATAAAATTAAATTTTTAAAATATTGACTAAAGTGGGAGGTAATAGCAACTATGTGAAGAAATTTTGGGATAAATTACCTAAATCGAATGGTTTAGGAGATTGCCAAGTAGATTTAGACAGTCTTGTTTAAAAAGCTTGGTAATCAAACTTGTACTCGTGAAAACGGGTATTAGTGAGGCATATTACCATATGCCTATATATAGGTATAGGAATTTCAATAATTCCTATACCTTAAATAAGGAACGTGATTTATTATTATGAAGAATATTAAAGACAAGATATTCAAGGGTGTAATAAATATTGTGGTGAGGGTGAATTAAGGGGTTTTCAAGGGGAAGAATTCCCCTTGAATATCTTGGTGTACAATGTAATTAACAGTAGTAAATTAACAAAAAAGGCGGTGTATTAAGTGAAAATTACAGATGTTAGACTTAGAAAGATAGAGACGGAAGGAAAGTTAAGAGCTTATGTTTCAATTACTTTTGATGATTCTTTTGTAGTGCATGATTTAAGGGTTATTGATGGCAATAAAGGTATGTTTGTAGCCATGCCCAGCAAGAGACTTCCTAACGGAGAGCATAAAGATATTGCTCATCCCATAAATACCGAGATCAGAGAGAAGATTCAAAATGCAGTTTTAGATGTTTATCGAAAAGAAACAGAGGAAACTCCACAAGAAAAAGAAGTAGAAATCAAAAAGGAAGAAGAAAAAGTAGAAGAAAAAGTAGAAGAAGTTGTAGAAGAAAAAGAAGAAGATCTATTTTAAGCAAGTAAAATAGACTAAAGACCCTTGTACTCGTGAAAATGAGTGTCGGTTTGGGGCGTAGCCAAGTGGTAAGGCACGGGAATTTGGATCCCGCATTCGAAGGTTCGAACCCTTCCGCCCCAGCCACATAAATTAATTTTGATTCGTTACCTAGTTATTTAGTTAACTGGTTGCTTAGTTAAGAAAATTAAAGACAAAAATCAGTAGTTAGGATCAAAAATAAATCATAGAGATAAATGACATGTAATAAGTACTTGTTTTTATAATTTCAGAAATTTAGGCTTATTACTTATTACTCATTAATGCATTTCTATACTTAATGACTAATTATTGGAGGTATGATTATGAAAGATACTGCGGTAATTATTATGGCAGCAGGTAAGGGTAAAAGAATGAAATCTAATTTACCTAAAGTCCTTCATAATCTTGCAGGAAAACCAATTTTAAATTATGTGCTTAAAACCGTAGACCAACTTAAGGCTAAGAGAAAGATAATAGTTGTTGGTTATAAAAGCGAAAAGATAAAAGAATTAATTGGAGACAAGATAGAATATGCAGAACAGGTTAAACAGTTAGGCACTGCTCATGCTGTCTTACAGACTAAAAGACTATTATCTGATTTTGAAGGAGATGTACTAATTCTGTCTGGTGATGTCCCCTTTTTAAATATTAACACCTTGACAAAGTTTTTAAAATATCACCAAGATAATAAGTTTAGCTGTACTTTAATTACCACCACCTTAGAAAATCCCTATGGTTATGGTAGAATTATCAGAGATCAAGTAGGAGAAATAACTGGAATCATCGAAGAAGTAGATCTATCAGAAAATGAAAAAATAATAAACGAAATAAATTCTGGAATTTATTGCTTTAAAAAAGAGGATCTTTTTTTGGCTTTAGATAAAATTGTTCCTGACAACAAACAAGGCGAATATTATTTAACCAGTACAGCAAAGATATTATTAAAAGATGGATTAAATATTGGCAACCTAATGGTAAAGGATTGTTCAGAGGTATTAGGCATAAATACTCGATTGGACTTAGCCAATGCTTCCCAAAAAGTTTATCAGAGAGTTTGTAAACATTTAATGCTTCAAGGGGTAACCATAATTGATCCGAACAGTACTTTTATAGATGAAGGAGTTAAAATTGGTCGGGATACTATTATTTATCCTTTTACTATTATTGAAAAAGATACTAAAATTGGAAAGAGTAGTCTTATTGGACCTTACTCTCATTTAATCGATTCTAATATAGGAGAAAAAGTTAGAGTCTGGGCTTCCATAGTTGAAGATAGCAGTATAGAAAATGGAGCTATTATTGGACCATATACTCATTTAAGACCAGAAACAGTTATAAAAAAGGGAGCAAAGATAGGAAATTTTGTAGAAACAAAAAAGACTACTGTTGGTGAAGGGAGCAAAGCCTCTCATTTAACCTATTTAGGGGATGCAATAATTGGCAAAAGAGTAAATATTGGGGCAGGTACTATAACTTGCAATTATGATGGAAAGAAAAAAAACAAAACTATTATCGAAGATGAAGTATTTATTGGAAGCAATAACTCTTTAGTGGCACCAATTAAGTTGGGAAAAGCATCTTATACCGGAGCGGGTTCTACTATTACTGAGGATGTGCCCCCAGATAGCCTGGCTATTGCCCGCTCTAAACAAAGAAATATTAAAGGATGGAGCAAGAAAAGAAAAAGAACATAAAATAAAATTTTAAATAGGAAAATTTAAAGAGATGGAGATGATGAAACCTTGATATCTTATAATAAAAGAACATTAAAGATATTTGCCGGAAATTCTAATAGAGAGTTAGCCAAAGAGATATGTAAATATATAAATATCTCTTTGGGAGAGACAGATATTTCCAGATTTCCTGATGGAGAAATTAAGAATAAAATTGAAGAAAGTGTTAGAGGACAAGATGTTTTTATAATTCAATCTACCTGTCCACCTGTCAATGAAAACTTGATGGAATTATTAATAATGATTGATGCTTTAAGAAGAGCCTCAGCAGACAGAATTACTGCAGTAATACCCTATTATGGTTACGCTAGGCAGGAGAGAAAAACCCGACCGCGGGAACCAATTACCGCAAAATTAGTAGCAAATTTATTAGTTTCTGCCGGAGCAAACCGAATACTTACTATGGATTTGCATGCCGGGCAGATTCAGGGATTTTTTGATATTCCAGTAGATCAATTAGAATCGGTAACCATTTTATCTAACTATTTTAATGAGAAAAATTTAGATAAAGTGGTGGTAGTTTCTCCTGATGTGGGAGGTACTGCGAGGGCTAGGGAATTTGCTGGACGTCTTAAAAAGCCAATTGCCATAATTGATAAATATAGATCATCTTTTGATGATGTGGAAATAATGCATATAGTTGGAGAAGTAAAAGATAAGACTGTTATTATAGTTGATGATATCATTGATACAGCCACTTCAATAATAAAAGGTAGTCAGGCATTATTAAATGCGGGGGCAGAAGAAATTTATATTTGTGCTACTCATCCGGTATTTGCTAATCCAGCATTGGAAAGAATAAAGAAATCTTTTCAGGATTCTCTATTTAAGGAAGTGGTAGTTACTAATACTATTCCTGTTAATAATGAAAAGAAATTTTCAGGTATCAAGGTTTTATCAGTAGCAGAAATATTTGCCGAAGCCATTGGAAGAATTCATAATAATTTATCAGTAAGTGCATTATTTAAATAAAATAGTATATAGTCGTTAGTGAATAGTCGATAGTATATAGTTATTGCGAGCTTCGATTTATCGAAGCGTGGCAATCCCTTTGTTAAGCTGAAAACTTAAAGCGAAAAGCGAAAAACCATAATTAAAAACTCAAAACTTTTTCATATATAATTTTGCCTTTTATGTAGGGGTCGGATTTATCCGACCCGAGTTTTGCGGGCTTGATAAATCAAGCCACTACGTATTAATTATTAAATATTACTCAGGCTATATTCTATGTGTATACGCTGTACGCTAAACGCTATACGCTATATTATATACGATATACGAGAATGGAGGTTAATAGAATGGAAAGACCAAAATTAAAAGTTGAATTAAGAAATGATACGGGTAAGGAAGTTAATAAGAAATTTAGAAGGGAGGGGATTGTCCCCGGAATATTATATTCTCCCCATGATAAAAAAAATATACTGTTAAAAGTAAAAAGAGAAGATTTATTAAAATTGTTATCTGAAAAAAAACATGGAATTATTGATTTAGAAATTGATGACGGCCAAAAAAATTTCGAGCGATTAGCTATTATCAAAGATATTCAATATAATCCACTAAAAAGACAGATGGTCCATGTTGATTTTTATGGAGCAACTTTAAAAGAAAAATTAACTATAGAAGTTAGAATTGAATTAATTGGCGAACCTATAGGGCTGAAAGAAGGAGGAATCCTGGAGGTAAAATTACGAGAAGTCGAAATAGAATGTTTACCTTCTCAAGTACCAGAATCTTTAAAAGCTGATATCGGTCATCTAAAAATTAATGATCACTTAACTGTCGGAGAGTTAGATATTCCCAAGGGGATTGAAGTGTTAATTGAACCAGATAGAATTATAGCCTCCGTATATCCACCTACAAAGGTAGAAGAAGTAGCTAAAGAGGAAGAAGTAGAAGAAGTAACTGAAGAAGAAAAAGAAAAAGTAGAGGTAGAAAGACCTACTTCTGCACCTAAAATAGAATAGGATAACAAAAGGATAGTGAACTTTATTGAAGATTGTAGTTGGTTTGGGTAATCCTGGTTTGCAATATGAATTCAGCCGACACAATATAGGGTTTAGAATAATTGATAACTTAGCTCTGGATATAGGGATAGAATTTAAAAAAGTGAAATCCTATTATTCCTTAATTTCCAGGGGAAAGATTAATAATCACCAGATAATGCTAGCAAAACCACAGACTTTTATGAATTTAAGTGGGAGAGCGGTAAGCAAGGTAGTTTTCTATTATAAGATTTCTTTTTCAGATTTGCTGATAGTTTATGATGACTTAAATTTAGAATTAGGTCAGATAAGAATTAGAAAAAGGGGGAGTGCAGGCGGTCATAAGGGGATGGAGTCAATTATACAATATTTAGGTAGTGAAGATATTCCCCGCTTAAGAATAGGGATTGGTAAACCCTCAATAAATTCTAATTTTGATTGTGTATCTTATGTTCTTTCCGGTTTTGAAGTTGAAGAAAGAGAAAAAGTAAAGGAAATTATAAAACTATCCACCGAAGCAGTAAAATTCATAATTAAAAATAGTTTTACGGAAGCTATGAGAAGGTATAATAAAAAATTAGAGGTATCTTAAGGTATAGGAATTTCAATAATTCCTATACCTTAAATAAGGAATATGATTTATTATTATGAAGAATATTAAAGACAAGATATTCAAGGGTGTAATAAATATTGTGGTGAGGGTGAATTAAGAGGTTTTCAAGGGGAAGAATTCCCCTTGAATATCTTGACCAAATATGTAGATAGAGGGAAAATTATGTCTGAATTGAGAAAAGATCCCATAATTGATAATTGGGTAATAATTTCCACAGAGAGAAGCAAAAGACCTTTAGATTTCAAGATCAAGACAGAAGAAAAGATAAAAGGCAAGTGTGTATTTTGTCAGGGCAATGAAGATAAGACCCCACCTGAGAAGTTTACTTTTCGAGAAGAAGGAACTTTAGAAAATAGCCCGGGATGGAAGGTAAGAGTAGTAACCAATAAATTTCCGGCATTAAAGATGGAGAAGAGGGAAGCAACCTTAGAGAAGGCGGGATTGTGCGAGAAAATGAATGGTTTGGGAGTGCATGAAGTGATTATTGAAACTCCCCATCACTATGAAAATCTGGATAATTTTAGTATTGATAATATCATTTTAATTTTAAAGACTTACCAACAAAGATATTCAAGTATATTTGAAGATAAAAGAATAAAATATATTCTAATATTTAAAAATTATGGCATTGATGGGGGGGCATCTTTGGAGCATTCTCATTAACAGCTTATTGCTACCACTATTATCCCTAAAAGGATTGAAGAGGAATTAAAGGGCTCCAGTAGATATTTTAGCCTGGAAAAAAGATGTATTTTCTGTGATTATATCCAACAGGAGATACAATTCAAAGATAGAGTAATAAAGGAAACAGAAAAATACATAGCTATTTCTCCTTTTGCCGCAAGATTTCCTTTTGAAACCTGGATATTACCCAAGTACCATAGTGCCTATTATGAGGAGATTAATGATGATAAAATTTTTGATTTGGCTAAGCTGATGAAAGAAATTCTATTTAGAATTAAAAATAGATTAAATAATCCTCCTTACAATTTTATAATTCATACTGCACCTTCTAAAAAATCTTCTAAAAAAGAATGGCCTGCTTTGGATGAAAAATATCATTGGCATATAGAGATAATCCCTCGACTAACTAAGATAGCTGGGTTTGAATGGGGAACAGGATTTTATATTAATCCTATTTCTCCCGAAGAGGCCACCAAAGTCCTTCGGTAGAAAATTCTAGCGTATAGCGTATAGCGTTTAGCGGATAGGATACAGTAATTAGTGATGTGTAACAAGTAACGGGTTAATAGTTTCAATTTGCAGATTTTCTCTCTTTTTGTCATTGCGAGGAGTGTAACGACGAAGCAATCTCGTCGAGATTGCCACGCTCCCTGCGGTCGCTCGCAATGACATATACTAACGACTATTCACTATCGACTATAACCTGTTGGAGATGAAATTATTATGAAAATGAAAAAGATTGCTGTCCTTACCAGTGGGGGAGATTCTCCGGGGATGAATGCTGCTATTCGAGCAGTAGTACGGACCGGCATATTCCACGGTTTAGAGGTATTTGGTATCCAGAGAGGATTTGCTGGTTTAATGGAAGGACAAATTTGCCCTATGAATCTGGTATCAGTAGGTGGAATTATGCAAAGAGGAGGGACCATCCTTAAAACCTCTCGCAGCGAGAAATTCAAGACTAAAGAAGGTCTTAATATTGCCCTCAAAAAACTCCAGGAATTTGGTATTAACGGATTGGTAAACATTGGAGGGGATGGTACCTTACGAGGAACCCGAGATTTAAGTTCGTTAGGGGTAAAGACTGTCGGTATTCCAGCCACTATAGATAATGATCTACCTAAAACAGATATGGCTATAGGTGTAGATACTGCTCTAAATACAGTTATAGAAGCCATTGATAAGATTAAAGACACAGCTTCCTCGCACCAGAGGGCATTTGTAGTGGAAGTTATGGGAAGAAATTCTGGATATTTAGCCTTGATGAGCGGAATTGCCGGAGGAGCTGAAATAATTCTTATTCCAGAAATTTCTTATAATTTGGAGGAAATTAGTTTAAAATTGAAAGAGGGTTATCAAAGAGGAAAGACCCATTGTATTATTGTTATTGCGGAAGGAGTAGAGAAAACTGAGGAAGTAAGTAAATATTTAGAAGATAAGATTGGATATGAAACCCGGATAACCATTTTAGGTTATCTACAAAGGGGGGGATCGCCTTCTGCTTTTGACCGATTATTAGCCAGCCGTTTAGGAGCCGCTGCAGTTGAATTACTTCTTAAAGGTGAAACCGGGAAGATGGTAGGATTAATTGGAAATAAGATTGAAGCCACTGATTTAGAGGTAGTTCTGAGCCAGCAAAAAACTATTAACCGAGATATTTATGATTTAGCGTTAATTTTAGCAAAATAATAATTAGTCGTTAGTGAATAGTGAATAGTCGTTAGTATTAAATACAGGTTTTCAGTTAATAGTTAAAAGATACGAGATAGAAAACTTGTTTTTAGTTTTGAGTTTTAGTTTTGTACTTTACGCTTTTTGCTTTACCCTCTAATATTATTCACTACGACTAATTTAATCGGTAAATTGGTACATTGGCTAATCGGCAAATTGAGTTTTTAATTTGATTGGCTGATTGGGTGATCGGCAGATTGGTAGATTATTTTAATTCGCAACTCGTAACTTGTATCTCATGCTAACAACTATTCACTATTCACTAACGGCTAGTTAACCAATATTGAAAGGAACATCGATATTAATAATGAGCTTGCCAGGGATATTATCCTTATGGAATAAATCTGAAGAATTTGAAGATATAATTAAAACAATAAAGGACAATCTGGTTAAAAAATTTTGGTTTTCTGGTTTGAAAACCAGTGCCCGTTCTTTTTTTATCGCTGCTCTAAGAGAAGAGACTAATAATTCTTATCTTATTATTACTGATACTCAGGAAAATGCCCTGCAAATATACCAGGATTTAACTACTTTTTTGAATAAATCTCCAAAAAATAAAAATAAAAATATTTTCCTCTTTCCTTCTTTTGACGTCCTCCCCTATGAAGATATAACCCCTGACCCTCAGATAATCGAACAAAGGATTAATATCTTAAGACAACTCTCCTTAAAAAGTGAAAATAGGATTAAGAAAAAGATAATACTGATTACCGATATCAAAGCCCTTTTTCCTAAATTAGTTTCTCCTCAAGCTTTTCAAAATATTAGCCGAGAATTGAAGATAGGAGATGTCTTAAAGAAAGAAGAATTTTTAAAAATTCTGCTGGCTCATAATTATCAGTCAGTAGAAGAGGTGGAAAAAAAGGGTGAATTTAGCACCCGGGGAGGAATTATCGATTTTTTCCCCATCGCCAGCGAAAATCCTCTTCGCTTAGAATTATATGGAGACCAGATAGAATCTATCCGTTATTTTAATATCAACACCCAGAGATCGATACTTAAAATAAGCAATTACACCCTGCTACCTTCTCGTGAATTAATACCTAAAACTTCTACCAATTATCATTACTTTACCTTATTTGACTATCTTTCCGAGAATATAATAGTGATATTGAATGAGCCAGAATTGATTGAGGAGAAAGCGGATAAGTTTCAAGAAGAGATTTACGATATATATGAAAGATGGGAAAGAAAAGAAGGGGAATCTCTTTTTTCACCTTCCTCTTATTTTATCACCTGGCAGGAAGTCTATAATAATATAAAATCTAAAAAGGTGATCAATTTTGCCTATTTCCCTGAAGAAGAGGTTAAAAATACTTCTTTTAGCACGGTCAAGAGAAAAGAAGATACCCGTGAATATGTTCTGGAAGGGCAAGAAATTGGCTCTTATTTTGGGAATTTAGATTTGTTTGCCAAAGATTTAAAAAAATGGCAGAAAGAAAGACAAAATATTATTATTCTGACCAGGAGCGAGGGACGAGCAAATCGTTTAGGAGAAATCTTAGAAGAAAGAGGAATAAAAAAATTTACTCTGGGGAAGATGGAAGAATATTCAAATTCAGAGTCGATAATTTATATTTCTTATGGTTATATGAATTATGGGTTTAGATTACCCTTTATAAGAATGATTTTAATAACAGATCAAGAGATATTTGGGAAGGAAAGAAATAGGAGATATAAATTACCCCAGCATAAGAGTGAACCCCCGTCTACTATGATTGATATAGCCCAAGGAGACTATATAGTTCATATTGACCATGGTATAGGAATATATAAGGGGATTATAAATTTAAACGTTAAGGGGGTAAAACAGGATTATCTTTTAATTGAATATGCTGAGAGGGATAAACTTTATGTTCCAGTAGACCAATTTAATTTAGTGCATAAATATATAGGCATTAAAGATAAAGCACCTAAAATTTATCGCTTAGGCGGAACCTCCTGGGGAAGAGCTTAAGGAAAAGTAAAGAGATCGATTCAAAAATTAGCACAAGAACTTTACAATTTGTATGTTTCCCGAAAAGAGATAAGAGGTTTCTCCTTTTCCAAAGACAATAACTGGCAGCAAGAACTGGAGATGTCTTTTCCCTTTGAAGAGACTTATGACCAACTACAAGCTTTATCTGAAGTTAAAATTGATATGGAGTCCCCCCAACCTATGGAGAGATTGGTCTGTGGAGATGTAGGCTATGGCAAGACAGAAATAGCTATTCGGGCAGCTTTTAAGGCTGTATTAGATGGCAAACAAGTTGCCGTCTTAGCTCCCACTACAGTACTAGTTCAACAACACTATGATACTTTTCAGGAGAGAATGAATTCCTTTCCCATAAATATAGATATGCTTTCTCGTTTCAGAAGTAAATATGAACAGAAAAAGATTGTTGAAAACCTGAAAGAGGGGAAAGTAGATATTATTATCGGAACTCATCGCTTGATTCAAGATGACATTGAGTTTAAAGATTTGGGTTTGCTTATCGTAGATGAAGAGCAGCGTTTTGGAGTTCTTCATAAAGAAAAAATAAAAAAAATAAAGGAAAATATTGATTCTCTTACCTTAACTGCTACTCCCATTCCTCGAACCTTACACCTGTCTCTTATTGGAGTGAGAGATTTAAGTGTAATAAATACTCCCCCAGAGGATAGATTTCCTATAGCTTCTTACATCTGCCAAAGAGATGAAAAAGTGATAATAGATGCAATCAGGAGAGAATTGGATAGAGGAGGACAGATATTTTTCGTCCACAATCGAGTAAGGGGAATTGAGAAAGTGGCTCGGGACTTAAATCGACTTATCCCTCAAGCTAAGATTGGAATTGCTCATGGACAGGTGACGGAAGAGCAATTAGAAGATATAATGATTGACTTTTTAGAAAAAAGATATGATATCTTAGTCTGTACAACTATTATTGAAATAGGTTTGGATATTCCCAATGTAAATACTATCATTATTGATGATGCTTACAAATTTGGTCTTTCTCAGCTTTATCAATTAAGAGGCAGAGTGGGGAGAACTGACCGACGGGCTTATGCTTATTTCCTTTTCCCTTCATATCGCTCAATTTCTGATAATGCTAAAAAGAGATTACAAGCCATTAAAGAGTTCAGTGAATTAGGCTCTGGTTTTAAATTAGCTATGCGAGATTTAGAAATTCGAGGGGCAGGGAATCTATTAGGCAAAGAACAGCATGGATTTGTGACTGAAGTAGGATTTAATCTTTATTGTCGTCTATTGGAAGAGGCAATTAAGGAATTACGAGAAGAGGGAGAAGGGAGAGAAAAGAAAAAAGATATCAATCCAGTTATTAATATAAAGATAGATGCCTATATCCCTAAAATTTATATTCCCAATTTGGAACAGAGGGTTTTGTTTTATAAGAAATTAGCGGAAATAAAAGATTTAGAAGGTCTTGAAAAGGCCAAGGAGGAATTAAGAGATAGGTATGGACTTTACCCTCAAGAGGTAAGAAATTTGTTAGAAATAATATATCTGAAGACATTTCTCAAGAAATTAGGGATTATTTCTCTTATAGTTAAGGAAGAGATTGCTGTTCTTAGATACCTTCCCGATATGAATATAAAAGCTAAATTAGATAGATTGCCCTTGTTCTACCAAAGAAGAATAATAAAAGAAGATAAGAGATTGGTGGGGATTTCAAAGATTGATCTTTCTAAAATTAATTCTCAGGAAATTTTAAAATTTTTGAAGGAATTTACGATACACTTGTCGAAATATAGTGAATAGTATTTAGTGAAGGAAATAGAAGTCAGAAGTCAGAATAAATTCGTATCTCGTATTCTAGCGTATAGAGTATACAAAAAAGCAACGAGTAATATGTAATGAGTAATGAGTTTATGTTTTAGGTTTATAAAAACAAATTACTTATCACATATCACACATTACTATATTCTTACTAACGACTAACGACTATTCACTAACGACTAATAAGGTTGGAGGAAAAAATGTACCAAGAAGAGAAAGAATTATTTGCAGAAA
>Ga0172365_10000459_pt1 | contig 26983 bp, 19 predicted proteins | sample LakKivSesite48cm_FD_114535 | JGI IMG/M metagenome (GOLD analysis project Ga0172365, IMG submission 114535) | Sediment microbial communities from Lake Kivu, Rwanda - Sediment site 48cm | ecosystem: Environmental > Aquatic > Freshwater > Lake > Sediment | place: Rwanda: Western Province, Lake...
ACCGTCAATGGTTACCGGTGTTGTCCCGGTGCTGTCAAAGAGCTCCCACGTCTGGAGATCCACGTTCCCCGAGTTCTTGATGGAGATGACGATTGTGTCCAACGGGTTGGCGGTGCTGGGCCCGCTCAGTGTGATCGACGGGTTATCCCCGCTGACCTTGGACTGCTTGATGAAGGCGTTGTAGAAGATGTAGAATCCTGCAACCGCCGCGACGGTTATAGCAATGAGCAGCAGCGTGGCGATGACGGGTGTGATAGCTCGCTTGTCACTAAACATGGTTTTTCACCTCCCCTAAGGCTCATCTCAATGAATAATCGACACGGCTCATGCAGGCGTGCTGCAATTCCGTGAGGATGGATTGCAGTATTTGCCTAAATTGATAAAGGTTTTGCATATCTTTGTGGAGCCCGTTGCTCAAACTGCATCCGGTCACGATGACTTGACCAAAGCGTGCGACATGATCAAAATTCTTTGACGGAACAAGGCGCCGAGGTCCCAGAAATGCAGCGAGCTGCTCAGGACATGGCATGGTGCGGCTAGATGTCCACTATCATGTTCTTGGGGATCTCAACCCGAAGGGCCTCGGACACCTTCTGCAGTTCATCCAGAGGTTTTTTGCTCTTGCAGTAGTAGTTCACGCCGTCGATGCAGGAGAGGTAGAGCTCCTTGGGCCGGAATGTCCCGATCTTGCTGTGGATGGCCTTGCCGCCGGTCTCCCGGATCAGCTCCGCGAAGGTCTTGGGGGACACCTTGATCAGCATGCCCCCGATCACCACCTTCTCGATCTTCATACCTGCGGGTTTGGCCCCTGGGCCAGAGGGATCTTCTTGGGACATGGTCTCGGTGGCCTCAAGATCGTCCAGGACCTCCTTCAGGTACTGACCCTTGGGAGTTATCGTGTACTCGGCCCTCTCGTTCTGGGTTATAAGATCCCCGAGCTCCTTGAGGTGGTAGCTGAGATTGTTGGACCTGACGGTCTCGTCGTAGGTCCTGAGGTGGTTGAGTATTTCGGTGAAGGTGTATGGCTTGCCCGATGCAAGCAGCCTGACTATCCTCTGCCTGGTCGGGGTGGAAAATGTTCCGACCAGCTGGCACAGGTCCTTCTCGCCCGAGGAATCGACCACTTCAGTCCCCAAGGGTCCTCATCATCCCAGTTGCCTGATCTTTGCGGCGTACTCCTTCGCCCTGTCCCTTTCCCCCCTTGCGGTATGGATCTGGTGCAGCGTGACGAGGGCCGGCTTGTAGCTGGGATCTATCTTCAGGGCGCGTTTGCTCGTCTGGACGGCCTTCTCGAACTTCCCCGTGAGGTGGTAGAGGAGGCCGAGGTTGGCGAGCGCGGACTTGAGGGACTTGTCGATCTTGACGCTCTCCTCAAGGTACATCCGGGCCCTCTTCATATCACCGAGCTGAAGGTAGGCCGCGCCGTACCCTGCCAGGGCCTTGGCGTACTTCGGGTCCAGCTCTATGGTCTTGCTGTAGTACTCGAGCGCCTTCTGCAGTTGCCCCTTCCTGGAGAAAGCGCGTGCCACGTTGTAGAAGCATTTCTTTGCCCCATCCGTGTCTCCAGTCTTGACGAGCAGGGATGCGAGGTGTTCCAGGCCTCTGGTCGAGTCCTTCACGAGCGATATCGCGGACCTGTAGCATTCCTCCGCTCCCGAGTAGTCAAGGGCGTTCTCTTTTATTGCGCCCAAGTTCACCCAAGCGAATTCCGTTTCCGACACTGACGGCGAGGCGAATGTGGTCACAATGGAGGTGGCGGCGCCGGCGGAGTTCGTCTTTGCCTGTCTGTGTTCCTCCGGAATCCAGCCGAAGTTGGTGGTGAACTCGACCGAGACATCGGGGATGTGATTGCCAACGCCGTCGGTAACGACCACGTTCACCAGATAATCCCTCGGTGCCAGTTCGATGAAATCGCCGGAGTTCTGCGTCTCCTCGGCATTGGCTAAGGGGAGGACGATCCCAAAGACCTCCTCAGCTTCGTCCGCCTTCACCCGGATCTCCCTTCTTGTTCCGTTGTGCTGTATGACCGAGCGGTATATTCGCTCCGCCTCCGGCTTCCGTCCGGCCTGTTGGTATGCGTAGGCCAGGTTGCACAGCGCTGGATAGTCCGACATCTGCTTTATGCGGTCCCTCTCCGCCTCCAGGATGCGCATCGCCTTGTCGAAGCGCCTTTCCCTCATTTGGCCCAGGGCCTCCTGAAGGCGGCGCAGATGATCCGAGGGGATCCTGTCTTTCCACCCCGCCTCGAGGGTCGGGTTGAGGGAAACGGCAAAGGATGTCGGCGTCCCCGCGCTGAACTCAACCTCGGTCGTCGCAGTCACCTCGCCGCAGGTGACCTTCACCTTCGCCCTCCCGGCAGTTCGCGACACCAAGCCAACGCGGGCGCACCCTTCGCCATCCGTGGTCACGGTCGCGCCAGGAACCAATGAGCCAATATCCGTTTCGAATGTGACCGGCTTGTCGGGGACCGGGTTCCCCATCTTGTCGCGCACCTCCGCCCTGACCTCATGCTCGCTCTTGCCGTCGGCGAAGGCAGCTTCGGAGTCAGCAACGAACTCGATGCTAGACGGCGAGGCCGGCTCGAAGGTGACCTGGATTGCTGCAAGCAGGCTCTCGCTACCCAAGGTGCGTGCCCTCACGGAGGCGACGCCGACACGGGTGGAAGCCAGATGGACCACGGCCTTTCCGTCCGGCCCGGTGGTCACCTTCCCCGAAGGCTCAACCTCTCCCATGTCGGTCTCAAACACCACCTCGGCTCCCTCGATCGGGTTCCCGAACTCATCCTTCAACTGCGCCCACACTGCCGCCCGGCTCGTCCCGTCGGCCGCTGTCGCCGGGGCGTCGACGCCGAGTATGAGGTTGGCCACGGCCGAGGGCAGGAAACTGATCTCGATCTTCCCGGAAAGAATCTGCCCAGGCTTTGCGGAAGGCGCGGGCTTGGCTTCCTTGGGGCGGAAGAGACCCAGAAAACCCTTCTCCTCCTTCGGTGGACTGGACAGCACGTCCTGGATCCAGCTCCTGTACTGATTGGCGGCCCTCACGGTCGCCTTTCCAACGGTCTGGGATGAGATCCGTGCCGAGGCTATCCCGTGCTCATCCGTAATCGCGTTGACGGTGTCCGGATCGATTGTGCCAAGGTCCGATTCGAATGACACGGTCTCCCCGCGAACCGGATTCCCCAGTTCATCGGTAATGAGGGCCGAGACGATCGCCGTTGAGACGCCGTCCGCGGTCAGCTCGGTGGCATCCGCCTCCAAGGTCATCTTTGATGGCTTGCCTGATTCCAGCACTATCTGGACTCGGCCGACTTCCACCGAGCCTTTGGGGCCAGGCCGCCAAGCTTGGGGGTTTGCCAGCAGGGAGGAGACCTCGTTTTTCTTTCTCCCTGCCACAACGTATGCCACGCCGATCGCATCGGGTAGGCTAAGGCCCAGCTCGACCCGGCCCGCGTCGTCCGTCTTGGCCTTGATGGTTTCAAACCCCCCCTCTCGCGACTTCTCAAGCTTGGATTGACCAAGGCTGTAGAGCTCCCCGAGGGTCGTCCCGAAGAACGCGGAGGTCTTGGCGCACGGCTTCCCATTCTCAAGGAAGGACGCGGCAATCTTGCTCTTGCAGTTCCCGTCATTGATCATCCTATCGGGAATCGCCGACAATCGTACTTCTGTTCTCTTCAGATCACTCCCCCCTACACGATCGATCCGCCGAAAGTGAGGAACAGGCCCGCGTACGCCACCGCCAGGAGCAGGATGGCATGCTTGAGGCCGGCGAAGGCGGACCCCTTTTCCAGCCCCCCCGCGTAGAGGCCGCCGCCCACCGCGGACTCGATCATGAGCATCTTTATCACGAATCGGTAGTGCGCCAGCTTCGCGGCCTCGGCCGATTCGGATATCTCCTTCGGGGCAGCGGCCGAGAAGCCCAGCCCGCCGACGGACAGCTTGCCCAGGTCCTTCAGGAAGCTGGTGTAGACGATGTAGACGACGCCGATGAATATCATGAAGGAGAAGTACGACATGTAGACGTACTGTTTCATCCCGGCCGACTGCTCCTTTCGAATCGTCTGACGTTTGTCAGCCGCTTCAGCCGCGGATCTTATCGTGGTGGTTATCTCGCCGCCCGCCCTGCTCGCGGCTATTATCGTATAGATGGTTGATGCGATGAACTTGCTCTTGGACCTGATGGCGAAGTCTGCAAGCACCCGCTCAAAGGACCTGCCCCAGGAGATCTCGGTTGACATCCTCTGAACCTCCTTGGTCAGGGCCGAGTAGTTCGAGCTGGCGGTTGAGTAGACGGCCTGGGCAAGCGTCATGCCGGCGTCCTTTGCTTCGGCAACGTCTACGAGCCATTCCGGGAACCTTGACTCCATGTCCAGGAGCCTCCCAAAGGCCCTGTTCCTGCGCCAGATGTGGGGCCCGATGAGGAAGAAGAACAGCAACAACAGCACCTCGACATAGTACTCCGTGGCGAGGGTCTTCAGCAGGCTAGGCAGCATCCGGGACACCCTCCCGTCAGGCTGCAGAACCATGATCACCATTATCCCGACGTAACATATGAGCAGAAGGGCGCCTATGCCAAGGTGTAGATAGGGCAGGGAGTCGAGTAGTATGCCCCTGGATTTCTTGTAGACGATCGGTTTGGTGTCAGCTGGCATCTCCTGTCCCTCACAGCTTTGGCTTCATTGCACTCGTCATGACCGCAAAGACGACGTAGCCAACCGGAACCAGCATGAGCAGCCCGATCTGGAGCATCTTCATCATCGGCTCCATGCTGGGAAGCAGGAGCATCATGATGACGCTCATGACCAGGGCAAGGACCGGGCCCAGGATCAGTATGACCGTGTAGGCCTCCGAGACCATTCCCAGCGTTTCTATCGCGGCCTCCTGCTCCCTCTTGGTGTCGTCGACCACCTTCTCGGCCTGCAACATCAGCATGGCCTTCAAGTCACCGCCCGACATCATCGTGGTTATCATCTTGTAGAAGAGGCCCCTCAGTTTGGCGGATGGGGTCCTCTCAATTGCCCTTTCGAGCGAGGACTTGATGGTGTACCCCAGGTTCTCGACGTCGGAGACGATCTTGAGGGCCTCCCTTGACATCTCGTCGTATCTTCCCCCCTCTGCTATGGTCCTGAACATATCAAGGGTGTTCGCACCAGAACCGGCCATCGTCGCCATCGCGGACACCGCGAAGGGAAGGTTCTCGTCGATGTTCGCCTTCCTGTTCGAGGCCCTGTACGAGGGATACATGTAGAAGGCGCCAAACGCGATTGGCACTCCAAGGACAGAAAGGACCATCAGGAATGGCATCTTCAGCAGCACCCCCAGCGTCGCCGTGACCGCAAGACCCGCCACAACGGATATGACCATGGTGAACACGAGCGCGCTTGCGTAGGCGCCCGTGTTTATCGGAAGGTCCGCCTGCTTGAGGTAGACGCTGAAATCGGGGAGCCAGCCCACCCTCGGGTCGACGAGCTTCCCTATCCATCGGTGAGCCCGCTTGCAGTAGCCAGCCAGGGACCCGCGCTTGGCCCTTTGAACCGGATGGCTCTCCGCAGGGGCTGCCGACTTGTCTTCCTGATCAGGCTCCTTCGGGGACAGGTTCCTCGCCTCTCTTCTTCCTCGACTTGAACACCCTTTCCAGCGCGATGTCCGGGGACTTGTAGTACTCGGCTATGAGTTCGCCGACTTTCTTGAAGTCGAAGATCTTCTCCTGCCTCATCCAGACAATGAAAAGGGCCCTCCTCGTTATCTCGTCCCAGACCTCCTTCTCATCGATCCCTCGGATGAAGGCGATCTTGCTGATGAGGGTGCTTTCGCGGGCCACGAATTCGTGGGTGTCGGTCCTGGGATTCCACTTGAACAACTGCCTCGTCACGGGTGTCTCGGTCTTGGGGTCGACCGCCACGATCTCGGTCAGGTTCAAGGTCCGCCTCATCTTCCTCCCTCCGCTTACCACGACTCCCTGGATCATCAGGGTGTTGAGATGGGCTAGCAAGCTGGGCGGGAGGTTTATCGGGCGGGTTATGAGCCTGTGCAGCAGCGATGTGACCGAGTCAGCATGGATGGTGCCCAGTGAAGGGTGGCCTGTGGCCATACCCTGGAACATCACGTACGCCTCCTCTCCTCGGACCTCTCCCACGACCATGTAGTCCGGCCTTTGCCTCAGGGCGGCTTTCAGGAGATCGAACATCGAGACCTCGCCCCTCCTTTTGCCCGTGGAGTCCGCGGGGCCGAATCCGTGCCTGGCGACCGCCGGGACCCAGTGCTGCATGGGGAGCTGCAACTCCTGAGTGTCCTCGATCGTGACGACCTTCGACTCGGGCGGGATGAACATGGCGATCGCATTCAGCATCGATGTCTTGCCGGAGGCGGTCGCGCCGGATACCAGAAGGGAGCCCGTGTACTTGTGCTGGAGGGCCATCCAGATCAGGGCAAGTATTGTCGGAGAGCAGGTGTTCCAGTCTGCCATGTGAACTGGGGTGAGCGGCTCCTCACGGAACCTCCTGATGGTGAACGTCCCTCCGTGCATGGTCACCTCCGACCCGAAAGTGGCATTCACCCTGCTGCCATCCGGCAGGCGACCGTCGAGCACGGGTTCCGCGACCGAGATGTCCATCTCGCATTTCTGGGCAATCCTCAGGATTGCTTCATCAAGCTCCTTGGCACTGCCGTACATCACGCTTGTCCTCAACGACCCATGCCTGTTGTGGTAGATGTAGACGGGAACCGAGATTCCATCACAGCTTATGTCCTCGATCGATGAATCGTGGAAGAAGGGCTCTATCTTCCCGAGCCCTAGCATGTCGCGCTTCAGGTAGTAGGCAAACTTGTCCCGCTGCGTTTTGTCCGTCGAGATCCTGAGCTCGTCCAGTATCTCCTCGATCTTCTCGTCAAAGTACGACTCGGCCTTGCCCACTTCCGTGAGGCTGTAGAAGTCGGACTCGATCTCCTCCTGCACTATCTCCTTGATCTTGGCAAGGATCCCCTTCTCCTTCTCCTCAATATCCGGTTCCACAACCGAGTAGACTGCCTCCTTGCTCTCCTCCTCCCAGAGAATCACGGCCCTCGAGTAGGGATTCTGGAGCCAGTACTCCTTGTGTATCCCGGGCAGGCTGCTGTCCTTCCACGCAGTCGGGATGGAGAGGAACTCCTCCGGGATCTGCGTCTCCAGGTGCGCACCTGAAACCGCCTCCGCTGAGAGGAACTTCAGAGGTCCCTGTTCGGCAAGCGTGACCCCCATGGCCTTCCTCACCGAGGCCTCGTCGAGGGACTCAACCTTGAGGTCCTCATCGGCAAGCCTCGCGTACTCGCTGGTGGGCATGTTTGCGAGATCAAGCAGGGACCTTGCGGACTGGTCGACCTCTCCTTCCGGCGCCTTGACTCCCATCTTCTTGAAAAGGTCGAGCGTCTCGGCGTCCGTTCCTTGCTTGCCCTTCATCTCCAGCCGCCGACGAGCGGCTGCCGGGACGTACCGCAGGAACGCCTTCCTCTCAATCTCCTCCTGGGAGCCAGCGTCCGGAAACGTCCCGAGGGCCTTTCTCATCTTCTTCAGGAATCGAACGTTGACCTGTCTGGGGCTACCCGTACTCATGCCAATTCACCTTAACCGAGTCCTTTGAGGTCCGCATTTCGGAACCACTCAACCGATGCCTAGTTTTCCTCTTCGGCCACCGTTTCTCCTTGGCTGAGGATGTCCTCCGGGCCTTCCTCCGCTAGAGCCGCCCCGAACTTGGGCAACCTACCGGGAAGGCTGTCCAGAAGGGACACCATCTCATCAACCTTCGAGTTCAGCTGTTGCAGTCCCTTGCTGACCTCTTCGCCGAGGCGCTTGGTGACCTCGAGGAGCTCCTGTGCGGAGTCCTTCTCCGCCTGACGCTCTTCCTCCTCGACCGTCGAGACCTGCTCGAAGACGGCCAACAGGCTATCTATCTTCGAGATCAACAGCTGCACATCGCGGCTGGCAGGTTCTTCCATCACATCTCTCCTCCTTGAAGTTCGTACATGATAGACCTACGGAACATCATTTGCGACCACGGTCTTGCTTGCCACGATCCTGCTTGCTTTCCGGCGGCGCCGTCTCCACCACGGGCTTCCGTTTCGACCCCTTCGAGAACTCATCCTCCTCCGAAGCGGTCGCCACCTCAACCTTCCCTTTCGACCCCTTCGCGGACGCGTCCTTCTCCGGAGCGACCACCTCAGCGGGCTTCTTGCCTGCCTCCCGACCGCCCTCGGCGGCTTCCCCGCCGGCCGGCTTCCCTGCAGAGATCCCCGTTGAGCATGGAAGGACGACGCTCCGCGGAAGGCGTCCGTCGGTTCTCAGTCTAGACACCGCGAGCGACAGAAGATAGGTCACATCAGACAGTCCGAACTTGAATCCCTGTACCAGGAAGGTCGGAGGCACGACCTGGGCGGACTTGACCCTGTTCTGGATCATCTCGGCCAGCAACATGTACGCGTCCTTCACGACCGTCAAGCTCTTGAACTCCTGTCCGGGGACGAGCCTTGACTGCGGGTGGGTTATCCTGAAGGTAGTCCTATCCGCCCTCTTCATGCTCGTGGAGCTGGCCCGGGAAAGATAGAGGGACAGCAGATAGGAGAACTCAGCCAGGCTGAGCTTCTTCTTGCGGAAGGGAATCAGAGGCGGCACGGTGCGGGTAGCGTCCACGTGCGTAAGGACGGAGTTGGCCAGGGATCCGAGCTGATGTCCCTTTATCTTCTCTGCGACCCGGGTCTCGTAGTAGTACACCACTCCGATGCCAGCCGCCGCGCCCGCCCAAAGGAGGAAGGGAAGCAGCATCTTGAGGAGCTTCTCAGCCGATTTGACTCGAACGGGATCCACCGTCAGCTGATACGTTCCCCCTATCCGATCCGCATAGACCGCTTCCGGGGTCAGGGTGAACCGACCCTTTTGTAGAACTCTGCCGGTCACGGTGACTTCCACCTCATCCAGGGCTGCGACGTTCTCGCCGAGGATGATCTCGCTTCCCTCGAGGGTGCCCCCCTGAACCTGAATCCCACCCAGCCAGCGCGAGAGATCGCCGAGGCTGATTCGGACGCCGCTCGCCGGATAGGTTCCTTCGTTCGCTAGCACGATCGAGAGGCGATACTTGCTGCCCAGTCGCGTCTTCGTTTTCGCGCTGATCTCCCTCAGCGCAAGCATTGGCCTTTTCAGAGTGAGGTTAAACCCGCCAAGGCTGCTCGAATGGGTCTTGCCCCTGAAGTCGGTGTAGGAGATGGTTAGGTTGATCCCCTGGTAGACTTTGCCGATGCTTTCCCCGAGGTCCACGCCAGCGAAGGAAATGGAGATGTTGGCTGACTGGCCCTCACGCAGCAGGTCAAGGGATCCCGAGCTGGCGACCGACAGCCCGTTCGGACACTGCACCTGGATGGCCACGTTCGTGACGTCCGCGTCGCCCATGTTGCTGAGCGTCAGGTTGTAGAACCCGACTTCCTTGGGCATGAGAACGTAGTGGCTGTCGAAGACCTTGGGTAGAACCGAGATTATTGCAGGTCTGAGGAATACCTCAGTGGTTGTGTTCGTCGAATACGTGCGCGAGAGATGGTCCGAATACACGAGTGAGAACTCAAGCTCAGCGCTGTCCGCTACTATCGCGTCCTTTAGGACCCTAAGTACAACCAGTAACTCCTTGGTCGAGCCCGCCAACAGATCCGTAGAGAGGGACTCACCGAGATCCTCAGGGTTCAGGACCTGCCAATCTTCATGGCTGGGGCCATCGGTGGTCCAGCCAAGGAGCTCCATCCCCGAGGACTTGCTGTTGCCAATGTTCATGATGGTGAGCCGGAATGTAACCGTGTCGTTGTAGCAAAGCGAACCGGCAGGGTCCTGAAGGATTTCGCCTTCCCAGGTGACGTAGGGCCTGGAGGATACGGTAACCACCTCTTCCACGCCCTTCGAATACGACTCGAACTGATGGTTCTCCGAATCCCGGTAGGAGACGACCGCTTGTTCGAAACGAGCGCTTCCTTCCGAGTAGGACCAGACCGGGTAGGTGAAGCTCCTGCTCTCGCCCTTCTCCAGGGTCAGGCTGCCGTCGGCGCCCCAGACGATCTGGCTCGTTCCCAGGGCCGGAAGCGTGTACAACCCCTCGGGCAGGGTCTCCACGACCTTTACGCCCCTGGCCTGGACCTCCGCCGTGTTGGTCAGCCGTATGGTCACGTTCTCCAGTATCCTAGATGAGAAAGGCCACTGGTCGCTCCTTGCCAGCAGCACGGTCGATGTGGCCGATCTCGCAACCTCGATGAAGGGTCTCGCCACAGATAGCTCAAGGTGTTCGCCATCCTCAGGCGTCGAGTACTTCCCGCGGAAAGTCTCGTATTCCACCAGTGCTCCGAACCCTCGGAAAGTTTCATAGACCTGCTCACCCGTCAGGTGGATCGGATCGAACTCAACCACCAGGGTCTTCGTCTCGCCCTCCCTCAGGACATCGATGGTTGGGGAACTGGCAATGGATATCCCGCCTGGTAATTCGATCACTGCACGGAGCTTGCTCAGGTCGGTATCGCCCTCGTTTGAGACACGGAACTCCAGCTGGGGCCGTTCGCCCGGAGACACGTACCGGCGCACGAAGGACTTGGAAAAGTACACGGAAATCCGCGCCGGCCTGACCATCACATACGAAGAGAGGACCTCAGGATAGTTGCGGTTCTCCTCGTCCAGATAGGTGAAGGGAAACTGAAGGTTATACAGCTTCGTTGCCGGGGTGTCCTCCAGGACCACGACTTCGATCGGAACCGTCAGAACGGAATCCGCGGCGATGCCCTGGGCAAGAGCATCACTGATCTCGTCCCTGTTTAGCACAATGCACTGGAACCCGGGAACTCCCTGCTCCAGCCAGTCTTGAAGCTCTAGCCCGTGGGCCAACTGGTTGCCGATGTTCCTTATCGCTATGCTGAAGGTCACTGTGTCGTTGTACGTGACCGGTGCGGTTACCGCGTTTCCTTCCTTGTCCAGAACCAGCACGCCTCGCTCCGGGACCAGGAATGGCCTCTGGATGAGGACCCAAAGCTCCATGGCAGCGGACCTTGATTCGTAGAGGTTGAAGGTCGGGTTCGTGTAGGTGGCCCTGGCAGCGGGGAATGTGTAGTGACCGGGGGTCTGGCTCCATACCGGATACTCCAGTACTTCGGATTCACCCGGAGCCAGCGTTATGTCGCCTGCCTCGCCCCAGACTATGAGATTGGAGCCGAACGTCAGATTGTCGAAGCTCAGGAGGCCGTTGGGGAGGGTTTCGGTCACCACAATCTTCACGGCTTGGTCATTGCCCGTGTTCTTGAGGGTCAGGATGACCTTGCTAGATATCTCCCAGGCCCTCGGCCAGTACTCCTGCCTGGCAAGCAGGTACTCGCAGTTGATGGTCCTTACTATCTCGATGTGGGGGGAGAGGACCTCTATCGCAAGCTCATAATCAACGCTGGGTATGTCCCGTCCTGATGCAGTTGCCGTTACCTTGTTGGGCCCGAAGTCCTTGCCTTTTATCTGGATCGCGGGTGCCAGGATGCTCTCCATAGGGCCAAGGCGGCCCTCCCAGACCAAGTACGTTCCGTAGACCATCTCCAGGCCCGGGGTCAAATCGAGGAGCACCCTGGCATTCTCGACAGGGCTGTTGCCCACGTTCCTTATGGACAGGCTGATCGTCCCGATCTCCCCCGCGGAGATACGGGTCGGAGCTTCCAGGAACTGCACCATGACGGGCGACCGGTACGTCTGGGCGGTGATGAAGTTCGACAGGGCATGATAGACGTTCCCGAGCGACGGGAACTCGTCTTGATGGGTGATCCTGGCTTGGAACGGGATGCTGCCTTCCGTCACCGCCGACACGGTCGCGGTGAACGAGACGTACTGTCCGACCTCCATTGGGGTTCCCATCGGGAAGTCGGTGCTTTGGATCAGGAACCCCGGGAACGTCAGGGAGAGATTCTCCGCGATCCTGTTCCCATCGTTCTTCAGGATGGCAGTGACTACTACCTTCTCCCCCAGGTTGATGAAGATCATCTGTTGTCCGCCTTGTTCCACGATCGGCCGATCGGCCGAGAACTGGGTGAAGATCAGATGAGGTCCAAGGGCATTGAAGTAGAAGTCTTGCGTGGACAAGGTGTAGGCGTCATTTCTCACGCCTTCCTTGTAGCAGACTCCTTTCCAGTCGACCGTCACGAACCCGTAGGAGGTGAGGCCGGGCGTCGTTATCGTGGTGGGCTTCAACGAGTAGCTCAGCGAGACCTTGTTGGAGGCACCCGGCCGCACTTCCCCGTGCCATACCTCATAGTCGGATATCAGGTTGGGAGGCGTGTTGTCTATGACCGTAACGTCGACCGCAGGAGATCCACCGGTGTTCTCTATGTCGATGTAGGCGATTGCTTGAGACCCGATGAAGAGGGAATCTCTGCTGAGCCTTTTTGTGACCTTGAGAGTCGAGGTCGAGGGATATATGAGGAACTGCACGGGTATACTGACCTCATGGGAGTCGCCGTGAGCGTCATCGTATGACAGGAGGACGTCAAAGGTGGCGGACTCTCGGATCTGAACGCTGGTCGGGAAAGTGAGGTTGAAGGACCTAGTGAGGGTCCCGTAGGTGAGGTAGTACCTCACGATTTTGTCACCGACCTGCTTTTCTCGGTAGACGGGGCCTTGGGACGACGTCAACTCCCCTTCGTATACGACCAGACCATGTCCCGTGATGTTGGTGACTTTGATCTCGATGTCGTACGCCCTAGATCCCGCGCTGTTGTGGGCCATCACCTTCTGAGCGAGCATATCCCCAGCGTAGACGTTGTAGATGATCTGACCCTCGGCAAGGCCCTCTGGACTCCCTGTGGGAACGTCGCTTGTCACGTTGAAGATGGGCGGCTGGAACTTGTAGACGCGGAAACGGGCTCGATACCTGAGGAGATCCCCCGGGATCAGCTCCTCGCCCAGGTAGATGATCTGAACATCCTTCTTTCCGCCAATGTAAAACTGGAGAAACTGATTGCGCGATGTGAACGTCTTGCTGATGGTCTGATAGCCTAGGGTTGCATTGACACTGACCTGCCAGTTGCCTCCATCCTTGCCCTTGAAGGTGTATTGGCCAGAGGACACCTTCTTGATGTAGGTGGTTAACGTGTAGCCCTCGAAGACGAGCTTCTGCCTCGGGTTGACCACGACCTCTGCGTAGGGACCGCTGGAACTGTATGAATAGTAGATCAGGTTGAAATCGTATACCATCCCGTCCGTCGTCACCCTGTCGGTGACTACGACATTGTTCTTCTCGGCAAGGCTCACGTCTTGGAGCAGCAGCCATGCGCCGTTCCTGCCAACGGATACGTTCCCGGTAAGGAGCCCAGATGGCAGAACCCTCAAGAGGAACCTGTACCCTCCATAGTAGGTCGTGCTCCACGACCCGGTGACTTTGTACCTGTACAATTCCGGAACCTGCATGTAGTTCGAATCCTCGACACCGCCCTCGAACCTCATCCTGAAGGAGGCGACGAATGATCGCATGTCGCCGTTGTCGGTCTCCAGGGTGGACGCTTTGTTGTGTTTCCCGGATGCGTCAGTGGCATTCACGTAGTACCGAACCGCCGCATCCACATCAAAGGGGCCCACTATGGCCTCGTAGAGCTTGGTTTGGTCGTTGTAGACCATGCTCTTCTCTGTCCATTGCCCGTCCTTCTCGTAATGTAGCTTGACCACATTCACCCCGCTCGGGTCGGTCACCGAACCCCTGATGATGAGATGATCCTCGCTTTCCGTGTATAGCGGCATGGCCTCCATGAGGATCGTGGGGCCCTCGGTGTCCTCCTTGAGCACGGTTATCGTGGTGTTCATGTAGACCTGAGCCCCCCAGTTCGAGTTATGGTCAACTGCCGTGATGTTCAGGATCTTCACGATGAGCTGGGTCCGGGAGCCGATGTCGTAGTCGACGTACGTCCACTGGTACATCTGACCAGCCGCCTCGACCATCTGGTCAACGTACCTTGTGCCTTCGATCTCATAGGCTATGGTGGCCGATTGCACTCCGCTGGAATCGACTATCCTCGCCTCAATCGTCACCATCTTTCCCTCGAATGTCACCACCGGGAACCTGGTGGTCATGTTTATGTTGGGCGGGTAGACGTCATCGCCTTGGGCGAGGCTACACAGGATTGGCAAGGTGATCAGGATGACCCCGATGGCCGCTGGAATTCTCATCCGGATGGTTCCCTCCCCATCTGCTGTGGACGGAGATGGCCGCAGAATGCTCGTGCATGAAATGCAATTGTTATAAATATATTTCCCGACTTCCGCCCTGTTGTTGCATTTTTTGGTCCACACCGGTCATTTGTGCAGCTTCCTGCCTACATCCTGCGGTTTACCGGGAGTTTTCTGTAATCGTGCAACCCCACCATGCCCCCCATGAACGCGGCCTTGCTTTCCCTTGTCAAATCTGGTTGACCCTCCAGAATGCCGTCGATGTCTCGATCGATGTAGGTATGGCAGAAGATCCTCGAGATGGGCACGAGGAACGGGTAGATCAGCTTCGCAGGCAGGCCGTGGGGTTTCTGGCTGTCCAGGACGATCAACCTTCCCCCGGGCGAGAGAGTTCTTCGGAACTCACAAACTGACTCCTCTGGCCTGGAGATCGTCGTAACCGAGAAAACGCAGAGAACGCCCTGCAACCCTTCCGCCTTCAAAGGCAGCCTGCTAACGTCAGCCAGGACTGCTTGAGCTTTCAACCCGGTTCGCCGGGCCCTTGCCCAGGCCTTTCCCACCATCTTCTTCGAGGCGTCGATGGCGATCAGCTTCCCTTTGAAGCCCACCCTCTCAAGCTGACCGATCATGCTGCCCGTTCCGCAGGCTGCGTCAAGCACCCAGCCATCGCTGTCCGCCGCTTTCTCCGCAGCCCGCCTTTTCCACTCCTTCTGGCGCATGCTGAGGGGTCCGATGTTGTCAGCCAGGTCGTAGAACGGGGCCCACCTATCGTAACGCCTGATGACTCTTCGCGTTGACGCCCGATCGCGCGTCCGCCTCCCTCCTCACCGGGAGAACATGGAGCGCAATTTCGAAGGCTTCTTCTCCCCCTCTTGGCTCTTCCGTACGGCCGGCGCACTTGGGCTCCCTTCACCGGATGCCCCAGCTATGCTCTGGGCCAGGCCAAGGTGGGCAAGCGCCGCCGGGCTGTCCTTCTTCCTCAGCACCACCGGGACCTTGAGATTCGCAGATTTCCTTATCTCATCATCCTCGGGGATCGTGGCCAAGATCTCAAGGCCCAGCATGGACCCAACCTCCCGGGGAGCCAGTTCAGTCTTGCTAAGGCCCGTTCGGTTAACCACCACTCCCCCCACCCTTGCCTGCAGCGCGTCGCACATCATCTTGACCCGGAGCGCATCAGCAAGCGAAGCCAGATCCGGGGTCACGACGATGAGGACCTCATCCGAGACGGTCAACGGCACCGTGCTCTCCTTGGATAGCCCGGGAGCGCAGTCGAGGATGATGAACTCGAACCTCTTCCTCAGTTCCTCCGCAACCTCCTTCAGCCTCTGGGGGTTGGCCCGCGAGAATCCGCTCAGAGACAGCCCGCTCGGGACTATCTGGCACCCGGCCGGCCCGTCGTAGAGGGCCTGTTCGATTGAGGCCTCCCCGGCCAGGACTTCGTGGAGGGTGATCGAGCTCTTCTCCAGTCCCAGATAGAGGCCAAGGTCTGCCATGCCCAGATCAGCGTCAACGATAACGACCTTCCTACCCAACAGGGCCAGGGCGGCCCCAACGCTTGCGGCCAGGGTCGTCTTGCCGGTTCCTCCTTTGCCCGACGCAATCGCTATGACCTTGCCCGATTCGCTAGCCGACATGTTCTCACCTGCATCCGTCAGCAGAAGCCGGGAGTGCTTCCGCCATTTCCGCGGTCGAACGCAACTGCATTCGCCTTCCATTCAGTTCAGAAGAATCGTTCTCAAAGGATCCCATCATCCATCAAACCACCGATGTCATCTCTGGCATAGGAAAACCCTGCGATGTATCTAGGGCGACATTGTAGAGGGTCGTGCGGGGCATCTCGCAGTAGAAATAGCAGGCACCGAAACGCTCTATCATCTTCAGGTCCACGTCGCACATGCTCCTGAGCTGTCCAGTCGACTCGAGCGACGACCGGGCCGTGATCAGGGTCAGGTCACCGCCCAACTTGCCCCTGGATATGGCCTGTGCGCATTTGCGCACCGTCCAGGCTGGGCCGAACCGCTGTTCCAGCCGGTCGACGTTCATCGCTCGCAGGATATGGCCCCAGCTCTCGCTTCTCTTCTGCTGCTCCACTTGCAGCCAGATCTTCTCGTCCTCCTCTTCAGACTTGCCCCATGTGCTCAGCACGTACGGCAGGGGCTCGGCGTTCAGGTCATCGGCAAAGACCGTGACATAGGTGTCGAACTTCTTCTCGGGGACATACCGAATCAGATCACGCCTTATCTGTTCCGGGGCGATTCCGCTCGGCGGGATTATGATGACGCCACGATCCTTGGCGATGAAGTTCAGGATGAAAGGACGCAGCAGCAGATTCGCCCACTCAAAGGGAACGTTGTTCCCCATCTCGATCATGATGCACCCACCCAGAAGGCTGGCTCCCACGGCCTCGTCAAGCTCCGGAGATCCGCTGTAGAAGGGGCACTTGTCGTCCGACAGGATCATCCAAGGCTTCGCCTCCTCCAGAGATTTCATCTTCAGGGGCGGGAACCGCCTGAAGATCCCGTTTTTCAGGGTGTAGACGTATCTGAGGTTCTTTATCTCGCACTCCCGCAGCTTGTCCAGCCTGACCTCCCTGATTCTCCTTCCCTCGATCTCAGAGTCGGTGAGGGTCAGGACTCCGTCAACAAGGAATTCCAGAACCCGTGTGTCCATGAACTCGCTCACCAGAACGAGCGTGAGGTTCTTCTTCCGAGGCCAGTCGGTCAATTGCTTCTCGATCTGGACTGCTGAATCCCCAAGCGATGAGTGTATCGCATCCCATGTATCGATTACGACGGTTGGATCCTTCAACCCATCAACCTTCGTCTTCACGTCCTTGAGGAATTCGAGATCGCCGGAGCCGTGTTCCGATTCATCCACCCTCAGGTTCGAGACAAGGTCTGTCGCATCCATGACGTTGTCTGCTTTGACGTACTTCTTTGCCCACGGAAACTGCTCGTATAGCTTGTCGGGCTTAACCCGGGTGGAGACGTAGAATCCATTGACATTGGCCTTCTCAACCATCAGCGTGAGCGCGAAGGTGGACTTGCCCATCCCCGGACCGCCCTTCAGCAATAGGGAGTATCCCTTGGTCTTCTGGAGGACCTCTGGGATCTCATCAGGGATGAGGACCGACATGCCACCAGCCTACCTCGATCGCAGGCAATGTGGGATTAATTTATTATAAATGTGACGACGCTCTCATGAGAAAAATGCAACAGATGTGTGTTTTCCACAGCCATGCTGCTCTGCCTGGCGCCCTCGCCGCCCACCCACCGACGGGGAAGGGTACTTTCCTACTCGTCCGTTCGTGAGGACGGCAAGGTCTTCAGATAACTCGCAAGTACAGATGCTTGGCGAAGGAGAGACGAGAGACAAGGCGCCAATGCCAGCGTGCTATATCCCCACTGGAATCGGGCCGGGCGCGCCTTCGAAGACCTTGTCGATCACAGACACGTCCAGATCCCTTATCCCTTCCTTCTTTCTCAGGGTCTCCATCAGGTTGATGAGCTCGCCGGAGTTCCTGGTCGAGATGATGGCTATGATCTCGTTCTTGCTCTCGCATCGGGCAATCAGCTCACCGCTGCGGACCTTGGAGAGCTCCTGTATAACCTCGTCCACCTTGGCCTGGGTGAACATATCGAGGAGATACTTCTCGATCTCGATGCGCAGGAGCGCCCGCACGGTGTACCCGAGTTTCTCGTGATTCACCAGGACAGTGAACTTCCTGATGATGTCGTTTTCAAGCAGCTTCTTGACCCTGAAATGAACCGTGGTGTCGGGGATCTGGAGTTCCTTTCCAATCTTGGTGAAGGGAGTCTTTGCGTCCTCCTGAAGTTTCTGAATGATCTTGAGATCGATCTCATCCAACTGGTACAAGAGCCATCCTCCGGGCACTTTACCGGGCCGGGCGCGGCCGCGAGATTCGTTGAATCTGTCAAGGAATTCGCATGATACTACTATAAATATGTTATGTTCGCAACAAGCATGAAGAATATTCCAACTCCGGCGGTCGGACTGTGGGAAACGTATGAAACGGCTACCCAGAGATGGGAATCCGGCGATCTGACTACTCTTTGATGAGGACTTCCATCCCGTTGGAGCCTATCTGGATCGGGTACTTCTCCATCTTGTGGGCGGTGCGCCTCATCTTCACGACCCGCAGGAACCTCTGGAACTTCCTCTCCTGAACTTCCTCCAGCGAAACGTGGATGACCCCGTCAGCAATGTACTCCTCAACGCCGAAGTTGCTGAACTCGCTTCTCGGCCCCGCCTCCGAGATGAATATCGAGGTCATCCCCATGTCCTTAAGCCTGGAGTTGAGTATGTACAGGCTCTTCCTGGCCTGATATGCAGTCTCGAACAGGACCATCAGAGCTGAGATCGAGTCGATGACCAGGCGCTCGGCGTTCACGGCCGCCTTCGCTTCTTCGATCCCCTGGACCGTATTCTGGATGTCGAAGGTGCTTGGGGACACGAAGAACCTGTGCGGGATCGCCATGAGGCACTTGAAGGCCCCCTTCTCCTCCATCTGCTCGAAGTTGAACCCGAACTTCGATGTCTGCTCGAAGAACTCGGTCTTTGAGGCCTCGAAGCTCACATAGATCCCGTTCGACCCTTTCTTCATGCCCGCGTCCAGGAAGTGGCTCCCCAAAAGGGTCTTGCCAGTGCCAGGGTACCCGCTAACAAGTATCGTGGAGTGGTCAGGATATCCTCCACACAGGAGCGCATCGAGACCCTCAACGCCCGTTCCCAGCCTTTCAGACGTCCTAGCCATACACAACCAACCTGCTGATCGCATAGGCCACAACCAATGGCCCACCTTTTCCGTATGTTTCAGATTGATGGCTGAAATGTTGCATAAAAATCGCCTACATTTAAATTTTTCCCACAAGCTGGCCGCATTTTGGTCATTTGTTGTGGAATTTTGGTGTGCTCTCAAGACGGCAGGGACGGAATCGATGCCTGCGTGAGATCGGGCGCAAGACGGCCGTGACGCCCAAATCCCGGGGAAGGCGTATCACGGCGCCTCGCCGAGCATCGCATCGAGACCCAGCCGACGGATTCTCGGTTTCGTTGGGCTCCCGTTCTCGTCCCATCCTCTGATGGAATAGTACTCGTTCAGCATCGAGTCAAGTTCCACAACGTGGCCCTTCGCGGGCCCGCTGGGCATCGGCTCCTCCAGGCACCTGCGCGGCAGGGTGTCATCTTTCCGATGGAAGCCCTCCCTCGCGTTGAACAGCCTTGTGAGGTTGAATATCCGCTCCCCGAGCATCTTCAGATCAGCAGCGCTCTCGAAGTCATAGCCGGTGGCGGCGTTCACCATCCGGTACACTTCCCTTAAGGTGAACCCAAAGGTGCCGAACAGGCAGATGTCACAGGAATCGACTACGGCGATTTCATCCTGGCTGTCGATGACCAGCTGGGCCTTCCCCTTCGTCTCCAAAGGGTCGGCCCCCCCGCGCATCCCCAACAGCTCCTGCATCGCAGGATAGCCCCTGAGGTGGCATCCGCCCCTGTCCGAGGTGGCGTAGGCGAGGGCCATGCCCTTGGATGCCCTCGGGGCGTAGGCGGGCAACTCCAGGCCCTTGGCGTGCATCGCGAAGCCGCTGGAACCGGGGTGCTCCTCGCTCAGCCTCCGTACCCCCCTTGACAGTCTGGACCCGAGCTCGTCCATGCTCCCCATGGCCTCAACCATCCTCACCATGGCCTCGGGGCTGCCCCAGGAGGGCTTGGTCCCCCCGATCTCCTCGGGCCTGATCATGCCCCTCTCGTACATCTCCATGACGAACCCGACTATGTTGCCAGCGCTTATCGTGTCGATGCCGTAGTCGTCACACAGCTTCTCCAAGTGTACTATCAGCGACTTGTCCGAATTCCCGCACTGAGGGCCAAAGGCCCAAACCGTCTCGTAGTCAGGCCCCTCCGTCGACTCACCCTTGAACCTTCCCTCGCGGACCAACGAGATCTTGCTGCACCCGATCGAGCAACCGAAGCAGGCAGCGTCGCGGACCCACATCTCCTCCCTCCAGCGACTGCCCGAGAGAGCCTCCGCGCCCTCGAACCTCCCGGCCTGGAAGTTCCGCGTGGGCAACGCGCCCGCCTCGTTGACCGTCTCGAGGATGTTGCAGGTACCCTCCACCGGCATGCTCCGAACCGTGGTCTCGTTCATCCGGATCATGCGGTGGGCCGTCCAGCATGCCTTCCGCATTTCAGCGGGGTCCGCCACCTCTATTGCGCGAGACGAACCCTTGATGCAGACGGCCTTCAGATTCTTCGACCCCATTACCGCTCCCGACCCGCCCCTGCCCGCCGCCCGCGTGCCGCTGAATATGCCAGCTATGGTGGACAGCCGCTCCCCGGCGGGCCCTATGACGACCTTGCCGTATCCGGGCCCAAGCAGGCGATCGAGCTTGGCCTGACAGGCCATCGTGGTCATCCCCCAAAGGTCCCCGGCAGGCATGAGCCTCGGCCCACCACCATCAACCACCAGCATGCATGGTTCCTCGGCCCTGCCTTGGATGACTGTCCCGTCATAGCCGGCGTATTTGATCGATGGGCCGAATGCGCCTCCGCAGTGAGCGTCCAGAAAGGTCCCGGTATGGGGGCTCTTGGTAACGACGCAGAAGCGATTGCTCCCCGGCGCGATCGTTCCCGTCAGCGGCCCGGTCAGGAAAAGGAGCATGTTGCCGGGCGAAAGAGGATCGACTCCCGGCTTCAGGCGGGAATACAGAAGGTAGGCCCCAAGGCCCTTCCCCCCCAGCAGCAGCCGGACGACCTTGAGGTCCAACTCCTGACCAGCAAATGATCCCTCTGAAAGATCGGCTGACAGCAGCCGCCCCATGAACCCTTTCCAGTCACGCGGCAGACCCATCACCTACGAACCGAGGCCAGGACCTCCCTGGGACACCACTCCTCGCACTCGGGAATCCCCCCGCAAAGGTCGCAGAACAGCGGCCTGCCCTGGTCCATCCTCACCACGTCAACCGGGCACGCCTCGGCACAGTCGCCACAGCCGTTGCACTTCGAAGCATCCAGCACCACGCAGCCCAGCTTCGAATCCACGGCAAGCGCCCGCCTCTGGCAGGCCTCCACACACTTGAGGCATTGGGTGCACACCACGGGCCGGAACCCGTCACGGCTGGGCCGCACGAACAGCCTAGCTGACTCCAGGCCGTATCCGGCCCCATGGGCCGCGCTGCAGGCAATCTCGCATATGTGGCATCCCGTGCAATCCCGCGGGCGCGAGACCCTAAGCTTCATCTTCCCCTCGGCGACCGGGCGGGTCACCTCCCTTGCAGACTTGCGCCCGTGCACGACTTGGCAGATGCTTCTGACCATGGCCCCGGGATCTGGGGCCTGGACAACGTTGCGGCCGAAGACCGTGCCCCGCGCGCCTGACTCCAGGGCCTCCTCAACCACCTCAAGGGCGTCCCTTAGGGTCTTGGACTTGGCCCCGCCGAGGATCAGGATCGGGATCCCGGCCGATCTAACCACGTCCCTGTACATCTCCACGTCGTTGGTGTAGGGAGCCTTTATGGCATCCGCCCCGATCTCGGCCGACATCCTAATGGATATGCCGACCAACTCGTTGTAGTTGGCGCCGGTTATCCTTTCGCCCAGCGGAATCGGCTCAACTATCAGGGGCAGCCCGATCTCCTCGCATTCCCTCGCATACCTGGCCACCCTCGATACGTGTTGGGCCTCCTCCTGGTCGTCTGCGTAGCCAACGAAAAAATAAATGACGATCGCGTCCGCACCCAGGGCCATGGCCTGCCTGGGCGAAGTCATGTACCTGTGCTGAACGTGCCTGGATGGAAGCGTGTAGGTCTTGGATCTGAAGGCATTGGTCCAATCCGCCCTCACGAGCATCGCGGGCCGGTCCTTGCCTCTGAAGAGGTATCCGATCTTGGCGGCCTGGCCTGGGCTGACCAGTATGCCGTCCGCCCCGCCCTCCGTGACCGAGGCGATGGTCCTGCCGAGATCGATCACCCCCTTTATGGGCCCCAGCATGTAGCCGTGGTCGGCCGCGATCACGACGGCGCGGGCATCGCTGGGATCGATGATCCTGCTGAGTCGTATCTCCTTGCCGGGACCGCTCATCAACCCTCATGCACCCCGGCCCAGAAGCTTCGACAGTTCCCCGATCGACGATTGCGCAGCCTCCCCCAAGGACGCACCTCCGACTACCACGCCCTTGGCCCCAGCCCGCACAGATTCGGAGACCGACTTCGCATCCAGTACATCAGCAATCAGGAGAAGCACGGGGGCCGCGCCAGCGGCCTCAACCACCTCACGCATGGAGGACCTGGCGCCCGCGTACGGCACGATGATTCCGTCAGCCCCAGCCTCAAGCGACATCCTTCCTGACATCTTCAGAGAGTCCAGGTAGTTGTGCTGGGTGACGCGCTCGCCCACGGGCAGTGCCTCGACCAGGAGGGGAAGGCCATACTGGAAGCACTCAGCAGCCAGCTGCGAGACCGCCTCAAGGTTGTCAGCCTCATCCTCATCGTCCCTGTAGCCGACGTAGAAGCTGGCAACGATCCCCTGCGCTCCCAGGAACGCGGCGTGCTTGGCCCCTGCGACCGCAACGTGGGTCATCCTCTTCCATGGCAGCGGAAAGGACTCATTCCTAGCAACGTTGGACCAGTCGGACCTGACCAACAGCGCCGGGGCCCGCCTGCCCTTGAAGAGATGCGCCTGCCTGCCGGCCTGCCCGGGGCTGAGGACGACCCCGTCGACGCCCGCCGCGATGATGGCGGCAAGCCCCGATTCCATGTCCTTCAGGCCGGCTATGGGCCCAACGGCGAGGCCCTGATCGGCCTTCACAACGATCGCTGGCGGCCCAGAGGGATCCAGGAACTTCGACAGCCGAATCTCCTTTCCCATCTGGGAGGACAATTCCATCGACCACCCCCCGCTGCCGCAAGGCCTTCTCTTAACTCTTAGCCCCTCCTTCGGCGATCGGCACGAGCCGTTCAGCTAGCCTCGCATGGTCCAATTGCACGCTGCCCGGGACGGATCGGGTGCGGCCGATCGATCCGAGAAAGACTTTTATCCCGTATTGGGAGTTGAACCTCTCCCTCCACTGCTGGGTGGGTGCGAAATGTTCGTCCTTGCGGGTGACATAGGCACCGGGAGCACCAAGGCCATCATAGTCGATGTCGGAACTGGCAGAATCGTAGCCGAAAGTTCGGTCGACTACAAGCCGGGGTTCACCGTCCCAAAGGAGCACCCGAATGGGGCGGAACAATGGCCCAACCCCTGGTGGGAGGCCGTCAAGGCCACCTCCATCCAGGTGGTCAAGAAGTCCCGGCTGGATCCCAAGGACATCGGTGCGGTCTGCTTCTCCGGCCTCTACGGCGGATCGGGCATACCGGTTGACGGGGAGATGAAGCCGATCAGGCCGTGCATGATATGGCTGGACCAGAGGGCCTTCAGGGAGTGCGACATCCTGAGGGAGGAGATCGGCGAAGAGGTTTTCGGCGGGGTTTCAGGCAATCACACCGTTCACTCCTACTACGGCTATACCAAGATGTTCTGGTTCATGGTGAACGAGCCGCGCCTCTTCAAGAAGACCAAATACCTCGTCACCCCGAACGGCTATGTCATCGAGAAGCTCACCGGCAGGGTGGTGACGGACTATTGCTCGATGGGCAACTTCGCCGGAGTCTTCGACATACGTGGATACCGGATATCCGAGGAAGTGCTGGCAATGCTCACCAAGTCGGCGCGCAAGAGGGTATCCGCGGAGTTCAAGGACATCGAGCTGGAGCCCGGGATCTTCGGCGATCTGGTCTCATCGGACGATGTCGTCGGCGAGGTTTCCGCGGAGGCTGCAAGAGCGATCGGCGTTCGTCCGGGGACCCCGGTCGTGGCCAGCGGAATAGATGCCCCCGTCTCACTGGTGGCAACCGGTGGAGTGGAGGCTGGTTTCAACGGGCTGATGACGGGAACCAGCTGGTGCTGGGGCATCCTGCAAGACCCCGGGAAGGCGGCGTTCGCCAAGCGTCTCATCAACTACCCACACGCGGTACGATCAAAGGATCTCATCTACTCATTCGGGGGAGGAGCCTACCCCGGCGGGGCGGTGGACCCGTGGTTTCGGACCAACCTCGGCGGCCAACTGAAGCCCAAGGAGCTCGACGAGCTAGCGGGCAAGGTTCCCCCGGGCAGCCTCGGCATCATCTTCCACCCGTTCCTCATGGGAGAGAGGACCCCAATCTGGAACACCGCCGCAACCGGAGGCTTCTTCGGCGTCAGGCATCTTCACGGCGCTGGATCGATATACAGATCCGTTCTGGAGGGAGCGGCGTACCTGCACAAGTGGAACGTTGAGCAGGCGCTGCAGTCGGGAATGACCCTGGATAGGCCCACCCTACTCGTGGATGGCGGCAGCAAGTCGCCGGTCTGGCGATCCATCCTTGCGGACGTTCTGGAGATGAAGGTCGACTTCATGGCCGAGTTTCCAGGCACGCCCTACGGGGACGCGCTAATCGGGGCGGTTGGTGTGAAGGAGGCAGACCCAGACGTCATCCACTCGTGGCTGCCCCAGAAGCAGACGGTGGACCCCGACCCGAGGAACGCCGCGGTCTATAGGAAGGGATACGCGCTCTTCAAGGCAATTTATGAGAAGATGGCAGCGGTTTATCCCGACTTCTACGAGTTCTACCGCGAATCCAGAAACCTCGAGACGTGATCCGTTCTGACGCAGCCGGAGGAATCCTGGAACCATCGAGTGGGCATGGTTAACCGGCTGGCTAGGATCTTCGGAAAGGATGGCAGAAGCCTGATGATCGCCGCGGACCATCGCCAGCGCGGCGTTCAAAATGGCCTGGAGGACTTCGGTCGCCTGAGCTCCAACCTCATCTCCGTCCTCCGCTTCGCAGATGCCCTGGTTGCCACCAAGGAGCCCTTGCGCCAGCTCATGGCCTCGCATCCCAGGGATTTGTCAGAGAGGGGACTGCTGTTATCCCTCAACCGCACCGGCCTTTCGGGGTCTGCATTCGAGTGGGACGACAGGCTGGTTGCGCGACCCGAGACGGCCGTCAGGTGGGGCCTGGACGGGGCGAAGCTCCTGCTTCGGATCGACCCAACGAGGCCGGAGACGAGCCATCAGCTTGAGATGTGCGGGGAGATCTGCGACATCTGTGAGAGGTGGGACCTTCCCCTGGTCTTGGAGCCCCTCTACTGCACCCAGGTTCGCGGAAGGTTGAAAGTGGACCTTCACCCCGACAGGATACGCTATGCGGCAGTAGTCGCGGCCGACTTCTCCGTGCCAGCTCTGAAGATCCCCTACCCTGACGGGCCCTCAAGGTCATCACGCAGGAGAAGCTTCAGGGACATCGTGCAATCCGTCAACGCCCGGGTGTTGGTGCTCGGCGGGGGGAAGGCGCCAATCAAAGCCTTCCTGGAGCGGAGCCGGGACGCGATCTCTGACGGTGCCTCCGGCCTTGTGATCGGCCGCAATGTCCTGCTTGACAGGAATCCTGCGTTGGTGGCCTGTGCTCTGCAACGCATCGTACACAAGGAGGAGGACGCCGACAAGGCTTTGGCGAATGCTTCTCGGGAGGCCATGGCTTGAAGGAATCGTACTTTGCCCATCCAACCGCAATCGTCTCGGAGAAGGCGAAGATCGGGGAGGGAACGAAGGTCTGGCACCATGCCCAGGTCCGCGAGGGCGCGGTGATCGGACGCAACTGCATACTTGGCAAATGCGCCTACGTGGATGCTGACGTGCACATCGGCAGCGGGGTCAAGATCGAGAACAGGGCGTCGATCTTCAAGGGCGTCACCGTCGAGGACGAGGTCTTCATCGGACCCCACGTCGCGTTCACCAACGACAAGTACCCGAGGGCATTCTCAAAGCACTGGGAGATAGTGCCCACCCTTGTCAAACGAGGGGCCTCGATCGGTGCCAACTCCACCGTGGTCTGCGGCGTCACAGTCGGGGAATACTCAATGACCGGGGCCGGATCCGTGATCACTCGCGACGTGCCGCCACACGCCTTGGTCGTGGGGAACCCCGCCAGGCTCGTGGGCTACGTCTGCAGATGCGGCAGCCGAATCCTCGATGCCGATCAGGCAAGGAAGCTCCGGCCGGGATCGAAGACCATCTGCGCCAAGTGCGGTGAGGCCACCGTCATCTGAGTCCCCCGCCAACCCTCCGGTCCGCTCCAAAGACTAATAAGCACAAAAGGCGCCCCTCTTGCGGGGCGATGTCAGCTTGAGCCATGATGCGGAGAAAGACAAGAAGCTCCAAGCAAACATCAAGAGGGACAAGAACGCCGTGTTCTCGACCGACGTCCTCGTCAACCATTCCGCAACTGAATTTAGGGTAACCTTCTTTGACACGTGGATAACCCAGCCCGGCCCGGGCGGAGGCATCACGCAGAGCAAGGACGTGGTCGCCGAGGTGGTCCTGACGCCCGCCCACTTCAAGGCCCTGTGCAGCGCGATGTCGGAGAACCTCAAGAGGTACGAGTCGCGATTCGGCGAGGTCACAATGCCCAAGCCCAGGATGGCCCAGCCAGGGCCAAGGGATCAGACCGAGAGCGCGGCCTACGGTTGACCAGGATGATGCAGACTGGTCTGAGGGAGGAATTCCTGCCCTAGGCCAGCCTAGGGGTCTGTTCACTTGTGAGCAACAGCATTTTATCAAGTGGGCAAGGATAACATGGTGCAGCGAGTCATGGAGGAGAGAGAATTGACTGAGAAAAAGGATGCGCAGGATATCGCCGAGATTCTGTCGGTGGTGCGAACCCAGGTCCCGGGCCTGATCAAGGACCTGATAGATGCCGTC
>Ga0172365_10000460_pt1 | contig 26980 bp, 21 predicted proteins | sample LakKivSesite48cm_FD_114535 | JGI IMG/M metagenome (GOLD analysis project Ga0172365, IMG submission 114535) | Sediment microbial communities from Lake Kivu, Rwanda - Sediment site 48cm | ecosystem: Environmental > Aquatic > Freshwater > Lake > Sediment | place: Rwanda: Western Province, Lake...
AAATATGATTTTTTTTATTCCTGAGGTTTACACAACCAAAACAATTAGAGCAGCCGACTAAATTCTTCGAGAAATAAATCTCATTTGAATTTTCGCAATCTATTGAAAATAAAATTTTATATCCCTGATTTACATTCGAAGAATCGTAACAAAGTTCTCCTTTATGAATAAATGAGACATCTATACAATCTTTAGAATGTGATACACGTCTGCCATAAAGGCAATTTTCAGAAAAGCATCCACCAAATACCAAAAAGCAATTTTTAGCATCATTATAGTTATTACAATAAGGGCTATTTATCATATTCGTAACCGATAAATTAAAGACAGGCACTTCACTGATTAAATCCTTTAGTTGGTCAAAAAACGAGCGCTGAAAATCATATTCGCAACCATACTTCATCGGATCCCATTTATCAGAAAACCATACCTCCCGTTCATAAACTTTCCGCAAACTTACCGGAGAAAACATAGAAAAGATTTCCTTGCCGCTATAATCGCTTTTCCGTTTATAGAGTATACCCTCGTTACGGAATATAAAACGGCGTTGAGCTCGACAGAGCCAGCACCAGGTGGGTGGTGGGACTTTGATTTTCTCATAGAAAGCAAAATCTTCGGGTTCAATGGTGAACTCCTTCTGACAATTTTGACATTTAATTATTTTTGAATTTTGAATTGTCATTTTGATTTTTGATTTTTGCATTATCTAAACAACTGGTTCGCCTTCTTCTTTTTCGCCTTTTTCTGTCTTTTCGCTTTCGCTTTTAGTTTTCCCTTCAATTATAGCCTTTTCTTCAGTGCTTCTTAAAATCAACGCCTCTTCTTCGGCCATTAATTTTTTAGCAGCATCAGCTGAAATGGTGTATTTTTCCCGCGATTGTTTAATAATTTGTTCTCTAAAAGAAGGGTGGGTCGCTGGAAGAACTTTGAGGGTCTCGGCTGAGAAGGGGTCGTAGGTCTCACCATCAATTGTTTCTTTGATAAAAAACTGCTGAAGTCCTAAATTAACCATATCTTTAACTCCAAAAATCGGCGCCATTTCCGGCTCTAATTTTACCCCATCTTCGCCGCCAACCCGAAAAACAATAATGGCGCCGGTATTGCCCAAAACCGAGGCCTGAACCCGGGGAAGCAATTGACCCATAAACTGGTTAGAGACTGTTAGACAAAGCCCATATTTTCTGGCCTCGGTCAACAAGTTCTCAAAGGTTTCGGTCATTAAATTATGGAACTCATCAACATAAAGATAGAAATCTTCTCTTTCGGCCTCAGGTACAGCCGCCCGGGCCATACCGGCCTGCTTGATTTTAGTAATAAACATTGAGCCAAAAAAACTGGAATTCTCTTCGCCTAATTTCCCTTTAGAAAGATTGATTAAAATAATTTTATTAGTGTCCATTAATTCCTCAATGTCAATTTTGCTCTCTTTTTGGCCAAAGATGTTCCTTAACATCGGGTCAGAAAGGAATTGGGCTAACTTATTCACTAGGGGAATAATTGCTTCAGTATCGTATTTTTCCGACCAGTCAGCAAATTCAACCGCCCAGAAACGTCTTACCATATCATCTCCGATAAAATCCACAACGTGCTGCCGGTAATTTCTATCTGTGAGCATAGAAATCATTCCACGCATAGTGGCCTGAGGATAATCTAAAAGAGCCAAACAGGTAAAACGAAAAACATGTTCCAATCTGGGAGTCCAGTTAGCGCCAAATTGTCTTTCCATCACCTCAATCAATCCTTGGGTCAGCTGGTGTTTGAAACCCGGGTCAATATTAGCTAAGGGATTAAATGAAGCCGGATATTGAGCGTCAGAAGGGTCAATTAAGACAACGTCATTAATTCTTTGTTCCGGAATAAAATCCAAAATCGCCTCAATAACATCGCCGTGAGGGTCAATAAAACAGACGCCGTAACCATAGGCAATGTCCTGGCGAACCAGAAGTTCCAAAAGCTTTGACTTCCCTACGCCGCTTTTTCCTACTATGTAAACGTGCCGTCTTCTGTCTGCTCTTTTAATCCCGAAAATAAACTTTTTTTCTTCTAAAGGCGCTTCATAATTGGTCCGGCCAAAAAATGAACAATCTTTAGGGTCCACCTTGCCGTAAACCGGCAATTCGGTGGGCGGCGGCGCCAATTTAAATTTCCGAATTTTAACTCTTTCCATATCTTCACTTTACAAAAATAATCACTTTTTATCAATGGCTCAACTTACACCACCTCGGCAAGATAACATTTCTTGCATAAAATATAATCAACTTCTTCTTTGGGATAATTTGTCTCAAATTCAGCGCCGCATTTAGAACAGAGCCGTTTGAAAACTCTTAAATTTTTTACCCACTGGCTGACTTTTTCATCCATCCGGCAGAACGGACATTCTCGCGGCAAAGGCAAGTTCATTCGGCGAAGAAAATCAAGTTCTATTTTTATTATTTTAAAACCGCGGCCGCATTTCTGACACGCAATAACTTCTCCAAGAATACTGTCTGACGTATCTTTAATATGGTCGGGCAAATCACTTGCCTTTTTGGTAATTTTATGCTCTCTTTTTTCAATATCTTGCCATTGATAGCCCTCGGCAATAACTTTTTCTTTAGATAACGGAAAAAACCGCTGGCTAAGCGTCTCGTTATAGGCAAAAGGGCTGATTCCAACTGGGAAAAACTCACCATATTTATAAATCCGGCCTTTTTTATCAATATAAGGCATAGCATTCATATGCTCTATGATTTTTAGCCGCAATTCATTATATTTTTCTTTGGAATACTTTTTATTAAAAATACAATACTCTCCTTTTTTCATAGAAACGCAACCGAAGTGATGACTGCCGCCATTGGAAAGTTTACAATATTCGGCATAATAGAGATTAGTATTGGACTCCTGACAAAATTTCAAATCAGAGGCAAATTCTCCAACGTTACAACAATCATAAGAACGCGAAAGATTATTTCCCCACGATGAAACGTCATAACAATCTTTAATGGGCGGAAGATACATCATCAACATATATTTGCAATCCTCAGCGCCGGTTACCTCAAAACACTCTTTACAATTTTTTGACTGAAAAACATGGCTGCCACTGCAATTGGTGGTAAACTCATCCATTGTCGGCTTTGGAGGAAACGCCTGCCAGTGTTTCTCGGCAAGCAACCTGACTTCCTGATAAGTTTTATATGAACCCAAATCCCATTTTTTTATTTCCTTAAAATATTCTTCTTTGGAATAAGGCTTGTTGAAAATATAGTATTTCTTATTCCGCAGATTTGCCGAAGCGAAACAGTTCTGGCAATTAATACAATCTTTCAAAAAGATACAGTCAATAGACCCGGTTACCTGGCTTTGGAGACCGATGCAACGGCTGTTGCGATACGAATGTAAGGAATCATAACAAAGTTCTGACAAGGCAGTAAGAGAACAGTCAAAAACGAAGTGGCAGTTATAAAGGTAAAAACCATAAGCTGAATCTTCGTTATAATCGGCGTGAAATAAAAGATAACAATTTTTAAGATGACCTGCCATATTGGTATAAGGGGAAGTTTCCATTGTCGGAATATCAATGCCAGCGCCAAGCAATGGCACGGTGCGTAAAAGTTCTTTAAATTGCTCAAAAAATGGCTTGGAAAAATCATAATCCCGACCATAGCTAAATGGGTCCCACTTATCAGACCACCAGCATTTCGGACAGTAAACAGTATATGGAATATTGGGCCGATAAATAGAAATGAATTCTTTACGGCACAAATCGCAAGGACGTTTATAAAGACTAAAAATATTGAAAAATGCCAAGCGCCGCTGCAGCCGGCACTCCGGGCACCAAGTTGGTGGCGGCACTCGCAATTTTTTATAAAACTCAATATCTTCCTGGAAAATATCAAAAACCCTGCCGCACTGCCGGCAGGTTCTTTGATGAAGCCTGAGATTTTCCAAAATCTCATTGAGGATTTTATCAAAATTGGGAGTTTTAGACTGCTGGTTTATCATTATTTTTTCCTTTTTCTGGTTCTTTATTATTAAATTTTTCTAAGGATTCAGCCAGGGTCTTTCGGAGTTCTTCAATGTTCACTTCTTTTTTTATTTTTTTCTTTAAGGACTGAGGGCCTTTCCTGACGGCTTCTTCAAGAGAAATTGGTGCGGGAATTTCTTTTTTGATTTCCGTTTCTCTGGAAATAGGCTTTGGTCTTTCCGGCTGAGATGGAGGTTGAGCAGGGCCAAATTCAATGCCCAATTTTTCCAGTTCTCCCAAATACTCTAATTTTTTTTCTGGAAGAGGAGCGGCTGGGGGGGAAGGAGCTTTTCTTCTCTCTTTATCAGCTTTTTTCAAACAACTTTTACAATATATCGGCCTTCCCGGCTCCGGTTTAAAAATTACTTTTGTCCATTTGCCGCATAAACTACATTTGGCATCGTATAAAGCCGGGGATGGAGGGGCTGAGGGAGTGAGCGGCAGTTCTAAGGCCCCTGACCAGCGAGAAATTTTTTCTTCAACTTCTTCCCTTTTCCTTGAATATTTTTCGCGCGAAACTTTGATAATTTTTTCCCGGTTGCTCTTTGTCTTGTCGGCAATGGCCGGCGGAAGGGTCTGGGCGGAAAAGGGCCGGGAAGAAATCCCATCAATCATCAATTTCAAATATATATTAAAGTTTGGCAAATTAACCAAATCCTGAATTAAAAATTCCGGTTCAAATTCTTTTTCTAAAAATTCAGCATCAGCCGCTCCCACCCGAAAACAAATTAAACTCCCGATATTGCCAAAAACGGCATCTCTCAGCCGAGTGCTTTCTTGGGTAACCAATTGGCTGACGTATTGATGGGCAACAATTAAATTTAAACGGAACTTCCTAGCCTCAGATAAAATATTAACAAAAGATTCAGTAACAAAGTTTTGAAACTCGTCAACGTAAAGATAAAAATCCTGTCTTTCTTCCTCGGGAATTCTCACTCTCTCCATTGCCGCTAACTGTATTTTATTAATCACCATTGCTCCCAAAAGGGCTGAATTGTCTTCGCCAATTCTACCCTTGGAAACATTGACTAATAAAATTTTCTTGGTATCCATTATTTCAGCAATGTCAATTGTGCTTTTTGATTGCCCGGCAATGTTGCGAATCAAAGAGACATTAAGAAATTGGCCAACCTTATTTTGAATGGGAGCAATGGCTTCGTTGCGATAAGTAGGAGACCACTCTTCATATTCATTAACCCAAAAAGATTTCACTACCGGGTCTTTAAGGTTATTAACGATTTTTTGGCGGTAATCTCTATCAACTAAAATCCGGAGAATGCCCAAGAGAGTGGTGGCCGGAGTATCTAAAAGAGCCAAAATGCAATTAGAAAGAATGTATTCCATTCTGGCCGACCAGACATTGGCCCAGATTTTAGTGAAAATACCGATTAAACCCGAAGCAACCAAATGTTTATATTTGGGGTCAGGCACTTCTAAAATGTTAAAAGCAATGGGATAGTCGATATCAGCCGGATTGAAATAAACAACGTCATTTATCCTAAAAGAAGGGATGCTGTCTAAAACTTCTTCAACAAACTCACCGTGAGGGTCAACAATGGCCACTCCTTCTCCTTTTTCAATGTCCTGTAAAGCCATATTTTTTAAAAGAGCGGTTTTCCCTACCCCGGTTTTTCCAATAACATACATATGCTGGCGCCGGTCAGTTTTTTTGATGCCGAATACTTTTTTGACGTTCCTGAAAGTAGTTTTGCCAAAAAAAATTGTATCTTCCATAGCTTTTGATTATTCCATTGCCAGACCCGGGGGAGGCGCAGCTTTTTTAGCCTCAACATAAGGCACGCCCGGCGGAACGATTTTGGCCGGCAAATGAAAGATGGTGGCTAATTCCTCAATATTTAAAACAACAGTTCCTCTAATTCCCGGTTCCCTGCCCTGGATATGACCAAATGAGCAAAAAGGAGTTCCCAGCATTGTTCTCGGCCAGAGCGGAGGCAGTCTGTCAAGGGCTCTTCTAAATTGAATTCTTTTTCTCAGATAAAGCCGGCGCTTCGGCAACCAGTAGTGAATCCGGCATCTGGTCGGACCGTAAAAGATAAAACCATTTAAGTGTCCGGTCATGAACTGGGTAAAATAGGCCCTGATTGCTTTATAGAAACCCGGGGTGTGGGGCTCTTTTACATTATAAAGATGAAGGACTCTTATCCAGGTTTGATAGCCATATTTTTTAATTTTATTTTCAACCGCTGATAAAATTTCTTTTTCCCCGGGAGTCAATCTAAACTCTAAAGGCACCTCCGACTTTTCTGGCGGCTTCTCTTCTTCGCCGGGTCCGGCAATCAAAATTTCAGCTGCTTCCTGAATCATTGGTTTTGGCTTTGGTTTTTCCGGTCTCTTGGCTAATTTATCAGCAAGTTTTTTTCCCCTGGTTATCCAGGGGATATATTGGTCCTTAATGGGATTGGTCACAATCTGCAGCCAGATCTGTTCTCCTGATTTAAGCATAGACAGCTTTTCAAGTAGAGAATCCAAAGGATCCATTCTTTTTTCTTCCATCAGCCTTTTTTCTTCTACTTCTCTTTCAAAAAACATTGGGTAGGTCTTAATTGGATAAGGGTCGTCCCTTATTAAAGAAAAGTCCTCGCCGTAAAGGTCCCAATCTTTGTTGGGAATGTTCTGGGGAACCTTTTTAGTGTAATCTTCGGCTAAAGAAATTTCAGCATCAGGGTATTGAGCATAGATTGCCGATTCAGCAGTTGCTCTGAAATAAGAGGGTATTCGCATATAAAAATGGATTTCTCCTCCAAAAGAAGCTATCTCAGAAGAAAACCAGAGGCCTCCGCCCAGGGGCAGTTCACCTTCGCACCATCTTTCTCTCCAGTTGGGACTATCAATTATTCCCCAGAGACTGGAATAGATGTTTTCCATGGCGCTGAAGGGCTTTAAGTTTTCTTTTGGCGGCCGGATTTCAAGTAAAATCCATTTAAAACTCGGGTACCAAAGTTCCCATCTCATCCACCAGAGATAAAAAGTTTTAGCCGGAAACCAGAGCACGGCCGGCACAATAAGCCACCACCAGTTTTCCAAAATTTGCCAAACTAAAGAGAGGATTTCCATTTTAAACCCTAATTAGGGAAGATATTAAGTAAATAATAATTAAGAGCAGGGTTCCAAAAAAAAGAAGCCAGAAACTATACAAGCCGCTGACAAAAATGGCAATGATAGTGCACCTTTCGGGATGCTTGGGTCTGGTCCAGACCCGGCAGATGAAAGCAAAAACGAAAAAAAAGAAGGAGGTTAAGGTAAGTAAAATTTTTATCCCGATGTCAAAAATTGCCATTTTTAAATTTCCCTGATTTGATATTTTCCTTGGGGATTTCTTAAAAAGTATTTTTTATTGGCCAAATTTAATAAAATGGTGCTTTCTTTAACCAGTCTTTGTTTAAAAACTCTCTCTAAAATTTCGCTCTGAGTAAGAGGCCCGGCTGTTTTTAAAATTCTGGAAATTACATCTTTAACCTGGCCTGGCTCATATCCCCATTCTTTCAAAGCATAAACTCCTCTACCAACTAAGACAAACCGCGGGTCTTTGATGAGTTCGTTATGAACGGTTTGGGTTAAGGCGCCTTCAATTAATTTTGCCACTTCGTTAAAATGGAGGGGCTTTTGCATTTTTTTGAAAACCAGATAGGCCTTGTCTTTTACTCCTCTCGGATTAATTTCCGGCCAATCTCTTAAGCCGTAAAGTCCCTCGCTGTTTCTTAGAATTTTCTTAGAAATTTCCAAATATTCCAAGATAGAACCCTGAAAAGCTAAAAAGGAGATTAGCTCCTTTAAGTTCAGGGGTTTGCCAGCTTCTTTGAGTTTGTTAAAAAGAGTGCCAATAATTTTTTTAGCCAAATCTAAAGAGTTTTTATCAACCGCCCAGAAAGAATGAAAATCCTGATTTTCGCCAAATCTCGTAAAATTCCCGCTGATGGTTAAGAGAAAATAAACCTGAGCTTTTTGCTTTTTGCCGGCCAAATCCTCTAATAAAATCGCTTCTTTTTTCAGGCCGCCGCATTTTTTAAGGTATTGAGCGAAAAATTGAAAAACCTTTTGATATTGGGCGACCTTTGGTTTCATCTTCAAAAAGCCGTCTTTTTCAATCTGGCGGATTCTTTCTCTGGTAATGCCAAAACTCTGGCCGATGAATTCCAGGGTTTCTTTTTCGGTCCCGTTTAAACCGAAGCGCCGTGAAATAACTTCTTTTTGCCTGGCCGGCAAATCTTTAAGTAATTCCCGGCAAATTTTCTGATAGTTAAAGGGTTTCATTATTTTATTTTGCTACTTTTGAAACAACCTGTCAAGACCAATCATTTTTTTCAATAATAAGTACCCGACACTTATTTTTTATTTTTTTCGCCAGTTGAACCATGCCACTAAAATTGGGCTGGCTAAAAAGAAAGAAGAGTAGGTGCCGGCTGTTATTCCTAAAATCAAAGTTAGGGCAAAATATTTTAAACTCTGGCCGCCAAAAAAGAAAATAGCTACCAAAACAAAAAGAGTGGTTAGAGCAGTATTAAGAGTTCTGGTCAGGGTTTGATTTAAGGAACGGTTGACTGTTTGTTCATAAGTTGCCCCAACCCTTTTGATAAGGTTTTCTCTTAGCCTGTCAAAAACCACCACTGTATTGTTAATTGAATAACCTAAAACCATAAGAAAAGCAACAACCACCGGAATGGTAATTTGCACATCATAAAACTCTCCCAAAATTGAGAAAATTCCGACCGGAATTAAAACATCGTGAAAAAGAGCCAAAAGGGAACTCAATCCATGTTGCCAGGAACTAACTGGCCCCGGAATTTTCCGGAAACTAAAAGCAATGTAGAGTAAAATTGCCAAGAGAGACAAAATGATGACAATTTTCGTTTTTTCCTTTAGTTCTTTACCGACCACCGGTCCGATTGATTCAAAACGTAATTCGTTTAATTCCTCGGGTTCGGCCAATTTCTCTAAAATCTCCTGGTGGGTCTCTTCGGAAATATCTCTCAGGCGCAAAACCACGGCCCGCTCCTCAGTTGGTTGAATATAAAATTCTCCCAAATTTAAATCAGCAAGCTTCTCTTGAATTTCGGGGTTGCCAGGCCGCTGGCTTTTGAATTCCAGTTCTAAAATGCTTCCGCCGGTAAAATCCATCCCCGGCTTTAGGCCAAAAACAACCAAACAAGCAATGCTTCCAAAAATTAAAATTCCAGAAAAGACAAAATATAATTTTGAGTATTTGAGGAAATTCACCATATTATCTCCATAACCAACTAATCTTTTCAAACCTTGTTTCTTCAAAAATTCTCAAAAAATTCTTGCTAATAATGATTGCCGAAAACAGGGAAATTAAAATTCCCAAGCTCAGAGTGGTGGCAAAGCCCTTGATAAAACTGGTGCCAAAGCCATACAAGATAGCGGCCACAATTAAAGTGGTTAAATTGCCGTCTCTAATTGCCGGCCAAGCCCGATTGAAACCTTCTTGCAAGCTTTGAGAAAAACTCTTTGAGCTGTTTAACTCCTCGCGCATTCGGGAAAAAATTAAAATATTGGCGTCAATTGCCATGCCAATTGATAGAATAAAACCGCCAATGCCAGCCAGGGTTAAGGTTACCGGTATTAATTTAAAAATGCTCAAGGCCAGGGCAACGTAAATTGCCAGGGTCAGGCCGGCCAAAATTCCCGGCAATCTATAAAAAAGAACCATAAAAATGATGATGGCTAAAAAACCAAGAAAACCGGCTCTCAAACTCTGGTCTAAAGAAACCCTGCCCAGGGTCGGCCCGACCGATTGCTGAGAAATCAATTTTATGGGCAAAGGCAGAGCGCCGGCATTAAGATTTCTGGCCAGCTCTTTTGCTTCCTCAACCGTAAAGCGACCGGTAATCTGGGCCCGGCCGCCGGAAATTTTTTCCTGGACGACCGGAGCCGAAATCAAGCTCTGGTCAATATAAATTGCCAATGGCTTTCCGACGTTTCGGGCGGTTAATTCTTCAAAAATCTTTGAACCCTCATCGCTAAATAACAACTGAATCAGGGCCAAATTCGTGGTCTGGTTAAAGCCGAGCTCCGCTTTTTTTAAATATCTTCCGGTCAATTGAGTTGATTTAAAATAAGGGTCCTCAAAAGACAAATACCAGTCTTCTATTTCTTGAATTTCTTGCCATTCTTTTCCTTTAACCTCTTCTTGTTTGGCAAGAATTTTTTCGGTCTCTTCTTCGGTTCGTTGTTCTTTAAATTCCAAAAAGGGAGTTAAGCCAATCTGCCTGATAGCTTCGGCCGGGTCAATTACGCCTGCCAATTCCACAATCAACCTGTCTCCTTGAACCTGGACTGTTGGCTCTCTTACTCCAAAAAGATTAACTCTTCTCTCAATGATATCCCGCAGCCCTTCCAGGGCCGACGAATAATCTTGCTTTTCAATGCCGGACAAATCAGCTTCATATAAAAGATGGGTGCCGCCCTGTAAGTCCAGGCCCAATTTAAAATCCTTTTCTGGAAGAAATTCGGGATAAACCCCGCCCTTTTTAAAAAGGGCGGGGTAAACAAAATTTCCGGCAAAAAAAGCCAAAAGAAAAATAATCCCAACCGTAATGTAAGTCCTCTTTTTTGGCATATTTATTCTTGGCAATGTCTGACGTTGCCGGTGTTGGTTGTTAGCTTTAGCCGAATTTTGGATAACAACATTTTTTGTATTTGATTGGTTTGCCAGATATGGGGTCTTTTTTGCCGCAGGGACAGGGATCGTTACGGCCTATTTTCTGCGGTTTGCCTAATGGTTTAACATTCGGCATAGCAACTGGCTGACTAACTGGCAGAGGTTCTTTCTTTAAACTAACTCCTAATAGAGTTTTGACAATACTTGACTCCATCATTCGCAATAAATTCCGAAACATTTTATGGCCTTCTGATTTATATTCAACCAACGGGTCTTGCTGGCCGTAAGCTCTTAATCTGACCGAATCCCGCAAGGCCTCCATCTCTTCCAAATGATTCATCCAGAGCATATCCAGAACTCTCAAGGCGACAAATTTAGAAACTTGATTAAAATTTTCTCCTAACTCTTTCGCCTTTTCTTCTAGAGTTTTTTTCTCTTCCGGAGCTTTCAAATAATTTTCAATCTCCAATCTCCAATCTGCAATCTCCAATATTTTTTTTCTCTTTTTGTAAATCACTTCCCGGTGTTTATTCAAGACATCATCATAATCTAATAAATGTTTTCTAACATCGAAATTAAATCCTTCAATTTTTGCCTGGGCTGACTCAATGGCGCCGGAAATCATTTTTGCTTCAATGGGCTGGTCCTCGGGAATTTTCAAAATCGTCATTAGCGACTTTATTCTATCAGGAGCAAAAATGCGCATCAAATCGTCTTCTAAGGAAATAAAAAATTGGGAAGTCCCGGGGTCGCCCTGCCTGCCTGACCTTCCTCTTAATTGATTGTCAATTCTCCTGGCCTCGTGTCTTTCAGTGCCAATCACGTGAAGTCCGCCAAGCTCAATAACTTTTTTTTGCTCATCTAAATTCGGCGGATTTCCTCCTAAAATTATATCAACGCCGCGACCGGCCATATTGGTGGCAATGGTTACTGCTCCCAATTTGCCGGCCTGGGCAATAATTTCTCCTTCTCTTTCGTGGTGCTTGGCATTTAAAATCTGGTGGGGAATTCCCTCTCTTTCTAATAATTTTCCTAAATATTCATTTTTCTCAATGGAAGTGGTGCCGACCAAAATGGGCTGTCCTCTCTCATGCCTTTCTTTAATCTCTCTCACTACTGCCCGAAACTTTCCCTCAGGAGTTTTGTAAACCCGGTCTGACAAATCCTGACGAATCATTGGTTTGTTAGTCGGCACAATAATTACTTCTAATTTATAAACCTTGTCAAATTCCTCAGCCGAAGTGGCAGCGGTTCCGGTCATACCGGCTAATTTTTTATAAAGCCGGAAATAATTTTGAAAAGTAATCGAAGCCAGGGTTAATGATTCCGGCTGAATTTTTACTCCTTCTTTTGCCTCAATTGCCTGGTGCAGGCCCCCTGACCAGCGCCGGCCCGGCATTAATCTACCGGTAAATTCATCAACAATAATAACCTGGCCGTCTTTAACTACGTAGTCCCGGTCTTTCTCAAAAAAAGGCTTGCCATCGCCGGGATTAATTGCCTGGGACCTCAGGGCCTGGCGCAGGTAATGCAAATATTTCTGGCCTCTTTCTTCATAAATATTCTCTATTCCTAAAATTTTCTCAATTTTATTTATTCCGCTTTCAGTTTCCCAAACTGCTTTCATTTTCTCATCTATCTGGTAATCAACCTGGGGCGTCAATTTCGGAATAATTCTGGCAAACTCTTGATACCATTTGGAACTTTCTGTGTCAGGGGTTGAAATAATCAAAGGGGTTCTGGCTTCGTCAATCAAAATTGAATCCACTTCATCAACGATGGCATAATTAAAACCTCGCTGAACCTGCTGGTTTAAGTCATAGGCCATATTATCTCTCAGGTAATCAAAACCAAACTCATTATTGGTTCCGTAAGTAATATCAGCTTCATAGGCCTCTCTCCTGGAAACCGGCCTCAAAAAATCTTCAACCACTTTAAAACCACCTATTAAATCTCGCTCTTTGTCTTTTTCGTCAATTTTTAATTTTGAATTTTCATTTTGATTTTTGATTTTTGATTTTTGATTTTCTGCCCGGTAGACGGCATCATACAAAAAAGCCGCCTCATGCGTGATGCAACCTACGGACATCCCAAGCGCGTGATATATCTGGCCCATCCAAACCGTATCTCTTTTAGCCAAATAATCATTAACTGTCACCAGATGGCAGCCCTTTCCTTCAAGAGCATTTAGATAAAGCGGCAAAGTGGCAGCCAAAGTTTTTCCTTCCCCGGTTTTCATTTCGGCAATTTTTCCTTGATGCAAAACAATTCCGCCGATTAGCTGGCAATCAAAATGCCTTTGCTTAAGCGTTCTCTTTGCCGCTTCCCTGACCAAAGCAAAAGCCTCCACCAAAACATCGTCCAAAATGTTGGAGGGCGACCCCCCAACATTTTTTTCTTTGAGTTCTTTGGTTTTGGCTTTCAGTTGTTCATTAGAAAACTTCTCAAACTCTGGTTCTAATTGATTTATCCTGTCAACAATCGGCTGAAGTTTCTTTAAATACTTCTCATTGGCATCCCCAAAAATTTTAGTCAGTATTGACATAATTTAAATTGTATATCAAAAATTAAAAATTTTCAACTCCAACAACCTAAAAAGGAGCTTAGCTCCTTTTTATTTAAGTTTTTATTGCCGGCTCTTTAGTAAGACGGCAGAGGAAAAATGGATTTCCGGAGAATAGTATTTTGTTTTAATGTTTAATTTTTTAAACTTTTTATTAATTTCTTCAGAAGGAATTTTATCAAAATCAACTTTTTTTGAGCCGAAAGAAAAAGTATGTTCGTCAAAAGGAAAACAGCCGACAAAAGCTTTGTGAATTTTAAAAAAAGTAAAAACCCGGGCTAAATCCTTTCTCGCCGCTTTAGCAAAAGGTTCTCTTAAATACCCGCTTTGAAAACCAGCCAGGCCACCATCTCTCAGGGCTTGGAAAATATATTTGTAGAATTTGATATTCCAACACCGCTCGGAAGGGCCGGTAGGGTCTGTCAGGTCAACGATTATTACATCAAAAAAATCATTATATCTTTTGACAAATCTTAAAGCGTCTTCATTGAAAATCTTCAATCTTCTGTCGCCAAAACTCTTCTCTAAAATCGCCGGGAAATATTTTTTTACTACCTCGGTTACTTTTTTATCAATATCAACCAGAAAAACTTTTTTTACTGAATGCTTTAGCACTTCTCTTAAGGCCAGGCCGTCCCCTCCTCCAATTATCAAAACAACTTTTGGATTGGGATGATAAAACATTGCCGGTTGAACCAGCATTTCGTGATAGACGAATTCATATTTTGTTGAGAACTGAACCAGACCGTCCAGGGCTAAAATTCTCCCGAATTCTTTTGTATCAAAAATTTCAATCTTTTGATATTTGCTTTTACCCGAATAAACTTCTTTTTCAATGCGAAAACCCCAAACAGAACTCCTTGGTTCTCTCGGTAAAAAGTCTTCAAAAAACCAATTTTTGGCAAAAAGAAATTTCTTTTTCATAAACCTACGAATTACGAATATAGGAATAATTCTAATTAATCTAAATGATTACTCCTCTTTTTATCTTTTTAACCTCAGCCCTTTTTGGTTTGAATATTTTTTTAAGATAATTAAGGGCTTTGTCGGGCATAGCCCTCTCTCCGCAGGTAAAAATGTCAATTGCCAGATAATCTATTTCCGGCCAGGCATGGAGAGCAATGTGACTTTCAGCTAACAAAACAACCCCGGTGATTCCCCGGGGTGAAAATTTATGAATAGCGACTTCCAGAGGAATATTCCCGGCCTCTTTTGTTGCCTTAATTAAAATTCTCTCAACCTCTTTTGGATTTTCAATAATTTTACCATGCCAAAATTCGGCAATTAAGTGGATGCCGGCGTGTCTGGATTTTTTGTTTTGAGGGATCCATAAAATGGACCTCTTTGTTTTTTTGGTCATGCCATTAAAGTCAACCGCTTGCCACAGAAAAGTTTATAAACTTTTCTTAGCTTCCCCCGCCCTCTATGCCATTTTATTTACTGGTTAAAATAAAATTTTCTATCAAGACCATTTATTCAATCAAGCTTTCTTAAACGGCTTAGAGGGTCGGGAAAAACAAAGAGTGAAAAAAAGCGGTTAACTATTTTTAAATCAAGGAACAAAAACAATTGCCGCCAAAACGGTTGTCCAGAGACCATCTTTATTGCCCCTGGCTGATTGGGAAATATTAATGGTTTTAATAATCTTTCCGCTCATTTTATAAATTTTTTCTCTTTCGTCCCAGGCCGTGTTCGGGTCAAACTCAATTCCCAGAGTAGTGGCCAGCATTGAAGCAGCCAGATCTTCAGTATATTCTCCGGCATATTCTTCGGTCTGACCAAAAGCATGATGTTCTGAAATATAACCATAATGAGAAGGGTCAGAGGGAATAGCACAACCAATAGCAGCAGCAACCAAACGATTGGGTTCGTTGGTTTCATTTTTACTCATTACGCAATAAACAACCTCGCCCGGTTTTAGTTCCTGCAAAGCTTCTTCTTTGGCAATTCTTCTGCAGTTTGGCGGCAAAATACTTGAAACATGAACCAAATTAAATTTTTCAATTCCCGCCGCCCTTAAAGCCATTTCAAAAGAAGCCAGTTGTTCTTTATGGATGCCCACACCCTTGGTTAAGAAAAATTTAGTAGGAATCATTTGAAGTATTTTTTACTATAAAAAATTTTTCAAATTTTTTCTGCCGAGGATTTCTAACGGGGTTCATTAAAAATAAACCCCCACGCTTTAAATATTAATACTTTGGCAAATTTTTTCAAGTTATTATTTAAAGTAAACCCCGCACTTTTCGTAAGTAGTTAATGTTCATTGAACTAAAAAAATTCTTTTAATTTGATTAAAGACGAAAGGTACGGGGTAAAGTGGGGGGAGAGGAGATTTTATCTCTTCTTCTTTTTTTTTGCCTTTTTCTTTGCCATGAGACTATAAATTTTATAAAAATTACGGCAAATAGTCGACTGCTATTTGCATTTCATTATTTTATTTTTTCACTTCAAGAAAGTCTGTCAAGTGTGGAAAACCTAAAAACTGAATTTCCTCTTCCAAAATTATTCCGAACTTCTTTTTTATTTTTTGTTTTGCTAATTTTATCAATTTTTTAACATCTTTGGCTTTGGCCTTTCTTAAATTGACAATAAAATTTGGGTGTTTTTCGGAGATTTGGGCGCCATCAATTTTTTTGCCGGTTAAACCGCATTGGGAAATTAAAAAAGCGGCTGGAATATCTCCTCTTTTTTTGAACTCCCCAAATTCGGGAAACTTTTTGGTCAATAATTGAAAATTGAAGGTCGGCAATTGAAAATTCTTAAATATACTGCCGGCCGAAGGCAATTGAGGATGATGCTGTCTTCGGTAATCCAAATACTCTTTTATTTTTTTTTGATTGCTCTTCCTTGATTTTATTTTTACCGAAAGAATTATTAAATTTTTTTTCCTTTTGAAAATACTGCCGCGATAATCAAATTGGCAATCTTTATTTTTAAAAACCTCAATCTTTCCTGTTTTGGCATTAAAAACCTCAACGCTCTTTACCGCGTCTTCCATTGATTTTCCGAAAGCGCCGGCATTGCCGCAGACCGCCCCCTGGACAGTCCCGGGAATACCGGCTGCCCACTCCAAGCCCTTTGAAACATAATCAGAAAGCGGTTGGCCGAATTTTATGACCAAACCATTAAAGTCTTTATCTGAAACTAAAATGTTACTTCCACCGCCCAAAATAAAAAACGGCAATTTTAATCTTTTCGCCGCCTTAATTGCTTTAATTAAATCTTCTTTTCCCTTAGTTATAAAAAAATATTTGGCCCTCCCGCCAATTCTAAAAGTGGTGTAATTCTTCAACAAAACATTCTTTTTCACTCCTGGTAATAACTTTTTAATCTCCATAATTGTTATCTCTAAAAAAGCACACCTCCTTTTTTAAAAGGCCGGGAGAGTTAACTCCGATTCTAAGTCTTTTGTGAGTGCTCTCCTCCCGACCCAAATATATTTTACCATTTCCAAATTTCCAAACAAGTCTCTCCTTAAAAAAGAAGGTTGGCCAATTAAACCGTTGTCCAATTAAACAAAAAATAAACATCAAACCAATAAACATTAAACCAATAATACAATCAAAACTCATTAATTTGCCATGGCAGAATTATTACGTTTATAATTTGAAAATTTTCTTTAACCATTCGTTGCTTCCAATGCTTTCGGCAACAATTAATCTAATTTCTTTCTCACTCAACCCGAAAAATTCTCTTAAAACTCCTATCTCGTCACCACAATCAAACGGATAAACCCAGACGCTTTTTTGCAAAGGATGAAAACCTAAATCTTTCAATTTTCCCCTAAAAGCTTCCCGATAAAGTTTTTTCAATTGAGAAATATCAAAAATCACCAGTCTCCATTTTTTATCCCATTTTTTTGGCTTTTTTATTCCTAAAGCATCTATCTGCAACCAGCCGGCTTTCTTCTTTCCTTTTTCTGTCAAACTAATATAAATTTGATGATTTTTCTTCACGATATTAATACACCCTTCTTTTTTTAATCTATAGAAAGCATCGTAAACTCTTTTCTTTTTGTGTTTTTTCTCTCTTAACCATTTTTTAATCCCTCTTTCTAAATTTAAAATAAAATAAGGAGATGAAGCGGCAATATAAACTAATCCAGCTACGGCTAAACAAGAAAGAATATCTTTAACAATTTCTGACCTTGGTTTCCGAAAATAATATTTATATTTAGTCATAACTTCTATTTATAATTCTATTATAATTCTATTAGTAATTTTAATAGTAATTTTAACTCATTAATTCTGCCATGGCAAATTATTAAGTTTAACAAGAATAATAAAGGATAATAAAGAATGTGGTAAAAGTGGTAAATTAAGATAATAAATCAAGACAATAAATGGAGATAACAAATGAGATAGTAAATGGAAACAATAAAAAAAACAACAACCCTCGCTCGAGGGAGGGCTGCTGTCGACTTAGTGGAGTTCCTTACGGACACACTCACTAATCAAATATTAGCAAATTCAAAAACAAATGTCAAGTGATTTTAAAAGCCCAGGTCTTTTAAAAGTTGCTCAACCTGGGGAGTAAGTTCGGGCCTGAGCTGCCGCAATTTTTCTGCTGCTGTTTTTGCTTTTTCTCTTTGACCGCTATTAATGTAGGCATTAATAAGGTCTTCCCATAAATAAAGGTCCTGAGGGAAAAGCTCTATTCCTTTTTCGTAAAGAGGAATTAAAACTTCAAAACCTTCCCCGCTTCCTTTAAGAATCTCTATTCCTTCTTTCAGGGTTTCTAAGTTCTGCTGCCAATCAAAACCTAAACTTTCCAATTCTTTTAACTCTGAAAGGGCCAATGTATATTTGCCTGTCAATCTGTAACCGCGCAGTAAATACCATCTCGCTCCGAAAAATTGCGGCTCCAAATCTTTCGCTTTTTCCAAAAACCCAAGAGCCTCTTCGTCTCTTCCTTGTACAAATCGGGTTTGGGCAAAAGTAAAATAAACCTGCTGGTTGGTTGGGCTAATTTCAAGGGCTTTTGTCAAAACTCTTTCCGCTTCCAAAATTTTTTTCTGGTCAAGCAAGGAAGCATAAATATTATAAAGTTGGCCGAGTTTCAAATAAGAACGCAGGTCCAGGGCCGATTCTTTAATGCTTTTTTCCAGTTCTTCGGTCACGAAATCAATTTCTTTTTTGAAATTTTCAGCCGAAAATTCTCTGACCTTTTCGCTTTGAGCAAAATCTAAAGTAGTCTGGCCAAAAAATTCTCTTATTTGATATTTACCCAAAGAAGAGGTTTCTAAACTTTTCTGGTAATAATTTAATCGTTCTTGTGAAGCCGGCGGAGCCTTCAGAGCAGCGATAACATAATAGTCGGTTTTCAGGGGTTGAATCACAAACCAGAAAAAAGAAAAAGCAAATAAAATTAAAACCGCTCCTATGCTAAAGGAAAATTTGGCGTCCCTGGGGGCAAAATTAACGAAGTCGGTCCTCGTTATGGTATGGGAACTCGCCACAAATCCCAGAACCAAAAAGAACATCAAATAACTGGAAACCATATCAAAAACGGTCAGATTCTGAATAGAATAAGAAATTAAAAGCGAGCTGAAAATCCCGGCCGCCCAGAAATCAATATTATTTCTAAAATAATTTCTCCAGAGAAGATAAAAAACCGAAAGAAAAATTCCAATATAGCTGAGCATTCCGAGAAGGCCGATGCTAACTAAGGTGTCAAAAATTATATTATGGGCTCGGTCGTACCAGATATCGCCGCCGCATCTGGCAGTGCCAAAACAGGAATTGTAATGCTTAAAAAAAGAGAGGTCAAAATTTTCCGGTCCCCAGCCCAGGAAAGGTTTTTCTAAAAAACCCCTCCAGGCCGTTTCCCAAACCACAAATCTCCCGCCAAAGGTTTCGCCAAGGCCAAGAGTTTTCTCAACTATTTCTTTTCTGACAAAACCTTCCGGTTGAAGGGCAAGAAAGGTAAAAGAAAGAGCGAAAATAAAATAAAGAGCCAAAAGGGCAGCGCCGAGCCATTTCAAATTCCCCTTCTGACAAAAAAACAGCCAGAGAAAAAACAATAAAACCAGACCAAAGAGAAAAGAGAGTTTAGCTGCCTCGGCGCCGCTCAAAAACAAACCCAAAGAAATTATTAAAAAACAAATGACGGCATAGATTCTAATTCCATTTAGGGAAATGAGCCCGGTTAGATGTTTATTATCTAAGGGGCTAAAAATTAAATAGAGAGCCAAAAAAAGAGTAAATATCAAATAGGTCCCCAAAAAAGAATCATTGCCAATAGTGGCCCCGCCTCTCATAATCGGATTATCTGAAAGGAAAGTGATAAAGCTTAAAATTACGCCAACAAAAATTGAAACGGCAAAAATTTTTTGCCAGTCTGATTTTTGAAAAACGGCGGAAATTACTAGAAAAAAACCAAAGAGATGAAACCACATTAAAAGGCCGGTCATTCTTTCTGGTTTTGACCAGAAACTATAAGAAAGATTCTCGCCAAAAAAAGAGCTGAAGATTAAAACCACTAAAAACAGAATTAAGGCAAGGACCAAAAGGTTTTTACGCGGCCGATATTGAGGTGAATTAATTATTAAAATCAGCCAGGCAAAGAAAATAATCTCCACCAGACCCATAAAATAAAGCGATTTGGGCCCGACAAAAGGGAAGAAAAATTTGCCACTCATAATCAAAGGGGCAAGAAGGGCTAAATAAGTTCCTCCTTTGATAATATTCAGGCAAAAAGAAATTAACCCTCCCCGTGCTTCCCATTTTTGAGGTCTGATTTCCTTTTCCATCTCCCTTTCTCGCCTTCTTTCCATTTTTTCTCTAGACTGTTTTCCCATAAGCGGGAACAAGTTCTTTTAAAATCTTTATTATTGTCTTTTTATCTCTATTATAACTAGCTGTTTTTAATTTTTTCAATCCCTGGTTCAATTTATTTCCATCCACTTGAGACAATTTTGCAATGAGAATTTTTTGATTTTGAGTGGCAATGGTTCCCTCTTCAGCCGTTAAAACTTCCTCAAACAACTTTTCTCCTAGCCGGGGCTCGGTAAAAACAATGGGAACGTCTTTGTCCGGCTCCAGGCCCGAAAGTTGAATCATTTCTTTAGCCAGGTCTAAAATTTTGATTGGTTTTCCCATATCCAAAATAAATACTTCGCCGCCCTTGCCCATCGCCCCTGCCTGAAGAACCAGCAAACAGGCTTCTGAGGTAATCATAAAATATCTTTGCATTTCCGGATGGGTAATTTCTATTGGTTCTCTTTTCTTAATTTTTTCTCGGAAAATCGGAATACAGCTTCCCCGGCTGTCCAAAACATTACCAAACCTTACGGAGATAAATTTAGTCCCCAAACCAGCACGTTGGCTGGAGACCTGACTAAAGGCCTGACAAATCATCTCGCCCACTCTTTTGGTGACTCCCATCACCGAGGTAGGATTTACTGCTTTGTCGGTGGAGATTAAAATAAAATTTTCTGTTCCGGCTTTTAACGCCGCCTCAGCAACAATTTTTGTGCCAGAAACATTGTTCTTTACCGCCTCGTCGGGATTTTCTTCCATTAAAGGAACATGCTTGTAGGCGGCAGCGTGAAAGACGATATTGGGCCGAAATTCTCTGAAAACATCTTTAATTTTTTCTTCATCTCTAATATCGGCTACTAAAGGAACTTTATTTAATTTTGGAAATTTATCTTCTAACTCTTCGGAAATATTAAAAATGCCGGTTTCATCCTGGTCTAATATTAAAAGCCGAGACGGCCTGAAGCAAGCCGCCTGGCGGCAAAGCTCAGAACCAATGGAACCGGCTGCTCCGGTAACCAAAACTGTTTTCCCAGAAATAAAACTTTCAATTGATTTTTGGTCTAAAGAAACCGGCTCCCGGCCCAACAAGTCTTCTACTTGAACTTCCCGCAGATTTCCCACCGCCACCTGGCCGTTAATAATTTCTCCCAGCGAAGGAAGGATTTTAATTTTTTTTAACTTAGCCGTCCTCCCTTTTTCTACTGCTTCTCTGATTATTCTGGAACCAGCTGAAGGTAAAGCCACAATCAGGCCTTCTATTTTTTTCTCCTTGACCAGCCGGGGAATGTCGCTAATTTTTCCCAAAACTTTTACTCCGTGAATCAAAGCTCCTTGTTTGGCCGGATTATCGTCAATAAAACCAATTGGCAAATAAGGACTGGTTTCAGAGTTTAAAATACTCCTTAAAATTTGTTCCCCAGCATCGCCAGCGCCGACAATTAAGGTTCTTTCCTTTTCCTCTTTCGACTTCCTGGCCGAGCCGGCCAGCCGCCAGCCGAACTGGAGATAAATTCTTTTGGCAAAGCGAATGCCGCCGCAAAAAAAGAAAATAAAAAAGTGGGTAATAAAAAGAGTTGAGCGGGGAAAACCGGTAAAAATCGCCAGGTCCCGTAAAACAAAAAAGGTAGCGGCCAAAAGGAGAAAGCTTAAAAGAGTTCCTTTAAAAAGAGCAATTAAGTCCTCGGTGCTGACATAAGCCCAGCTAAAATGATAAAGTTTCAAAAAATAAAAAACCGGAATGACAATCATTAGGAAGAGCGGTATTATCCCTAAAATACTTAAAGAATAAACAGCAGGAATCTGTCCCTCAAACCTGACCAGAAAAGCCAGCCAAACCGAAAGGGAAATCAAAACAGCATCAGCCAGTATAAAAAACAACAATTTCATCAGCCTCCTTTTCTCAAAAAAAATTTTTCCTGAAAAATTCATCTTTTCTTTATTAATAATTATACACCTGTATATTTATTAATATGTCAGATAAAAATCTTTAACGGATTTTATTACGTAATTTACCTGCTCGTCGGTAAGTTCCGGATACATCGGCAGAGAAATAACTTCTTGAGAAATTTTTTCGGTAACAGGTAATTTAAAGTGGCTCAATTTTAACCCCGGCTGGAAATGATTCGGAATCCTCCATTTCACTAAAGTTTCTATTCCTTTTTTTGTCAAATATTTTTGTAAACCATCACGGTTTTTTACTCTTATTACATAATTCTGATAAATATCGTAATGGGGACTGGTATCGCTTGGCAGAGGAGGCAACTTGATTTCCTTAACAGATTTTAATCCCTCGTCGTAAATATCGGCTATTTCTCTTCTTTTTTTTATCCAAACGGGCAAATATTTAAGTTTAACGTTCAGCACGGCAGCTTGAATGTTATCTAATAAACTATTAAAACCAAAAAAAATAATTTTATCTTTATCTTTTGGTTTGCGTAAATAAGAAGGCTTTTCGCCGTGGTCTCGCAAAAGATATAGTTTTTCCGCCAGCTTTTTATCGCTTGTAACAATCATTCCGCCGTCTCCGAAAGAGCCCAATATTTTTGCCGGATAAAAACTAAAACAGCTGGTTATGCCAAAGGACCCGGCCGGTTTTCCTTTAAATTTAGCGCCGATTGCCTGAGCCGCGTCTTCAATAACGAACAAATTATGTTTTTTGGCTATTTCCATTATTCTTTCCATATCACACACTCTGCCATCCAAATGAACGGGGATAATGGCTTTGGTTTTTTTGGTAATGGCTTTTTCTATTAAATTAACGTCCATTTCCATATCTTCTCCAACATCAATCAAAACTGGCCTGGCCCGGCAATGCCAGATAAAGTCTATGGTGGCAACGTAAGTATGGGAAACCGTAATCACTTCGTCTCCTTTGCCCACGCCCAGAGCGAATAAAGACAAAAACATGGCGCCGGTGCAGCTGTCGCAGCTGATGCCGTATTTTGCGCCAACGAATTTGGCAAAGTTCTTTTCAAATTCTTCCGTGTCTTTGCGAAAAATTAAATCTCCTCTTTTTAGACAACCGAAAATCGCGCCGTCTATTTCTTTTTTTATTTTTTTGTATTGCAACGGATAATTTACGAACGGAACTCTGTAACCCATATATTTTAGTATAGGTTGATTTTTTTAAAAAATCAAGTTATTGTAAAAATATCATGTTAAAATTCGCTAAGACCTCGTCTCGTCTCATAACTCGTTCGGCTCGGCCGAATTTGTTAGTTGAAGCGATTTATGACCAGGGAACAGCCCAAGATTTAGAAGATGGATTCGTGATTAACCCTCCTTTTTTTGGAGTGATTGACGGAACTTCTGAACCAAAACATTTCATCGGCAAAGGAATCTCTTTTGATGGATTAAGTGGCGGTGAAAAGGTCCGTCAGATAATCCTTGAAACTTTTTATGCCGCAAAAAATAACGAATCTTTAGAAAAAGTTATTTTAAGGGCGAATGAAAAATTAAAAAATCTCTGGCGTAAACAAAGAATACCTCTAAACCGTTCTGACCTGATAGCCGGGGCCGTCTTTGCCTTCGCGAAGGTAAATTCCAAAAAAGTAGAAATTATTCAAGGGGGCGACTGCTTTGCTCTCTGGGTAAATAAATCTAATAAAATAGGGGTTACCAAAAATCAGGTTTATTTTGATACGTTTTGGGCTCAAAAAACAATTGCTGAACTTATGAAAAAGCACCGAGGAGACAGAAAAAAGATGTGGTTAGATTTTTATAAACCTCTCTGCCGTCTTAGATTAAGAGACGATAATAAAAAAACAAAAACCGGCTTTGCTATTTTAAATGGCCAGTCCTCTCTTAAAAAATGCTGGCAAAAAATAAAAATCCCGATTAAAGGACTTAAATTTTTATTGCTTTTTAGCGACGGATTTGTACCCTTTAAAAAAGAGAAAGAATTAGCAAAAGAAACGGTGAAATTTTATCAAAAAGGCGGATTAAATTATATCCTTAAAAAGAAAAGAGAGCATGAAAAGAAAACAGAAAAAAAGAGCTACCGAGTTTTTGACGAAGCCACCGCCATTGCACTTGATTTTTCCAAAGAAAAATGAGCACGACGTCGTGCTCATTTATACATCTTGAAAAGCCCCCGGCCGGTCTGCGACCGCCGGGGGCTTAATTATTTTATTTAAACTACAACCTTATATAACAAGGGTTTTTTAGTTTATAGGTTTCTAAGATAATTTTTCTGACTTCTTCGTTGTTTTTTGGCAAATAACATTTCATTCCCGGCAGTTTTTCTAAAAAGTCAATTTCTTCAGTTTCCCATAATAGATTGTGAGAAAAACCCAAAAATTTATATCCCTCGCTTCCTTTTATTCCTAAAATCTTTACCGGGGCTTTATGCATGCAAATTGCGTTTCTTATCTGTTCATGTACTCTAAAGGTCGCGAAGTTAACCATTGAATAAAACCAAACAGAAAAGCCTTCCAAGGCAAGGGCCGCTGCAATAATTGCCGCGGTCGGTTCTGTGACGCCAAGATTTAAAACTCTGAATTTTAATTTTGGATCGTCCAAATAATTAAAACCGACATCGCAGATGATAACGATAATATTCGGGTCTTTCTTGGCTAACTCATTCAACGTGTCAACAAAAACTCTTCTTGAATCTTGTTTTTTGACAATTTTACCCATAAGTTTACTAAGTACTACTAAGTACCCGACACTAAGTACTGAGTGTTGGGTACTCAGCAGTTAATGTACTCAGTAGTTAATTCTTTTAGGGCTTTAACGTATTCTTGTTTACTCAGGTTCTTGTAATGGTAAACATTATTTCCAGACATGAAAGAAATCGGAAAACCTTTAACAGTTTTGGCAATTATGGCAAAGGGTTTTTGGGGTCTGCCCCGAGCCTGCCGAAGAGCTTTCTCAATTTGCCTGAAATTATGGCCGTTTATTTTTTTTACGTTCCAGCCGAACGCTTTTAATTTTTTATCCAGAGGGTGAATATTCAAAATTTTTTTAGTCGGGCCCATCGCCTGTAAAGAATTATCATCAACTATTAAAACCAAATTATTTAATTTGTGGTGAGCAGCAATTTGAACCGCCTCCCAGGTCTGGCCTACTTGCATTCCTCCATCTGACTCTATCACATAGATTATCCCTTTTTCTTTTTTGAATTTTTTTGCTAAAGCAAAACCTGTACCGGCTGGAAGCCCTCCGCCCATAGAGCCAGTTCCAAATACAAGAGCAGGGTGAACTGGTTCTACAAGGCCAATCCATTTACTCCATACTTTGCCGCTACCATTACATTTTTTGCACAAAGTTTTTCCCATAAGTTTTTTGCCCGTTCCTCTACATCTGTCGCATATTACCCGCTGACAATAACTGTTCAATTCTTCTTCTGTAATTCTCCTTTTTCTCCATAAATGAAAATACAGCATACAGGCCTTCCAGCCAGCTGACAGAACAAACTTATCCCTATCCAAATCTATTTTTTCAAACAAAACTGCCATGATATCTGCACAACTCATCAAACTCCCAATATGCGAGGTTTGGGCTTGGAACACAAGTTCCAAACATTTTATTCGTGATTGTCTCGCAATTTGTTTATATTCGCTAACTGCCATATTATTGAAATATTTTCAATATTGTTTTTAAGATTATCTTTAAGTCTAACAAAAAAGAGCGATTTTTTACATATTCCAGTTGCAGCCGTTTTTTTTCCGGCCAGATTTTTTCTTGATAGGTTTTTTCCGGGTCAGAACTGCCTTTTAATACTTCGCTTTCGTGGAAATTCCAAAGTGACGCAAGGTCTGTCATACCGGGCTTTATAGAAAGAATGGCATTTCTTTCTTCTTCCGTCATCATATCAACATACATTTTCACTTCCGGCCGCGGCCCAACAAAACTCATCTCTCCCTTCAGAACATTTATCAGTTGGGGCAGTTCGTCAAGCTGGTATTTTTTAAGAAAATGTCCGATTTTCAGCAATCGGGGGTCGTCAGCGGCCGTTGAGGAACCGCCCAATTTTTCGGCGTCTGGCACCATTGTTCTGAACTTAAAAATTCTAAAGGGTTTGACATTTTTTCCCATTCTCATACCATGATACAAAACCGGTCCCTCCGGTGATTCTCTTTTAATTAAAAACCCGATAATCAAAAACAAGGGCCAAACCAAAATCAATCCCAAAAAAGAAAAAACAATGTCAAAAAGGCGTTTTACCATTACATCTTTAATTTACCTTCTTAGTCCAATTTTTTCAAGTTCCAAAATACAAAAAATCGCTTTCAATAAAGCGATTTCCCTTACTTTTTTGGTTGGGAAAAAACGAATACAGCCTTAAAAACATATTTTCTTATTTATAAAATAATTTTTGGTTTTTTCAAATCTTCCATCCTGAAAATATGCTCGGTTGCCGGAGATTTTTTTCCAGTCAATTTATTAATCTTTCTTTTATTTGGTTTTAAAACCCGTGTAGTCTGGGAGATGAGTCAGAATTTACAAATTCTGATTCAGCAAACATATTACTTGCCTCTTGGAGAATCTTTAATTGCCATTGCCCTTTCTTCTCGGCTTTTGCGGAAACCGGGCACCAAAAAAAGGACCCGCGCTAAGTTCCGGGATTCGGGATAAATCTCTGTTTCCAAGCGCTTAACAAGCGCCCTTCTTATTTCATTCTTGCCGTATGTTTCTATAATCCACCTCAGATGTTCCAGCTCTCCATGATTTAAAGCAGCCAAGATAATATCTTCTCTGTCTTCCCAGATATCAATAGCTGACCACTTCAAGCCCCACAAAAGTGGCCTGAACATTTCCGGCGGCTGTCGTTTGAGTGTAGGTTTAACCGGTTTCATACACTCATTTTACCACATTCTCCCCAAAATAAAAAGAGTTACTGCGCTGGTTTTATTGATAAATCAACTTCAACAAACCAATAATGGAACCTAACCCATAGCCGAAATGCCTGACGGAAAAAGCCAGCGGCATCAAAAAAAACAATCTAATGTTTTTTTCTTTAAGAGAAATTTGTAGAGAAAAAAACAAACAAGCCAGAATATACGGCCAAA
>Ga0172365_10000461_pt1 | contig 26943 bp, 39 predicted proteins | sample LakKivSesite48cm_FD_114535 | JGI IMG/M metagenome (GOLD analysis project Ga0172365, IMG submission 114535) | Sediment microbial communities from Lake Kivu, Rwanda - Sediment site 48cm | ecosystem: Environmental > Aquatic > Freshwater > Lake > Sediment | place: Rwanda: Western Province, Lake...
GTTCGGCGGGGCTGGAGCATCTTCGGTCTTTATGAAGGTGTGCCGCAGTTAGCCAGGGGCAGCAATTACACTGCTGTTTTGCCGGATAAAATTACCATTTTTAAAAAAGCCATTGAAGTTGCCGCTCGCAATGAAGAAGAGATTAAAGAAATAGTTAAAAACACGGTCTGGCACGAAATTGCCCATCATTTCGGGATGGATGAGATTGAGGTTCGCCGGGCCGAGGCCGAAAGAAGAAAGATTGAAAATAATCGAGGTTGATGTTAAAATAGAATCAAGGGAATTAATTGAGAAATAAGTTTATGGAAAAATTTCCAGAGAAAACAATTGAATCAACGCCAGAAGAAGTGGAATTATCCATTGAGGCGCTTTTGGGAGCTTTGGATGAGGAATTCGGTGAATCTTACAACGATTTGAGCCCAGAGCTTCAAGACCGATGGTATGATGCAGAAATGGAAGCTAAGGTCGGAAAGGATCGTCTGGCTGCCAAGACTCACCTTGAGCAATTCATTGATATTTTGCGTAAGAATTTACCAAAACCCGAAATCGAAAAATAATAAAAAGGATTTTATTTATGCTAAACAAAAATTTTAGCCGCCGGTTTTTAGGCAAGGGCTGGAAGGCGACAATGAAATCGCCAGTGCCTTTGCGTAAACCCCGCGTTTAGATGGAAGAGTGATGAAAAAAGGAATCACCAAAATTCGCAAAAAATCGCAAGCATAAAAATTAACATCTATTTGAGTGTTTTAATTTATGACAAAGGGGCCGCCTCAAGGGAAGCGGCCCCTTTTATTTTTGGTTTAATGAACGGTGTTGGGGTGGAAATTGGGAACTATCGGGATAGACGGACTGCAAGCCCCGTGCCTGTTTAAGTCGCGCGCTGCTTGATGGAGCTCGGGTGTGAGGCTGATAAAGCGCTGCACTAAGGGGTGGTTGTATAACTGAAGCAGCTCATCAATCTCCTCATCGGAGAAGCGGTAGTCAAGAACTGCGAGAGCGCCGACAATGAGGTCAGATAGGACTTTTGTAAAAACTGCGGAAACTTGTTCAGGGGAGAGACCAGCATATTGGTTATTCATCTCCCCATTGCGTCGGACATTGATGCAGGCCCTCCAGAACATATCTCCTATACCGCTCAGAGTGATTAGGTGTTCGATCTTTTCCATTTTTTCCTCGGTCATATTTTCCTCCTTATAAAAGAGCTTTTTGGCGATAAGGCGCCGAATAAAACTTCAAAACTACCCCTATCTTAACATAAAATATTTTATTTGGCAAGGAGTTGGAGCTGAGTCAAAAAAATGGTAGAATTAAATAATGCCTATGACGATTGCGGTTTCCAAAAAAGAGTGGCTGCTGGCCTTAATTTTTCTTTTTGTTATTGCTTTTTACACTTTTAATTCCATTTCCGACAGCGATGTCTACTATCATTTAAAAACCGGTGAATACATTTGGGAGACCAAAACCATTCCCATTCACGACATTTTTTCTTACGCGGCCGAAGGGGCGCACTGGGTCAATTCTGAGTGGTTGGCTGCTTTAATTTTCTTTTTAATTTATCATCTATTCAACAGCATCTGGTCAGTGATGATTTTAGCCGCGATTTTTTGCTTTTTGACTTACTGGCTGGTTTTGAAAAATGCTTTATTGCGGGGCGCTAATTTTTATCTGACCCTGATTTTAATTTTTGTAGTGGCTTTTTTAACTTTGGGGCTGTGGGTTCCGCGACCCCAAGTTTTTTCTTATTTTTTGATGGCGCTCCTTTTGTTTTTGCTGGAGAAGTGGCGGCGCGATAAGAAAAATGCCGTTCTTTATTCTTTGCCTTTTATTTTTTTGATTTGGGCCAATCTGCACTCAAGCGTAATTTTGGGTTTGGTCATTTTTGCCTTTTATCTGATAGCGAGCCTCATCAAGCCGGCTGCTTATTCTGAACAATCGGAAAAAATTTTCAGCCGGCCGCTCTTTTTCGTTTTTGTTGCGAGTTTGGCCTTGTGTTTCGTCAACCCCAATACTTATCGCAGCCTGACTTATTTTTTGACCATTTCGCCATCAATCCAATTTTTGGGAGTGATGGACTGGAAATCAATTTTATCCTATCTTTATGTTCCCCAAAATATCGTTTTCTTGACTTTAATGGTGATAGTAGCCGGTTTTATTTTTTGGCGTTCCATTGTCAGCAAAAAATTCACTTGGCGCGATTTGGGATTAGTGGCCGCATTTTTCATTCTGCCGCTGATTTCTCTTCGTCACCTTAGCTATTTCCCGCTGGTGGTTTTTCCGATTTTTGTCCAGCAATTGTCCGAATATATTCCAACGCAAAAGTTTTTATCAAAAAATTCCGCCAAAAAAGTGGCTTATCAAATTTTGATTGTTATCGCAGTTATTTGCTTGATTATTAAGCTGTTCATCTTTCCCGGCCAAGCAGTTAATAAACATTTTTTGCCGGTGGGCGCTGCCAATTTTATTGAACAAAACCATATTAGCGGCCCGATGTTTAATTTGGAGATGGCGGGATATTTGATTTGGCGGCTCTGGCCGCAGCAGAAAGTTTTTCTAAACGACTCTAGCGAGGTTTTCAGCGGCCAAGCAGCCGAGAATTACAAAAAAATTGCCCTGACCCAGGACAATTGGCTGGAGCTGGTGAAAAATTACAACATCAATTATTTTGTGTTCGGTTATAAAACCCCTTTGGTTAGTTTGGCTAAAAATTTGACCAAGGGACTTCGGGAACAGTTAGATTTTCGTTTGGTTTATTGGGACGACGCCTCGGTCATCTATTTAAAAAACAGCGAAACAAACAAGCCGATTATCGATCGTTTTGAATACAAAGTGATTCAGCCTTTTTATAATCCAAACTCCATTAAAAAAGAAGAGTTTAAGACGGCGGCTCAGGAAATTATGAGGGCCCTGGATATGAATCCGGACTCCAATCTATTAATGGAATATGGTAAAATATTATCTCAGCGAGTCAAAGTGGAATAAATTAAATTATGTTCTTTGTTATCATTTACGGACTTTTATTTTTGGCAATGATTGTGATGGGCGAGGAGGCGATTCTCTTTGCCGGCTCTTTGAGTTATCTGGGTTTTATGGATTTTTGGGTGATGATGCTGATTGCCTTGGCTGGCGCCTATGTCGGTGATTTGCTGTTTTTTTGGCTGGGCTGGCATTATGGCGAGCAGGTTGTTAATAAGTTCGGAAAATACCTTCTGATTCCCCACAAGCGCTTTGCCAAAATCAGCCACATTTTCCATAATAACGGCCGGTGGATTCTCGCTATTTCCAAATTTATTTACGGCTTAAGCCACCTGACTTTGATGGCGGCCGGAGCAGCTAAGATGCCGCCGAAAAGAGTGGCTAAAAATCAGCTTTGGAGTTCTCTGGTTTGGGTTTTTGTTTTCGGCGGATTGGGTTATTTATTTTCCTCGGCGGTTAATTCAGTTACCCACGACCTAAAAATCATCGGTCTGGTTTTAATCGTTATTTTGGCGATTTCCATAGCGGTTAGCCGGCTGATGGATTACGTCATTGATAAAGTTTATCCTTGATTTATGCTGCGAGCCATTCATAAAAATAATTTGGCAAAATTGATAAAATTTCTCAGCACGAAGACTGCTGTTTTTGCGCCGTTTAAAAAAGAAGGAGAAATCGTATTTGATTCAGTTTCCGGCAGAGATTCGGATAAAAGCTTTGACTTTAAAAACGGCTCTTCTCTTTTGCCTCCGAAATTTTTATTTCTGCCGCCAGAAGAGAAAATTTTCTCCGTAGTCAAGAATAAAATCAAGCCATTGACCAAAATAAAACCATTTGTCTTATTCTGCTCTTATCCGGATTTATTCGGGATTTTGGAACTGGATGAAGTAATGCAAAAAGAGCCGACTGATTTCTTTTATAGCCGGCGGCGGGAGGCGGCGACTCTTGTGGCGGTCAGCGAATGGAAGGCGGAGTCGGCGATTGGCGGCGATTTGATTTTAGAAAAAATCAATCCCAATTATTATCGAACCATTGTTTTGACGGCCAAGGGCAAAAAAATCAGCCAGACGAAATTTTTTGAAAATAAAAATCTGGAACCGAAAGCCCCTTGGCCGGAGCGTTCGGCTTTGAGACGGCTGCTCTTAGACAGCGAATTATTGAAAGAAGCTGTTGTCTGGTCGCGCCATCATTTGATTTGGGAAGAGCTGGCCAAAACATGCTTGGGTTGCGGAATTTGCACTTATGTTTGCCCTTTATGTTATTGTTTTTCCATAAATGACAAAAAGTCTTTTGACGGCTCCAATTGCAGCCGCTGTCGAAAATGGGATGCCTGCACCTTGCCGGATTTTGCAATGGTGGCTGGCGGCAAGAATTTTCGCCCAACTCTCCAAGAAAGATATTATAACTGGTATTACCATAAATTTGTTCGAGGCTATAAGGAATTTGGACGGCCGCATTGCGTGGCTTGCGGCCGCTGCCAAAAATACTGTCCAGCTGGCATTGATATTTTTAAAGTTTTAAGTCGGATTGTGGAGGATTACAAAAAATCAAAAAAGTGACGATTATGAAAAACATTTATTTGCCTCAGTCGGCAAAAATAGCCGCCATTCAGGATTTATCCCATAATGTTAAGTTGTTTCGCCTGAAGCTCCGCCAGAATTTGCTTTCAAAAAACGGTTTATGCTTCATACCGGGCCAGTTTGCTTTGATTGGCGTCTGGGGATATGGAGAAGCGCCCTTTGGCATTGCTTCTGCGCCTTGGGAAAACAAATATGCGGAAGTAATAGTGAGAAGGGTGGGAATTTTGACTAACCAACTTCACCGGATGAAGGCAGGCGATGAAATAACTTTTCGCGGCCCTTACGGCCGGGGCTTCCCTTTGGAATTTTTTCAAGGAAAGGATTTGATAATGGTGACTGGCGGCTGCGGTATCCCGCCAATTGCCAGCTTAATTGAATATATTATTAAAAATCGGGAGCTTTTTAACGAGGTTTTTTTGCTTTATGGCGCAGCTACCCCTTTAGATATTTTATTAAAGGAAAAAATAAAACAATGGGAGAAGAAGATTAAAGTAATTTTAACAGTGGATCAGCCGGACAAAAATTGGCGCGGTCACATAGGAATGGTGAGCAATTTGATTCCCTATATTCACGTTGATCCGCAAAATACAGTTGTTGCTATGTGTGGCCCCGGGCCGATGACCAAGGCATTAGAAAATATTTTAAGGCCTCTCGGCATTTCCGATCGCCGGATTTTTGTGAGCGAGGAGCGTCGGATGCAATGCGGCATTGGCAAATGCCAGCACTGCACTTCTGGCGAAAAATACGTCTGTTTAGACGGGCCGGTGTTTAATTTTGATGAAATTGACCAAAATTGGGATTAATTTATGAAAAATCAAAAGATCAAAATAGCGATCATTGATTTGACTGATTGCGAAGGATGTCAGGTGGAATTGTTCTCCCTTCGGGAAAAACTCCTAAAATTAACGAACAATGTTGAAATCGTTAATTGGCGTCTGGCTCAGGGGAAAAATCAAAAAGGCCCGTACGATTTGGCTTTGATTGAGGGTTCGGCTCTGACTTCTGAAGAAATGGAAATTCTGACCAAGGTTCGTCAAGAGAGCAAATTTTTAATGGCTTTGGGGACTTGCGCGACTTTGGCTGGGATTCCGGGAATGTTGGATAAAAATAAAAGAGGGTACTGGTATAAAAAAATTTACGGCCCGAAGTATAAGCCAACAACTATTGATGCCCTGCCGATTGCTGCGATTGTAAAAGTTGATTATTTGATTCATGGCTGTCCAACTAAAGCCGAAGAGGTATTGAGAGTGGTGGGAGAATTTTTGGCTGGCCGTTTGCCAGAGAGTCCCGATGATTCCGTTTGTTTTGAATGCAAAGCCCAAGCCAACCCCTGCCGTCTCATCAACAAGCAGCCCTGTTTGGGCCCTATTACCCAAGCTGGCTGCGGAGCGATTTGCGTTTCTGGGGGCCAAATGTGCTGGGGCTGTTTTGGGCCAAGAAGGCAGCATAATAAAAGGGCCTTAATGAAAATTTTGGAAAAAATTTCCAAACCCCAGGATATTGAAAGATATTTTTCAATGTTTTGGCATCGGCTTGAGGCCGATAATAATAAAAAGAAAAAAGTATGACGGATAAACAATTTATTACAAAAATTGAAGGGCACGGTCGGCTGCATATCAATTGGGCCAAAAACAAGGTTGCCTTGGAAATTTTGGAAGGGGAGCGGCTGTTTGAAGGTCTTTTAGTCGGTCGAAGTATTACTGAGGCTCCTTGGATTACTTCGCGAATTTGCGGCGTTTGTCCGATTGCCCATAATCTGGCCTCAGCTAAAGCAGTTGAGGCGCTGCTTCATTTGAAAATTTCTGGCTCAGTGAGGGAATTAAGGAAATTGATGATTGTTAGCCAAATGATTCAAAGCCACGTTTTGCATTTGTATTTTTTGGCTCTGCCCGATTATCTAAATTTGGATAGCGGCTTGGAAATTTCCAAAAAATATCCGAAAATTTTTAAAGATGCTTTGATGCTGAAGGAATTTTCCGATGAGCTGGCAAAAGTTGTAGCTGGCCGGCGAGTGCACCCGACAACCACGGCTTTGGCCGGATTTTATCGCCACCCGGAAAAAGTTGGACTGGAAAAATTAGCAAAAAAAACCGCGGCGGCGCTGAAAGCGGCGGAAAACACCGTTAAACTTTTCTTGAACCTAAAATACCCCAAAGCAGAATTGCCGCTGGTTTTTTTCTCATTGTTTAATGGCCGAGAATACGCAGTTTACGATGGCGACTGGATAGTTTCCAGCGGCGGCAAAAGATTTAAACCCGCGATTTACAAAAAATTTATTCAGGAAAAAATTAGAAAACACTCCACTGCCAAATTTGGCCAGCATCAAGGCAAAGGTTTTATGGTGGGCGCCATGGCCAGATTGAATTTGCAAAATAAATTTTTGAATCCCTTGGCCAAAAAATATTTTGCGATAAGTCAATTTAATTTTAAAAACCCCTATTATAATAATTTAGGGCAGGCGATTGAAATTCTGCATTTTAGCGAAGAAGCGGCAAAGCTTTTAAAGAAATTATCCCAGAAAGAGTTAAAAAATACTCGGCTGCCAGTTTTAAAATTTCATAAAGGGAAGTCAGGTGTTGGCAGCATCGAGGCGCCGCGAGGAACACTTTATCACGAGTTAAAGAGCGACAAAAACGGACTGATCGTCAGCGCCAATATTATCACTCCAACAGTTCAAAATTTGACGTCCATTGAAGAGGCGGCCCAGAATATTTTAGATCAAAGCAAGAAATTGCCGCAAAAACAGCGGGAAAAATTGATAGAAATGCTGGTGCGGGCCTATGACCCCTGCATCAGTTGCTCGGTTCATTAAACTGGAGTGTTTTTAATTAGCATGCATTTACTTTTTATCATATAATATAAAAGAGAGTCGTTATTTTAGCATTAATAATTTATGACAGATTATTTAAAAAATTTAATGACTAATGGTCGGGCAATGTATTTGGCTTATGACCATGGTTTTGAACACGGCCCCGAAGATTTGCCGGGCCAATCCATTGACCCGAAATATATTTTGGATATTGCAACGGCCGGCAAGTACAACGCCGTCATTTTGCAAAAAGGAATAGCGGAGAAATATTATACCGACACGCAGTACCAGAAGCAGCTGCCTTTAATTATGAAAATTAACGGCAAGGCGGACATTTGGAAGGGCGGCGATTTGTATTCCCGGCAGAATTGTTCGGTGGAGTACGCGAAAAAATTAGGCGCCGCGGCAGTCGGCTACACCATTTATTTGGGCTCAGCCTATGACGGCGAGATGTTTCGTGATTTTGGCAGAATTGTGGAAGAAGCTCATAATTTAAAAATAGCTGCTGTCGCCTGGATTTATCCGCGGGGCGAATTTGTTAAAGACGATGTATCCACTGAGATGACTGCTTATGCTGCTCGAATTGGTTTGGAATTGGGCGCGGATATGGTAAAAATTAAATATTCCGGCTCAACCGAGAATTTTCGCCAGGCGGTAGAAGCAGCCGGCAAAACCAAAGTGGTTCTTTCTGGCGGGCCACGACTGGATCAGGAAAAGCAATTCCTTGAGATTATTAAAAGCGTGATTCAAGCCGGCGGAGCAGGAGTGGCAGTGGGCCGCAATGTTTGGCAGCACCCCAGACCATTGGAAATAACCGAAAGAATTAGGAAAATAATTTTCGGCTAATCAAGGTTGACTTTTAAAAATTAAACCCCCATCTTTCAAGGGAAAGGCGGGGGTTTAAATTTTGTTGCCGAGAAAATAAATCAGAAAGAACTGGAGAACTGTGAGGAGAAGAAAATAAACAAATGGGGTTCTGGTAATCCGTCCAATGACCAGACAGATTTGTTCAAACAGAGGAATAGGGACAAGGGGACTAATAAAAAAGAGAAATAGCGGTATGATTTTAAATCTTTTGCCCCACCTCCAGATCATAATTCTGGTCCGGCGATGAAGGCCATTTTTTTTCTTTGGCCTTCTTCTGCCTCCCAGAGTTTTGATTCTGGTCACGAGGTCCGGAAAATAGTAAATCGCGACATTGGAGATGGTGCTGACAGCGAAAAACAAAAGGCAAATCTGCCAGAAAGGTTTTTTGGCGGCAGCAGCTGCCAGGATAAAAGCGCTCGGCTTGATGAAAATCAAGATGTAGGGGTAGAACGGCACTCTATGCCTCCTTATAAAGTTTTCAATTTCAGGGCTAGGTGATAGTTTACTGAAATTAATTAAAAAATCAAGACTGGCTCTGTTTTGTTAAAAATAGGGTTATCCCCAGATATTTTCTTGCCTCGGCTTTGTATCTTTGTTATAATAGTGACAATCGCTTAATCCGGACCGAAAAGCGGGGTCAAAACACTTGACTTTATTTTAAATTAGAATAAAATTTTAACAGTTATATTATTAAAATAATCAAGCTAAGTCGAAGTATTATCGTATAAAAGGCAAGAGCGCAAAGATAGAAGCAGACAAAATCTATCATTTACGCCATGTCTCGTAAAAAAATGGCGGGAAAAAAGAAATTTGAAAGAACAAAACCCCATGTCAATGTGGGTACGATCGGTCATGTTGACCACGGCAAAACTACTTTAACCGCGGCCATTATGCACATTCTGAACTTTAAAGGGCTCGTGGACAAGGTAGAGGGCGTCGAGCAGATTGATAATGCGCCGGAAGAAAAAGCTCGCGGCATTACCATTGCTCTTCATCATTCGGAATATGAGACTGATAAGAGGCACTACGCCCACATTGATGCGCCGGGCCACGCTGACTACATTAAAAATATGATTACCGGTGCTGCCCAAATGGATGGTGCCATTCTTGTCGTTTCGGCAGCTGACGGCCCGATGCCTCAAACCCGCGAACACATTTTGTTGGCTCACCAAGTTGGCGTGCCAAATATTATTGTTTTCTTGAACAAAGTTGACCAGGTAACCGATCCGGAATTAATTGATTTAGTTGAAACTGAGGTTCGGGAACTTTTGAGTAAATATGAATTTCCCGGCAAAGAGGTTCCGGTTATCCGCGGTTCGGCCTTAAAATCCCTGGCTGTTAAATCTATTGATGACCCAGATGCCAAGCCAATTTTGGATTTGATTAATGCTTTAGATACTTATATTCCCGAACCGGTTCGGGCAACAGACAAGCCATTTTTGATGCCTGTTGAGGATGTCTTTTCTATTGAAGGACGGGGAACGGTGGTGACTGGCCGGGTGGAACGCGGCATCATTAAAAACAACGAAGAAGTGGAAGTCGTCGGTTTGAAACCAACCCAGAAAACGGTGGTGACCGGCATTGAAATGTTCAATAAGACATTGGATGAGGGTCGGGCAGGCGACAATATTGGCATACTTTTGCGCGGCTTCAAGAAAGAAGATGTGGAAAGGGGTCAAGTTATCGCCAAGCCCGGTTCCGTTACTCCGCACACAGACTTTGAAGCTGAGGTTTACATTTTAACCAAAGAGGAAGGCGGCCGTCACACTCCTTTCTTCAAAGGTTATAAACCTCAGTTTTATATTCGGACAACCGATGTTACTGGTGAAGTAATTTTGCCGGAAGGCATGGAAATGGTGATGCCCGGCGACACTGTCAATCTCTCCATTCAATTGATTGCGCCAGTGGCCCTGGAAGAAAAACAGCGCTTTGCCATCCGCGAAGGAGGCAAGACCGTTGGTGCTGGGGTGGTAACAAATATTAAGAAATAATAATTTATTAGCTCTTTACATTTGAAATGACCAAGGCAAAAAAAGAAGAACCTAAACAAAAAATCAGGATTAAAATCAAATCCTACGATCACAAAGTCTTGGACAGTTCCTGTAAACAGATTGTGGAAACTGCGTCTCGTTATGTTTCGGAAATTATCGGTCCTATTCCTTTGCCGACCGAAATTCACCGCTACACCGTCAATCGCTCCACTTTTATTGATAAAACCTCGCGCGAGCAGTTTGAGCTGCGGATTCACAAAAGATTGATTGACATCCTTAATCCTAATCAGAAACTGATTGACGCCTTAATGAATCTGAATTTGCCGGCTGGCGTAGATATTGAAATCAAAATGTAGTTTTATCGGAATAGTTTGCCCTTGGCATCGATAATCTCATCGAAATAAAAATGTAAAGTAAATATGCTTTTTCCTTTAAATCCTATTATTACTTAATTACTTTTCACTAGCGGAACAAAATGCCGGGCTAGCCCGGCATTTTGTTCAGGAAGATTCATATCCAATATTATTATGACCAAATTCATACTGGGAAAAAAAATAGGGATGAGCCAGACATTTCAGGAAGATAAAGTTGTGCCAGTGACCCTGATTGAATCAGGTCCGGTTGTTGTTGTGCAATTAAAAACCGAAGAAAAAGACGGATACGATGCAGTGCAGGTTGGTTTCGGCCAAAAGAAGTCAAAGAGATTGTCCAAGGCCCTGAAAAAACACATGAAGAATTTGGGGAACTTCCGCTGGCTTAAAGAATTTAAAATTGAGAAGAAGCAATTGAATGATTTGAAAATTGGCGACAAGATTGATGTTTCCATTTTTGAAGTGGGCGATAAGGTGGAAATAAAGGGAACAGCTAAATCTAAAGGATTCCAAGGGGTGGTCAAGCGTCACGGTTTTCACGGCGGCCCCAAAACTCACGGCCAAAAGGATCGCTTCAGGGCACCCGGCTCCATTGGTGCCACTCATCCCCAGCACGTGGTCAAAGGTCGGCGCTTGCCGGGCCGAATGGGCGGCGGAAAATTGACTTTGAAAAATCGCAAAATTATACAGGTGGATAGCCAAAATAATTTATTGGTTGTTAAGGGACCAGTACCGGGAAAGCGAGGTGATTTATTGGAAATTGTCAGCAAATAAAACATAAAAGTATGACAGTTAAAGTTTATAATCAACAATCAGAAGTTATCGGCGAAATTGATTTGCCAAAAGAGGTTTTTGGAGTAAAATGGAATCCAATTTTAGTTCATCAAGTTTTGGTTGCCCAAGAAGCAAATCGCCGGAAAGTCATTGCTCATGCAAAGGACCGCGGCGAGGTGCGAGGCGGCGGCCGGAAACCTTGGCGTCAAAAAGGCACTGGCCGAGCGCGGCACGGTTCCATTCGTTCTCCGCTTTGGAAGGGCGGCGGCGTCACTTTCGGGCCGACCAAAGAAAGGGTTTTTGAGAAGAAAATCAATAAAAAAATGAAAAAAATTGCTGTTGCCAGCGTTTTATCCCGAAAGTTAGAAGACCAGGAAATTAAAATCGTTGATGTCATAAAAATCAGCGAACCCAAAACAAAAATTATGGCGAAAATTTTGGAAAAATTTTTTGCCAAAAAACGAAACAGCGGATTGGTGATTTTGCCGGAAGTTCATAATGACCTGATTCGCGCCGCCAGAAATTTGTCTTTTGCCCAAATCACCACCGCCAACAATTTAAATCTTCGAGACCTTTTGAAATATAGAAATATTTTATTTTTCAAAAAAGCCATTCCCATCGTTGAGGTGCTTTATAAAAATTAGTTAAATTATGAGCATTTTTGGAGGATTAAAAAAGAAAAGAGATATTTCTAAAAAAGCCGAACCGATTAAAACCGCTGCAGTTATGCCGGCAGAAGTGGCGATAAAAAGCGAGCAATCCGCAGTCCGGAAATCGCCGTCGGCTTTTAGCCATTTGATTAATCCGCCGCACATCACCGAAAAAGCTCATAATTTAATTAAGAATCGCCAGTATATTTTTAACGTGGCGCCTCGAGCCAATAAAACTGAAATTAAAAAAGCGATTGAAAATATTTATAATGTTAAAGTCATAAATGTTCAGACCATTACTATTCCGACCAAAACCCGCAGATTGGGAAGGGTGATCGGAAAGAAATCCGGCTATAAAAAAGCGGTCATTACTTTAAAAGAGGGCTATACCTTAGAAATAATGCCGCAATAAAGAACTTTCTCTATGAAAAATTATCGACCAACAACTCCATCACGAAGGAAATTAACCAGTATTGATTATAAGAAAGAAATCACAACCAGTGTTCCGCACAAGGCCTTGTTAAAGCCGCTTGTTAAAAATGCCGGCCGAAATCAAAAAGGCCGGATTACAGTGCGGCATCAGGGCGGAGGGAATAAACGTCTCTATCGGCAGGTTGATTTTAAACAAGACAAATTCAACATTTTTGCCAAACTACAGACCATCGAATATGATCCTAATCGCAATGCTTTTATCGGATTGGTTATTTACAAAGACGGCGAAAGGCGCTACATTCTTTTACCAGAAGGATTAAGGGTGGGAAGCGAAATAATTGTTGCCGAAAAAGCGGACATTCAGCCGGGCAACCGATTGCTTTTAAAAAACATTCCGATTGGCACCCAAATTCACAACATTGAATTATTGCCACGAGAAGGAGGAAAGATTATCAAATCAGCTGGTTCGGCAGCCATTGTGATGGGTTTGGAAGGGAAATACGTTATTTTAAAAATGCCCTCTGGCGAAGTGCGGAAAGTTTTGGCTGATTGTTACGCCTCAATCGGAGCAGTTTCTAATCCGGAATTTAGAACAATTAATATCGGCAAAGCTGGTCGTCAGCGCTGGTTGGGAATTCGGCCGACTGTTCGCGGATCGGCGATGAATCCCTGCGACCATCCTTACGGCGGCGGCGAAGGTCGGCAGCCGCGAGGCACCCGGAAACCAAAAACCCTTTGGGGAAAGGTGACCGGCGGCCACAAGACGCGCCGAAAAACCAAATGGTCCAATGTCTTAATCGTTCAAAAAAGAAAAAGCGCATAAATAATATGAGCAGAAGTCTTAAAAAAGGTCCATATGTTGATTCCAAACTATTAAAAAAAATAGCGAAATTAAAGCCGGGCTCAAAAGAGGTGATTAAAACTTGGTCGCGGGACTCGATGATTAGTCCAGAGATGGTGGGCTTCACTTTCGGCGTGCATAATGGCAAGGATTTTATCAGCGTTAATATTAACGAAGAGATGGTTGGCCATCGCTTGGGTGAATTCTCTCTAACCCGTAAATTCACAAAACACGGCGGCAGGATGCAGAGAGAATTGGAAAAGAGCGCTGCTGCCGCTCTTCCTGGCAGCGTCAGTCCCGAGTCGCCGGCCAAGAAATAATTTACAGAGATTATGGAAACGAAGCCAAAAATCACAAGCGCTAAACTTCAATATTTAAAAATAGCACCCAGGAAAGTGCGCTTGGTTGCGCATTTAATTAAAGGAATGCCTACGGTGGAGGCAGAGTCCGAATTGCTTTATCGGCCGCAACGGGCAGCGAAGGCGATTTTAAAATTATTGCGCTCAGCGATAAATAACGCAGAAAATTTGCACTTAGACAAGGAAAAGCTCTATGTGTCTGAAATCCGCGTTGACGAGGGTCCGATGCTTAAACGTTTTATACCTCGAGCGATGGGCCGAGCAACCCCGATTCATAAAAGGATGTCGCATATTTATTTAACGCTTGAGGAAAAACCAACTGCTCAAATCACTAGATATAAAGTGCCGGTGGCGAAGCTGACCAAATCGGAAAAACAGGTTAAAAAAGAAAAAGAACATGCCCCAAAGGAAAAAGAAAGAACTAAAGCCGCCAAACCAATACCGTCGAAAACGCCTAAAAGCGGATTCATTCAAAAAATGTTCCGCCGAAAAGAAATAGCTTAAAATCCTATGGGCCAAAAAGTAAATCCAAAATCATTAAGATTGGGCATTAGTAAGAATTGGGACTCCCGCTGGTTGGTTAGCAAAAAGAATCTTCCATTGACATTGGAAGAGGATTTTAAGATTCGTTCCTACCTCAGCAAATCTTTAAAAAATGCCGGCCTGGAAAATATAAGAATTGAGAGATTGGGAAGCAATATCAAAGTAAATATTGCCGCCGCCAGACCAGGTGTGATTATTGGCCGCGGCGGAAAAGGCATAGAAAAAATTAAAAACGAACTGGACAAAATCATTAAAAAACATCGGGCGGAAAACAAAATCAAAGATAATTATAATTTGAATATTGATATTGAAGAAATAAGAAAGCCGAATATCAGCGCCGCGATTGTGGCGCAAGGGATTGCGGAAAATATTGAAAAAAGAATGCCCTATCGCCGGACTATGAAGAAAGCGATAGAGCAGGTGAGTCAGCAGAAAGAAGTTCAGGGCATAAAAATCAAAATATCCGGCCGCTTGGGTGGAGCAGAAATTTCCCGACGCGAGTGGCTGGATTGGGGCAAGATGCCTCTTCAGACGCTTCGAGCTGATATTGACTATGCAGAAGCCACAGCTCATTGCAGCTATGGGGCGGTGGGCATTAAAGTCTGGATTTATAAAGGAGAAGTATTTGAGGAAAAATTGCAGACTCCGAACCTCAAATTCTAAAAAATGTAAAAATTTTTTATTCTTATGTTTATTCCCAAGAAAGTAAAACATCGAAAATGGCAAAAAGGCAGATCGCGGAAGCGCCAAGTGGAAACGCGGGGAATCTCGCTGATTTTTGGTTCTTACGGATTGCAAGCTTTGTCCAATTCCTGGGTGAGCAGCCGTCAAATTGAAGCGTCTCGTCGCGCCATTGTTAATTATTTAAAAAAAGGAGGCAAATTATGGATTAGAATTTTTCCCGATAAACCAGTAACTCAGAGGCCGCCGGAAGTAACTATGGGTATGGGCAAGGGCAATGTGGAATATTACGTCTTTCCAGTCAGGAAGGGCCGCATTTTATTTGAAATTGACGGGATTTCCGAAGAAAGCGCCAAAGAGGCTCTGCGTCGAGCCAGCGATAAAATGCCGCTCAAAACCAAATTTGTTAAAAGTGTTTAAGATAATATGAAGCTTAGAGAATTAAAACATTTGCCGGATTTGGAATTAAAAAAATCATTGGAGAACAGTCGGGAAAAACTGCGGAGCTTGCGTTTTGATCTGGCCTCCGGTAAAGTGAAAAATGTTCGCGAAATCAGAGAAATAAAAAAAACTATTGCCCGAATTCTCACGTTACTTAAAGAAAGAAAAATCTATGTCAAATAAAAAAACTCACCATCAATTACAAGGCAGAGTGGTTTCCAATAAGACGTCTAAAACCATTGTAGTTGAAGTTGGCCGTTTGAAGGAACATCCCCGCTATAAAAAACGGATTCGCGTCAGCAAAAAATTTAAAGTTCATGACGAAAAGAACGAATGTCAGATTGGTGATTTGGTTCTCATTGAGCAGTGCCGGCCATTGTCCAAAGATAAAAAATGGCGGCTTAGTAAAATTATTCGCAGGGCGACCAGCGACGATAATAATCAAAAGTCGGAAAATTCTAATCCCGCCGAAATCGGCGCTTAAAAATTTCCTAATTTATGATACAGCTTCGTTCTATTATACCGGTGGCAGATAATAGTGGTGCTAAAATCGTTCAGTGTTTTAAGGTTTTGGGTGGTTCGCGTCGGCGTTATGCCGAGATTGGCGATATTGTTGTCGCTTCAGTTCGGTTGGCAGAACCGCGAAAGGTGGTTAAGAAAAAAGAGGTGGTGCGTTGTGTGGTGGTTCGCCAGAAAAAACCTTTTCGTCGCCGCGATGGTTCTTACATCCGTTTTGATGATAATGCAGTAGTTTTAATTGATGCCAAAAAGGAGCCGCGCTCAACCCGAATTTTCGGGCCCCTTCCTCGGGAATTAAAAGAACGGGGTTTTGAAACAATTATTTCAATGGCCGAAGAAGTGATTTAAAAACTTTCTCTAAAATTTCCACAATTATGGCAGAACAACCAAAAATTAAAAAAGGCGATGAGGTGATAATGCTTTCTGGCAAAGACAGGGGCCGGCGCGGCAAAATTTTGAAAGTGTTGGTAAAAAGCGGCCGAGTAGTCGTGGAGGGTTTGAATTTGGTCAAAAAACATCGCCGACCGAAAAAACAGGGGGAGAAAGGCGAAGTTGTTCTTTTACCTCGAGCAGTCGATATTTCCAACGTTGCCCTGCGTTGTCCGCATTGCGATCGGCCCGTAAAAATTGGCTATCGCTTATCGGGCGATAAAAAACTAAGGGTTTGTCGAAAATGTCAGGAACCGCTTTAAGATTACAACAAAAACATAAAAAAGAGGCTGTGCCGCAGATGCAGAAAACTTTTAATCTAAAGAACGCTCTGGCGGTGCCGAAAATTGTGAAAGCCGTAGTCAATACAGGCATTGGCCGCATGATGGTGGCGACTGCCCAGGGCAAGAATCGTGATGAGTTGCTCCAAGAGCTCAAAAAAGATTTCAGCTTGATTGTTGGCCAATGGCCCAAAGAGACCGTGGCGAAAAAATCCATCTCCGCTTTTAAAATCAGAGAAGGAATGACCGTAGGACTGGCAGCGGTTTTAAGGGGACAGCGGATGTATGATTTTTTGGAAAGAATTATTAAAATAGTATTGCCACGAGTAAGGGATTTTCATGGTATCGGTCCGAATGCTTTTGATGCCAAAGGAAATCTTAATCTGGGAATTAAAGAGATGATGGTTTTTCCGGAAGTGCCAGCTGCCAGCTCCAGACATTCTTTTGGCTTGCAAATTAGTGTCATCACCAACGCAAAAAATAAAGAGCAAGCAGTCGAGCTTTTCAAATTGCTGGGATTTCCAATTAAAAAATAGTATGGCCAAGACTTCTGTTGTTGCGCGGTCAAAAAAAACACCAAAATATTGCAGCCGCATCGTGAGACGGTGTTTTCGTTGCGGTCGAAAAAGGGGATATTTACGGAATTTTGGCCTTTGCCGGATTTGTTTTAGGGAGATGGCCAAAAAAGGGGAAATCCCCGGCGTTAAGAAAGCTTCCTGGTAAATTTGTAATTTTTTCAATTTATGGATCCAATTAGCGATATGCTCACCCAAATCAGAAATGCTTTAGCTGTCAAAAAACCGCTTATTTCAGTTCCATTTTCTAATTTTAAATATGAAATCGCAGAGCTTCTGGTCAATAACGGATACCTCAAAAGCATTAGTCGTGCCGGTCGCGGCATTAAAAAATTTTTGAAGATTGAACTAAAATATGATGACAGCGGCGACGCCGCCATTCGGGAAATTCGAAAAGTCAGCAAGCCCAGCCAGAGAATTTATTTGACCAAAGACAAAATTAAACCAATCAAATCGGGTCTGGGTCATTTAATTATCTCTACCTCCAAAGGTTTAATGATTGACTCTGAGGCCAAGAAGAAAGGATTGGGAGGAGAGGTTATTTGCGAAATTTTCTAAAGGGCTTTGTCCAGTCTTGCCCAATAACTGGGATTGAGAACAAAGCCTTTACCCCGCCATCTATGCTTCAAAAATGGCGGGGACGATAAATAAATTTGTAAATAAATAAAAAATATATAGAATTAGCAAAAATTAAGTGATTAGATGGCGGGGTGCTCAATTTTACAGTTGATCGCTTCGCTCTCAAGTAAAATTGGCATGTCTAAAATAGGGAAAAAATCAATAATGCTGCCAGCTGGCGTGGAAGCTAAAATGGAAGAGAACAAGCTGATTGTTAAGGGTTCGGGGGGTGAATTGCGAGTGAGCATTTCTCCTGACTTTCAAGTGGAATTGAAGGATAAGGAAATTAAAGTGATTCCGCCAGCGGTTTTTAACAAAAAAACTTCAGCGCTCTGGGGCACCCTGAGGGCTTTAATTAATAATGCCATCATCGGCGTTTCTCGGGGTTATGAAAAAAAATTAGAGGTGGAGGGCATCGGTTTTAAGGTGGCGGTGGATGGCGCGAATCTTGTTTTGAGTTTGGGATTTTCGCATCCGGTTAAGTTTGCCATCCCCGCTGGTCTAAAAATCGCCGTGAGCAAAAATTTAATTGTCATTAGCGGCCCTGATAAAGATTTGGTTGGTCGGACGGCAGCAGAAATTCGGGCCCTGAAAAAACCCGAACCATATAAAGGTAAGGGCATCCACTATCTGGGAGAAACAATACGTCGCAAGGCCGGCAAAAAAGCTGCTGGCACGACCGCCCCAGCTTAATGCAAATTCGGAAAAATATGATTATTAAAACCACCAAAACTAAAAGACTCAAAAGAGAAAAAAGGCATCAGCGCCTGCGCACTAAAATTTCAGGAACCAGCCGGCGGCCGCGCCTTTCCGTTTTTAAATCGCATCGGCATATCTACGCCCAGCTGATTGATGACGCCAGCGGAAAAACTTTAGCTCAGGCAACGGATTTGGAAATTAAAATTAAAGGCAAAAAGTCGGATAGGGCCAAAGCAGTGGGAAGCTTGATTGCCAAAAAGGCCAAAGCTTTAAAGATTAAGAAAGTGGTTCTGGATCGCGGCGGTTTTAAATACCACGGTCGAATCAAAAAATTAACGGAAGGAGCAAGAGAGGGCGGATTAATTTTTTAAATTTTATATGGCCAGGAATAATTTTGTTAAAAAAGAAGAAAGCGGTTTTTATGACAAAATGCTTGATTTGCGGAGGGTAACTCGGGTGGTAGCCGGAGGCAAGCGTTTGAGTTTTCGAGCCACTGTGGTTGTTGGCAATCGCCAGGGCCAAGTCGGTGTCGGCGTGGGCAAGGGCAAAGATGTAGCTCGGGCCATTGAGAAAGCCAGAAGGGTTGCTGAAAAAAATTTAATCAGCGTCTCAATCACCAAAGACACAATTCCCCATGAGGTTAGAGCCAAATATTGCGCTTCAGAAATAGTTTTAAAGCCGGCCCGCCAAGGTCATGGATTAGTGGCTGGCGGTCCGGTGCGGGTGGTTTGCGATTTGGCGGGAATCAAAAACTTAAGTGCAAAAATTCTTGGCCGGAGCGCAAATAAATTAACCAATGCTCGGGCAACGCTTGAGGCCTTAAAGAAATTGAAGGTCTTAAAAAAGGCAGCTGCCATTGAGCCAAAACCGATAGAAGCAGTCGAAACTGCTGCTGAAAAAGACAAAGAAGTAATAGCCGAATAATTATTGTATGCAACTTCATCAATTAAGAAAAGAATATAAACAAAAAACCAAAAAGCGCATTGGCCGAGGCGGAAAACGCGGCACCTATTCCGGCAAAGGATTAAAAGGGCAAAAGTCGCGCGCTGGTCATAAAATCCGGCCAGCCACTCGGGATTTAATCATTAAACTGCCAAAACAGCGCGGTTTTAAATTTAAAGTATTTAAGGCCCAACCCGTGGTTGTTAATTTGAACACTATTTATAAATTTTTTAAAACTGGCGAAGTGGTGTCGCCAACCGCTTTATTAAAGAAAGGCCTAATTCGCAAAAAACACGGGAAATTACCAGCGGTAAAAATTTTGGGTTCTGGCGAAGCATCTAAAAAATTAATTTTTCAGGATTGTTTATTTTCGCACAGCGCCCAAAGAAAAATTTTTAAAAAGTGATATAATTAAAAACATAGACAGCAATGAATAAAATCCTCGCAAAAATTGTTCAAATTTTTACCATTCCGGATTTAAGGAAAAAAATTTTGGCGGTTTTGGCGCTGCTCGTGGTTTTCCGTATTTTCGCCGCCGTTCCGGTGCCGGGCATTGATTTGGAGAGATTAAAAGCCATTTTCTCCTCCAATCAGCTTTTGGGAATTTTGAATATTTTTTCGGGCGGCACTTTAAGCAATTTATCTATTGTGATGTTGGGAGTCGCACCTTATATTACCGCAACGATTATTATGCAGCTGTTGACTATGGTTTTTCCGAGGATGAAGGAAATTTACTACGAGGAAGGAGAAGCTGGCCGGCAGAAATTTAACCAGTATTCTCGCTACATCACCGTTCCTCTGGCTCTTGTGCAAGCGTATGCATTTTTAAATCTTTTGATGTCTCAGAATGTTATTGCCCAGCTGGGACCAATGATTCTAATCAGAAACGCCATTTTGGTCACCGCCGGAACAATGCTTTTGATGTGGATTGGCGAGTTAATCAGCGAATATAAAATTGGCAATGGTATTTCTTTGATTATTTTTGCCGGCATCATCAGCCGCATCCCTGCCGATATTCGTTCGGCTATAATTTCTTATAATCCCGCGATGTTAACAAGCTATTTAATCTTTGCAATTATTGCCATAATTATTATTGCCGGCGTAGTTATTATTAACGAGGCAGAAAGGAAAGTGCCGGTTTCTTATGCCAAACGAGTGCGGGGGACTAAAATGTACGGCGGTGTTTCCAGCTATCTGCCCTTGAAAGTCAATCAGGCCGGAGTCATTCCCATCATCTTTGCTATTTCCATTATGCTTTTGCCGCAATTTTTAGGCCAAGTGATGGCGGTTTTTAAAACCACTTGGGCCCTGGAAGCGTCAAAGTTTTTGACCGGATTATTCAATAACCAAATAATTTATTCGGTTTTATACTTTTTGTTGGTTGTGATTTTCACCTACTTTTATACGATGGTGACATTTGATCCCAAAGAGATTTCTTTGAATTTACAGAGAAATGGCGGATTTATTCCGGGAATTCGTCCGGGCCCGCCTACTGCCCAATTTTTGAAGCAGGTTTTGAATCGCATCACATTTGTTGGCGCCCTGTTTTTGGGCATCATCGCTGTTTTACCTTCGGTGATGAAAAGCGTAACAGGCACGACTTTTTTGGCGATTGGCGGCACGGCTTTACTGATTGTGGTTTCTGTGGCTCTGGAGACGATGAAGCAGGTGGAATCACAATTGGTAATGCGGGAATACGAGGGTTTTTAATTGAACAAGGTTTATTGATAAGGCGCCGATTGAGCTTTTGCTCAATCGGCGCCTTTAACTCAAACTACCAAAAATTTAAATTTTATATTAGAATGTTTTAGTATGGTTAAACAAAAAATTATTATTCTTTATGGGCCGCCGGGAGCCGGAAAAGATACTCAGGCGGAAAGAATCGCTCAGAAATTTAATTTTATTATTGTAAGTAGCTCAAAATTGATTGAAGAAAAAATTTTTAATCCCGCCTTACAAGGCGACTCCATTATCCAGAGAGAAAGAAAGCTTTTTGAAGAAGGTCGGCTCTGCACGCCTTCATGGGTTACTAAGATAATTAATGAGAAGGTTGACCAGTTTCATCGGGAGGGGAAAAATCTTATTTTTACCGGTTCGCCGCGCACTCTTTATGAGGCAGAAAATGAAATACCTTACTGGGAATCGATTTTTGGCCAAAGCAATATTTTGGCGGTAGTCATTAAAATCAAGCTGGGAACCTCAATTTTTAGAAATAGTCATCGCCGAATTTGCGAAAAATGCCGCAATCCAATCATTTATTCTAAAGAGACGGAAAACTTAACTCAATGTCCGGTTTGCGGCGGAAAGATTGTTGCTCGCGGCATTTTGGATACACCGGAAACCATTAAGGTGCGACTCGAGGAATATAAAAATCGGACAGAGCCAATTTTCGAATATTTAAAAAAACGCGGTTATCAACTGATGGAAATTGACGGCGAGCCGCTGCCCGATGAAGTGAGTAAACAAATTTTTAATAAATTAAGGCCATTGATGAAAAATGATTAAGCTAAAATCCGAAGAAGAAATAAAAATTTTACAAGAAGGTGGAAAGATTTTGAATCAAATTATGAAGGAGCTGGTTAAAAAAGTGAAACCGGGCGTTTTAACCAAAGAGTTGGATTGGCTGGCTGAAAATTTAATTAAAAAGGCCGGAGGACACTCGGCTTTTAAAAATTATATTCCGGATTACGCCTCGCGGCCATTCCCCGCCACTCTTTGTACGTCGGTCAACAGCGTCATTGTCCACGGCATTCCGGACAATCGACCTCTTCAAGAAGGCGATATTGTCAGTTTGGATTTGGGGATGGAATATAAAGGATTATTTACTGATATGGCAGTGACAGTTGGCGTTGGACGAATTTCTGCCAAAGCTAAAAAATTAATGAAAGTAACCAAAAAGGCCTTGGATTTGGCAATTAAAGCCAGCCAGCCAGGCGCCAGCTTGGGCGATATTGGTTTTGCAATCCAAAGTTATGTTCGTTCTCGGGGTTTTCACGAGGTGCGGATTTTAACCGGTCACGGCGTCGGCTATCAGCCGCACGAAGAGCCGGATATTTTGAATTACGGTCAGCCGCATCGCGGGTTGAAACTTCACGAAGGATTAGTAATTGCCATTGAGCCGATAGTTTCAGAGGGTTCGGGCGAAGCAGTGGAGCAATTGAATGGCAGTTTTGTAACTAAAGAGGGTTGCTTGTCAGCGCATTTTGAGCAGACCATTGCTATTACTGCCAAAGGGCCGCTTATTATCACAAAATAATAATTTTCAATTTTCAATTTCCAGTAAATGAATCAGTTAATCAATTTTCAAACGGTTTGAGTAATTAAATCAATGAAAATTCAATGAAAATTGAGAACTGAAAATTAAAAAATATGAGATTTTTGGCGATTGATTACGGTTCCAGAAAAGTTGGTTTGGCCACAGCTGATTCTGAATTAAAAATTGCCGTGCCGCGTCCAGCTTTTTATTATAATCAACGGGAAGAGCTTCTGGCTCATATTAAAAAATTTGTTTCAGAAGAGGAGATTGACCAAATTGTAATTGGCCTACCTCTTTCTTTATCTTTCCAAGAAACGCAGATTTCCCGAGAAACTCGCGAATTTGCCGAACAATTGAAGGGAGAATTTTCAGTAGCTATTGTTTTTGAGAATGAAGTAATGTCAACTAAAGAGGCCGAAGCTCAAAAAAGCGTTATTTTCCGTAAAATTAAAACTCGTTCGCCCAAAAAACAGATTGATTTGGACAGCCAGGCCGCTGCCATTATTTTAGATAGCTACTTGCAAAGGACAAAGCAGGAAATAGATTAAGCGCGGCGCTCTTTTTGTCCCGACCTCCATTGTGTTATAATAAGGCATATCAATTTTTTTGACTTCTTATGGCCAAACCTTATTTATCCGTAGTTATCCCGGCTTATAACGAAGCAGAGCGAATTCCAGCAACGCTTTTTGATATTGATAGGTATTTATCGCAGGTTGAATATTCCTATGAAATTTTAGTTATCAACGACGGGTCTAAAGACAATACGGCTGAAGTGGTCGATAAATTAACGGACGTCATCCGAAATCTTCATTTAATCGATAATGAAGTTAATAAGGGCAAGGGTGGAGTTACCAAGCAGGGGATGTTAGAGGCCAAGGGAGAGTACCGGATGTATCTTGATGCGGATAATGCAATTTCCATTGATCAGGTTGAAAAATTTTGGCCTTATTTCAAACAGGGATACGATGTAATCATCGGCTCCATTGAATTAAAGGGTTCTAAAGCGAAAGAGAGCGCCGCTTGGTATAGACGAATATTAGGAAAAATATCCAAGTATATAATTCGCATTTTTGTTCTCTGGGAAATTCACGATACTCAGCGGGCCTTTAAGCTTTTCCCGGCAGATGTTGCCAAAGATATATTTTCAAAACAGACAATTAACAGATGGGGTTTTGACATTGAGATTTTAGTCATTGCCAAAAAACTCGGTTATAAAATAAAAGAATTGCCAGTCACCTGGATTAATCCGGGCGGCGGAACATTGACTTGGAAGGCCTACCTGAAGACATTTCTGGAGTTGTTAAAAATAAAATGGAATTTAATTAAGGGGAAGTATAATTATAATAAAGCTGGCGATTCCAGCGGCAGAGATTAAGCTTTTCAGGCCAATTTTTATGAAAAATAATAATAACCTAAGATTTATTTCCGAACTTCGTCAGGACCCGGTGTCCGGCGACTGGGTTGTAATTGCTACCATTCGCAACAGGCGACCAGATCAGTTGATTGTCAAAAAAGAAAAACGCCGCATTCCTCCGAAAGCTGATTGTCCCTTTGAAAATCCTCAAGAAAGCGGCCATCTGCCGCCAAAAATCATAGAATCTCTGCCGAAACAGAAAGATTGGTTTTTGCAGATTGTAGAAAATAAATTTCCAGCCTTTAAACCAGAAGAAGTATCGGTTCAGGAACGGCCATTCGGTCCTTATCACCTTATTAACGGCCGCGGTTATCACGAAATTTTAATTCTAAAAGACCACCATAAGCCGCTAAGTGATTATTCGATTGAAGAGTTGGCCTTGATGCTGAACTCTTTACAGAAGCGCCACCGGCAAATCAGCTGCGATAAAAAAATAAAGTACATTTCTATTTTTCACAATTGGGGAGCGACTGCCGGTGCCTCTATTTATCATCCTCACTGGCAAATTATTGGCATCCCAGTTATTCCGCCGGCGGTTCAGCATTCTCTGACTGGTTCTTTGCGCTATTTTCAGCGCCACCGGAAATGCGTCTATTGCGAAATGATTAGATTTGAAAATCGCGAACAGAAACGAATTATTTTTGAAAACGGCCGAGCCGTGGCTTTTTCTCCATTTGTTTCGCGAGAGCCATTCGAAATCAGAATTTTTCCCAAAAAACATCTTTCTTATTTTGAAGAAACATCGCCGAAATTTATTACAGCAATGGCCGAAGCTTTAAGGACGAGTTTAAAATTATTGAAAAACAGGTTGGACGATCCGGATTTGAATTTTTTTATACACACCGCCCCCATTGTTGATAAAAATAAACATCGCCATTACCATTGGCATATCGAAATAATTCCTAAGATTAGTATTTCAGCCGGTTTCGAATTGAGCACGGGAATTGAAATCACTGTCATTGATCCAAACGAGGGAGCGAAATTTCTCAAATCATGATTGCTAAAATTTTTTCTGTCATCTCTTTGTTTATACTGGGGATTGTAGACAAAATTGGATATCTTGGAGTTTTTTTGTTAATGGCCATTGAAAGTCTCAACATCCCTATTCCTTCGGAAATTATTATGCCCTTTGGCGGTTTTTTGGTGAGCCGAAACCATTTCAATCTTTTTTTGTTGGTTCTGGTTGGGGCGCTGGGGAATTTATTCGGGTCTCTTGCTTCCTACGGAATCGCCGCTATGATCGGTCAGCCCCTTGTTGAGCGTTTGAAAAAGATTCCCTTTTTTGAAGATGATTATAGTAGGGCTGAAAAATTTTTTAAAAAACATGGTTATTGGTCGGTTTTTCTCGGCAGGATGATACCCATTATCAGAACATTTATTTCCTTTCCAGCCGGCATCTTTAAAATTCCGCTTTGGAAATTTTCTTTTTTGACTTTTAGCGGCTCTTTTCTTTGGTCGGGTTTAATGGCTGCTATCGGATTTTATTTGGGAGAAAATTGGCGGCTTTTAGAGGGATATTTTAGAAAATTTGATTATTTAATAGCGGTTGTCATCGTTGGAGCGATAGGGTATTATATTTATAGGAAATTTAAGAGTCGAAGCTCAAAAATTAAAGTTTAATAGTCGCTTAAATTATCAATTTTTATGTTTAAAGTTGCAGTTACTCGCCGCATTCCCGAGGCGGGCATCAATATTTTAAAACAAGCCGGCTTTGAGGTGGTGGTCAGCTCCAAGGATGGAATTTTGACAGCCGAAGAATTAAAGGAATTTGTTAAAGGCTCAGATGCCATTTTATCTCTCTTGACCGATAAGATTGATGCTGAGGTTTTGGAAGCAGCTGGTCCGCAGTTGAAAGTTGTCGCCAACTACGCAGTTGGTTATGACAATATTAACCTTGAGGCTTGCAGGCAGAAAAATATCTATCTGACCAACACCCCCGGAGTTTTAACGGAAACGGTTGCCGAACACGCAATTGGTTTATTGTTTGCCGTCGCCCAGAACATTCCCCAGGCGGATAAATTTGTGCGCGAAGGAAAATTTGATGGTTGGGCGCCGATGCTTTTCTTGGCCACTGATGTTAGAAACAAAACTCTTGGCATCTTGGGCTTGGGCCGGATAGGGTTGGAGGTGGTAAAGCGACTGAAAGATGGTTTTAATATGAATTTCATCTACTATGATGTCAATCGCAATGAGCAAGCTGAGAAAGATTTCAATATTCGGTATGTAAGCCTGGAGGATTTAATGAGAAATTCGGATTTCATCAGCATCCATGTGCCATTAACGCCGCAGACAAAACATCTGATAGGTGAAAAAGAGTTGCGCTTGATGAAAAAAACCGCTTATCTTATTAATACTTCCCGCGGCGCAGTAATTGATGAGGATGCTTTGGTAAAGATTTTACAGGAAAAGGCCATTCAGGCCGCTGGCTTGGATGTCTATGAAAATGAACCGAAATTAGCCGACGGTCTAAGCCAGTTAGATAATGTTGTTTTACTGCCGCACCTTGCTTCTGCCAGCTTTGAGACCAGGTCAAAAATGGCAGAAATGGCGGCTCAGAACATTGTGGCTGTTTTAAACGGCCAAACTCCGCCGAATTTGGTAAAATAAGGAGAAAATCTTATCCACAATTTTCTTTTCGGAGAGTCGATTTCGTGATATAATAAATTCAAACCTGCAAAGGTCGAATTTAAGCATAAAAAAATTTAATTATGGTAGTCCAATCATGGGCCGATGTTTTGGTGAGTTCTTTCCAAACCATCTGGAGTGGTTTTATCGGATTCTTGCCAAAATTCCTCGGCGCAATCATTGTTTTTCTCGTTGGTCTTATTATTGCAAATGGTTTGGGCGCGTTGGTGGCTCAGTTTATTAGTGCTATCAAGCTCGACCGGCTGCTGGAAAAAA
>Ga0172365_10000466_pt1 | contig 26735 bp, 26 predicted proteins | sample LakKivSesite48cm_FD_114535 | JGI IMG/M metagenome (GOLD analysis project Ga0172365, IMG submission 114535) | Sediment microbial communities from Lake Kivu, Rwanda - Sediment site 48cm | ecosystem: Environmental > Aquatic > Freshwater > Lake > Sediment | place: Rwanda: Western Province, Lake...
GCCCTCAGGCCGCCGGGGCCTCTGGCAGAACCGACATAGAGATAGAGGCCGGGATCGAAGATCAGGGTTCCAAGTGAGCTGACACGAACTCGTACGCGACGAGTTGCTCGCAACACAATACAATACGTGCCGGCCTCGGAAGATAACACCGTCAAAGATCTACGATGACCGCTTCCTTGGCCTCCAGATCCGCGATGGCCACTGTTGCCTTTCCTGTCAAGTAGCCGCAAGTTTCGCCGGGGTTCACGACGAGGTTGCCACCATCTGTCCTCTGAATCTTTGGATCGTGCCAATGGCCATATGCCACCAGAGAAAAGTCTCCACTCTTGGCGAGAGCTTTGACTATGTCCGGGTCTTCCCCGTGAACAAGCGCGATCCTCTTTCCATCGATTGACAGAGTGGCCAATGGCCACAGGAGCTTCCCTCCCAGCGAGATCACAACATCCCTGAGAACCAGCCTCTCACCATCGTTGTTGCCGAAGGTCACAGTGAAGGGGCAGCCAAGTCTGCCAAACTCCTTCGCCGCAAATGGACTCACGATGTCCCCCGTGTGGAGCACATGACTGACCTTGTCGGCGTTGAACCTGTCTATTGCCTTTCTCATGAGCTCGAGATTGTCATGCGAGTCCCCCATTATGCCGATCTTCGGAGCCATTTCGCCAAAATCCGGTCCGCTCAACCTTATAACTTCGCCGGGCTCATTTGGATCAAATGGAACTGCAGATGCCTCTGGGGGTTGTCGAAGGATTCTATGGACCTCCTTGGTCTCACGCTGCAAGGTTGGACATGATCAGGTTCCTAGGAGACAAAGGATTCAACATCTACGTGTACGCACCAAAGGATGATCCGTATCACAGAGAGAAGTGGGCAGAGCCGTATCCCAAGAATCTGTTCGCGAAGTTGGCTCAGTTGGCTAGGACATCCAAGCGCAGTCGCGTGAACCTGTGCTTTGCAGTGAGCCCGGGGCTTTCGATGCGGTACTCATCTGACTCCGATTTCCAGAAACTGTCCGCGAAATTCGCTGAGGTCGCGAAACTCGGTGTCGAATGGTTTGGCCTATTCCTAGATGACATACCCGATGAACTGCAACATGATGAAGACAAGAGGACATTCAACAGTCTCGGAGAGGCCCACGCTCACTTAGGGAACGAGCTAGAGAGAAAGCTGAAGGAGATTGCAGGAGATGGGGCTAGGCTGATCCTATGCCCAACGCAGTACACAGGCGTACAACCGACTGACTACCACCGGGCTTTGGGGGAGAAACTGTCCCAAGGTGTCTACGTTATGTGGACGGGGAAGTATGTGTGCACTCCATCCATAACGGCAGAGGACGCAGATTCCTTTGGCGCAGGCATAGGAAGGAGACCGTTCCTTTGGGACAACTATCCGGTGAATGACTACGCCCATCAGCTGAAGATCTTCCTTGGACCGGTCAGGAGAAGATCCCCCGATCTGCTGGAGCATTTGTCCGGTTTCGTATCAAACCCGATGAACCAGGCTGAAGCATCAAAGTTCGCATTGCTGACTTACAGGGAATACTTCAGAGACCCCATCAGGTATGATCCTGACAAGGCGTGGGAAAGAGCTGTGAAAGAGTTGATGCCTAAGGCGATGTGGAAACCTTTCCTGAGCTTCTCTGACCACTCGAGAGGTTCGTTCTTGGATTTCAGAGAATCCGAAAGGCTTGGCCAGCTGTTGGAGTCTGTGAAGCGCGATCCAAGGGACCAGAACGCTACCAAAGCCCTGTCCGATTACCTGATCCTTCAGAGAAGAGCTACCAGTCAAGTCGCGAGACAGCTGAAGGGCCCGCTTAGAACTGAACTGATGTCGGCTGTGCGGAAGACATCTGATCTGCTGGAGGTCGGCACGGCATCGACCGACCTGATCCGAAGGACGAGGAAAGGCGTCACAAAGGCAGACCGTAGAAAGGCAAAGACAATCGAAGCCAATCTTAGAAGAGCTGAAGAGAACAAATATCAGGTCCTCGGAGAGGTCAGATTAGCACTCACCGATCCCGAGCAGGAGTCGATGGACAGGGACAACTATATATCGACCCTGGCCAAACTGGCAATTGGCTTGACTGGGGGACAATAGATGCAATCGATAACTTCCTCGTTCGGCAGGATATTCGCGAAGGGCCGAAGGCCTCTGATCGTATTATCATTCGTAGTAATAGTCGGCGCCATATTGGCAGGGACGTTCTCACCGCCTGATCCCTCACTAGCGCAGGAGGTACAAGGGTTGGCTCAGGATGTCCAAGAAGGCGGGTACATGGCCATCTTCTTCAACAATGCGATGGTCACCGTGACCTTTCTCGTCCCGCTCTTGGGGCTCGGCTCGGCTCTCATGTCATCTTTCACAACTGGTGCTGCACTGAGCGCACTGGCTCAGCAAGCTGGGACGAATCCCCAGATGCTCTTCTTGCTCATGGTAGTGATGCCACACTCCCTGATCGAATTCTCCGCGTATTCGTTGGTGCTGTCCGAGAACATAGTAGTCATGCAGAAACTACTATCTAGAAAAGGGATAAACGATGAAGTGGGAACCTTATTCGCATCGCTTGTATTGGCTCTTGCCCTATTGCTTGTCGCAATGGTGGTTGAAGTGCTGACGAGTCAGTTGCTCACTTCGATGGTTCCCCCCGTCTAGAGCCCATCCCCTCATTCTGATATTGTCCTGAGTAGATTCTATGAGGGAGTCCAGACAACCTGAAAACTACCAGTTGAGCAACGCGAGCGCCGATCGATATTACTGCGCCCTTTGTGTTCAGGACATACAGCAGAACCTTTCCCTTGCCCTCGTATCCTGGATCCCAGAGCGCGGTATGTATCGTGACCCCTGAGCGAAGAAGCGATGACCTAGGCAACACGAAGCCGCAGCAATCAGCAGGTATCCTGATCTGCTCAGAGAAGGTCAACCTGTAGGGACCAGCTCTCAGAATGTAGGCGGAGTTCTTGCTGCGGGTCTCCTTGGTCTTGGCTGCTTCCAGCGAATCCAGCATGAACGAAGGTCGAGTTGTGAACGATTCTATCCGATCCACTGTGAGGTCGACTCCAGCGGGTTGTGTCTGGCCTTGGATATCCCTGAGAGCCGTTACGATCTTGTCACCTATCAGTTGTGCGCCTGGAATGACAGCCAACTGTCCGCGCCTATTGCGAGTTACTTATAAGCAGTATCGGGCTGAGCCTGAGAGTTGAGGCGGCTAGGGGCCATGCAAGACACGGTGTCACTTCTATGAAGCCAGTGTGCATGGTAGTCTTCGACCTTGATGGAACCTTGATCGAGGGGAGGAGCAGTTGGGGGAGAATTCACGAGTTCTTTGGGACCGAGCGGAAAGGAGAGGATGGTTTGGAGAGGTACGAGAGAGGAGAGATAGACTACGTCGAGTTCATGAAACGCGATGTGTCAGCTTGGCCACTTGGAATCAGTCGGTCAGCTCTCGAGAGCATCCTATCAGGGTTCACGTTCAGTACGGGCGCCACAGACTGCACGCGTGGCCTGAGAGAGAGGGGCGTCAAGATGGGCGTGATCAGCAGCGGTCTTGATCTGCTAGCCAACATGGTTTGTCGTGATCTAGGCATAGAATCCTGCATTGCTAATGGACTGGTGTTTGACCAACGAGGCAGGTTGACAAGTGACGTGCTTCCGAGGGTCGACCTGCTCAGGAAGGATGAGGCCCTTAAGAGAATGGCCTCTGAGCAAGCGCTGCAACTGGATGAAATCCTCGGTGTCGGTGACACCCACTTCGACATTCCCTTGCTGCGAGCTTGCGGGTATAGGGTCGCGTTCAAACCTAAGAGCAAGGACAAGAGCAAGTTGGAAGAAATTGCTCATTACTTCGTCGATGACCTGAGGGAACTGCTCCCCATTGTCGACACCATCATGGAATCATCAGACGTGAAGCACAAACAGCGCAATCGCCAGAACCCCTGAGCACAGGGCGGGAGCCCAAGAGATCAGGAGCTTTCTTGCCACGTGTCCTCTGCCGACGAGCATTCTGGACCTGAAGTAAAGATCGCTCGCGTAGAAGAGCTGAGTGAAGGATGCCGTGATTCTGAACACGAGTCCGGTCCACACCCCGATCAGCGAGGACAACGCCCTCGATGCATAGGCTGCTGGGTCCGGATAGTACGTCATGTCATTCTTGAACACCAAGAAGCCCGGAGTGAAGAGGCAAGACGCTAAGACGAGCACAGCTGTCAAGATCGCCAGCTCTGAGCCTGATGTGGTTGTGACCACTCCTGTCAGAATCCCTCCGAGATTGACACCCCTCCAGAATGCGAGAAGAATCAGGGACAGGTCAATCGAGACCTTGAGCGTTCGATTCAAGGCCTCAACCGAGGTTGCTCTCCTGATCACCCATTCCAGCAGTCGATAGGCAAACGGAGTGATCAGAAAGACCATCAGGGGCGAGATGAACCAGAAGAGGGCCTGCGATGAGATGTAGCTCGACAGATAGCCGGATGCGACCGCAAATCCGATCACTGATGACAGCACTATCTGCGAGATGGATACGGGCACTGACTTGGACAACAAGAATAACAGCGTCACGGCCGCCGAGATCAAGCTCAGCAGATCGATAGCGGGCTCTTCAAGGATGACCGTTCCTATGGTCAGCGACAACCTCCCTCCGAAGAGCACCCCGAGGGCCATTGAGATCGCAACCATGAGTTCGGCGCGCTTGACGCTCATCCATCCGCTTGAGGAGGCGGAGACGGCCAGTGGTCTGCCTTCAGCCGGTCCTGCGCTCAGACAGAGCACGGCATAAGAGGCCCAGAGTGCCCAAGACAATCGTCAGCACCCTAGGGGTTTGCGATGTTGATTATGTTGACCAAGGCATCAGAGATATCCTCACAGGCATCGGCCACGTCGTCGGCCGCGAGTATCACCTTCTCCAGTTGGATGATGCTGAGGGGCTTGAGCCGATCCTCCCGTTTGTACAACTCCTCGATCAACTTCAGTTTGACTCTGTCTATCTCCTCTTCCATGTCCTCAACTGTTTCAGCCTGCCTTCTGGCCGCTGCGAAATCCCCAACGACAAGCTGAAGCATCTTCTTGGTCTCGTCGGTGATCTTGAGCAGAAGCGAGAACAGATTGTCTAGGCTCGGATCCAGTCCAACTCGAAGCTCGTCTATTTCCTGCCTAGTGAGCGCCCTGTAGCAGAGCATCCTGCTGGCCTCCATCGATCTGTCTATGGCATCGTCTAGCAGCCTCACTGCTTCCAGTATATACTGCCTTATCGTTGGGAACAAGTCGGACGAGATGAGTTGTCTTTCGATCCCCTTCAGCTTTGAGTCTGCGGCGCTTTCCAGTTCGTTGAGGGCACTGCTCTTGGCCCTAGCACCGGCGCAGTCCCCTCTGGACATCTGATTGTAAGCCTCCTGCAGTAGCCCGACCGCGCCCTGAAGGTCGTTGCTGAGTTCAAGGACCTCAGGCCATATTCTCTCCATGCTGTTCTGACGAGGCGGGGACTAAAAAATGTGAGAGCTCTGTCTCGGCAGCATCCCCGATCCGTTTCTCAAGTTCTCTGTGCCCATAGAGTGGGCCAACCAGGCGTCTCCCACGACGCACTCTGGCTTGACACGCGAAGCGCCTAGCGCTCTACGACCTTTAGGGCGGACTCGATCAGCTGGGCGGCCTGCTGGTGGTTCACTTTTGAGGTATTGATCGTCAGATCGTAGAAGTCCGAGTTGTTCCAGTCAGCGTTGAACCTTCTCCTGAAGTAGTGCTCCCTTTCTTGATCGGAAGCGGTGAGTTCTTGCGCAGCTGCTTCCTCGCTGATCCCCCTCCTGGCTGAGATGGACTTCCTCCTATCCGCCTGATCCTCGTGGAGGAATACTTTGAGCGTAACATCTGAATCAACCACCATCAAAGCCGACCTTCCCTCGATTATCACGTTCCCTTCAACGATCCTGTCCTTTGCCATCCCCTCCAGTATCTTCTCAAGGTCGACCTCTCCAGACTTGGATATGCGTTCCATATACTGGAATGACTCCTGGAACTCATTAGCTATCTCTCTGAAAAATGATTCAGTGTTCTCGACGGGCAAGCCTGTTGAAGAACCGACCAGCTGTGCGACCTCGGTTGTGCCAGACGCGAGCTGACCGGCAATCAGGACCGTCACGTTTTTCTTTGACATCACACGTGATTGGGGCGTTGCTGTATTTAAGGTTGGCAGAGCCGAAATGGCCCGACCGGACCCATGCGTGTTCACACGCGAAGGAGGGGGCGATCGCTGCTCACACGGACTATCATGATTTGTTCTCCTCGGATTTGTTCTGCCTTGCTGTGTCCTTCCTTGCCCATCTTCTCACTGCTATCAGTATGGCTGTGGCAACAACGATACAGTAGAGTGGCCAGAAGATGGGTTGTAGCAGTATATGAGAGGTTTCGAAGTGAACGACCAAGTTCGTGTCCTCAGATAGGGTCAGTGTTGATATGGGCTCGTTTGAATCTGGCAACGTGATGGATTTCCTAAGGTAGATGAATCCCCACTCCCCGTCGACTCTCTCGTCTGAGCTTATCAATACAGTCTCACCTCTGTCGAACCTTAGGACAACGGGCGTGGATGAACTCAATGGGTTCGGTATCCCAGACCCGTTCACAAAGATCCTGACTTGAACTGAAGGGGGAAGGCCATCCACCGTTACGGTCAGGGTAACCTTGTCGTCGGCAAACGTTGGATGGACGAGAATGGGGCTCAGTAGAGCCGCAAGCAGAACAAGCCCCAATAGGGTTACGCTTGACGCCCTGTGAGCCATCTGGAATCGAGTCCGAGGACCGTTTTAAAGGGTTTGGGGTTCCATCCTCGTCGAAATCCACTTGGACTGTATTCGCTCGTTGAGCGAGCCAGCCCAAGTCCAGCCGGTGAGGATCGGGGAACTAACGTCTTAGGGCGCCTGCTACAGTGCTGATCACTAGGGAGCGCTCCTGAATGCCTTCCTGTGGAAGTCGTCGGCCACCTTCGCTGTGAGACTGTCTTCCTTGACGAACCTTATCGCTTTGAGTATGTTCTCCATCATCACGTCGTTGACGGTCTTGCCCTTCTGTTCCGTGGCCTTTCTGGGATCCCCAAAGTACAGCTCTGGGCACTTAGTCTGCCACCAGTATGAGCTGATGACACCAGCAGCAGAGCCATCAGACCCCTTCCTTGCTGGATGCGTTACGTGATCCATCTTCACGAGATCCTTGAACAGCGCCAATACCCTGCTGGTCTCTATCACACACGCATGGCCGGTATCCAGTCCCTCTGCCACCTTTTCCTCCACATCCTTGGGAAGATCCCAAGGCGAAAGAAAGGCGTACACTATCGGGTCTCTCTTGCTTGACCTGGCCATCACGAACGTGTCCAATATTGCATTGTTGCCCCCGTGCCCGTTGATCAACAGGAGTTTTTTGAACCCGTTTCTGCCCACCTCGTCGGCAATTGCGCCGAGCATCTTAAGCAACAGATCCGGCTCCATCGTCATCGTGCCCGGAAAGTGCCTGTTTTCTGGAACGTAGGCGAACGGAAGTGGCGGAAGGACAACGACTTGTTCCTTCTCTGACGCGGCCTCGACAAGCGCTTGTGTCACCAGCGTGTCTGTTCCCAATGGCAGGTGAGGGCCGTGAACCTCTATTGAGCCCACCACCAGCACGGCTAGCGTGCCATCTTTCGCCTCTTTCTCCAAATCCGGTGATGTCAGCTCTAGCCACAACATGGGATGTGAACCAACTCTCGATGGATTAAGCTTTGTCAGCTCGGAGTTGTCAGCGAAGCACGGAAACTCTTAAGCGCGGTCCATGCACTTCGTCTTTCGTCAGAACAATCAATGTCCAACGACGACCGAGCTTTCAGCTCTGAACTGATGAACGCGCTCAAAACCCGCAGGATCTGGTTCGACTTGGATGAACCTAGGGATCCGAGGTTTGGAGATCTTCTGTCCGAGCTGGAGAATGAAGGGCTCGCTAGACGATCAGGAAGATCCCTCGAGCTCTCGACGGGTTCTAAGGTTCCGATGGTCGTTGAGGCGATCAAGAGAGGTGCGCCACTGAACACCATCGAATACCTCAGCCCGAGTGAATTCGAGGACTTTGTTTCCAAGCTTCTTGCAGTTCAATCCTTTGCAGTGAAGACTAGAATGAGGTTTAGGTCTCCTGACGGAGGCACTGAGATAGATGTCGTCGGATGGAAACGACCCAGAGCACTGTACATAGATTGCAAGAGATGGCCAAGGAGGACCATATACAGCACGCCATGCAGGAAACAGGTCGAACGGGTCAGGCAGTGGGGGGCTGTGGCACTTAAGAGGATGGGAGCGACCGGCAAAGCAAGAGGTTTCCCGATCATGGTGACCGTGATCCCAGGCGTCGAGCGAACCGTCGAAGGATGCATCCTGATTGGTGCCGACAAGCTTGGCTCGGCGATCCACAAAATAGACGATGGCTACCTTGACGAGGCAGGAATTGATATTGAGATCTAGATCTGAGTCAGGGTCCACATCTCTCCAAGTGCCCCTCTGACCAACGAAGATGCCCTCAGCCCAGGGATGTTTCTATCGAGTTCACCTCTGAGCAGGATGTACTCGCCCTGAGTCAGAGAGACGTTTCCCTTGAACACTACTTCAATCGGGATCACGCCCGCAATGACGCTGAACTCCGTTGTCCAAGTCACGGCCGATATCGAGGTCTGCTGGGAAGGAAGCCCGGTAGTCACTGCGGCCAGCCCGGTCGTGCCTATGGATTTGTGGAAGATGATACCTCTTGTTCTGCCCACAAACCATTCTCCCTCCAGGCCGATCGTCGTTGTCAAGCGGTTCTGTTCAGACGGTGAGATCGGGAAGAGAAGGGATTGTCCCCTGTTGATGAACTTGACAGCACCGGGCTCCGAACCCTTGCCAAAATCCTCCATCGGTGCCAAGCCCTTCAGCACTGCTCTGTGATGGGAGATCGGCAGGTCGTACCTGATTGCGTACGAGACTGCGGCGGCTGCGTCACCGAGCGTGGATCCGCCGGACGTCACCGCATATTCCTTGAGGGCTGCCTTGACCTCACCTTCGTCTGTGTTCGCTAAGCCCATCTTCTCTTTGACGCTGAGAAGGAGCGCCTCAAAGTCAATAGCTTGGCCCAAGTCCTTGGGGTAGGAGATGTACTCCACGGATCGATGGCCTGGTTCCGGAAAATCATCATGAATGTTATTTACCAGAATCAACCGATCGTAGTAGTCCGTCAGCTCGGTCTCTATTGGAGCTCCAGGAACTAGCGAGAAACCAGCTGTCATGTCTGGGCAGCTTGTACCATGTTTAAAATGATATCTGGATGTTTTAGTTTATGGAATCCGAAGTGCTTGTGAACCGCACGCGAGATGGTGGGGAATTCTACGTTGTGATCGAGGGAAAGAAGGCCACCCTGACCTTCAACCTCAGGGGCAAGGAACTCGTGGCAAATTCCACATATACGCCTCCTGAGTTGAGGGGAAGGGGGATCGCCGCGGGACTTGTGGAGGCAGCAATAGATTACTCACGGAAAAATGGCCTGAAGATATATCCGGTATGTTCCTATGTCGTGGAGTACTTCAAGAGGAGGCCAGAGCTGGGCAGTCTGCTGTCCGATGCGTATCCGCATTAGGTTCGTCACATCGTACGAACGAATAGCAGCCGATCGCAGGGTTATGTCGTTCTATCACTCCGTGAACAAGTGAGTGAGAAGGGCGAGCAGCAAGGGAGGGTTACACGAACAGGTCCTCTGGGAACGGTCTCTGGAGCGTGGATGCACCCTTGTTGGACGGCTTGAACTGGTATCCAGTGATCACGGCCGCCACGACCCCCTCTGATGAACTCGCAGTTACCAGTTCCGCTGCAGCAGCGATTTCGTCGGCAACTGCAATCCTCTTTATGCGCAGACGCCTGCCGGTCAGATCCTTCTTGCCTCGGAGATCATTGAGAGGGTTCAGTCCGTAACATCCTATCGCGAAGTTCACCTCGCCGATCCGGAAAGGCCTACCGAGCGTGTCAGTTATCACGACGCCTACCTTCACTCCCAATTTCCGGAATCTCCTCGCGTACTTCGCTGCAATCCTGTCCGGATCCTCTGGGACAAACACTACTGACTTTCCGCCGTCAACGTTTGACTGGTCGACACCTGAATTGGCACATACTATGCCAGCATCGCTCTGCGTGATGAGATGATGGCCTTGAATCCTGATAAGCCTCCTAGAATGCCGTAGTATCACCTCCACGAGTTCCGGGGCCTTGTTGATCTTCTCCGCGATTGCCTTGGCCAGACCGGAAGGGACCACCTCTCCCAATGGAACCTGACATCCTTCGGCCTTCGCGACGACCTTGTGAGTAAGCACGACTATGTCCCCGTTCCTGAGTGGGTGCTTCGACTTCCTACATACAGAGAACACCAACTCAGCTAGATCCACGCCCGGAGAGACCATGCCGTCATACTTGACCCCAAACAACTGGAGCGGGTCCGTAAGGCGGTTCATCATTTCATCACCCTCCTCAACAGTCTTTGGGCCGTCCTGAAGTCAGTGTCAGTGCTGACCATGAAGTATGAGAAATGTAATGGATCCAGCGCCGACGCCGCATCCCAAGATATCGCCAGTGTTCTCGGGAGACGTTCCAGAAGATCTGAGACACTTGCCAAATCCACATGCTTCTTCAGCAACGACCTAGCAGGTTCCACCTTGATCCCGAACAGGAAATCATAGATCGAACCGCCCTTGTTTCTCAGGAAGACTCCGTCTCTGTTCTCCAAGAGTTCGAGCATCAATCCAAGAATGTCAGCGGAGACGTATGGGGAAGATGAGGGCATTGCCAACAGGAAACTATCATCACACATGTCCAGGATTGCAGAGATGACTGCCGGGACTGAGTTCATGTCATCGACGACCTTGGAGTCCATCGCGGCTCCCTTCCCTTGGGCAATTGCCCTCATCGCCTCGGCTTGCTCTCCAGATGAGACAACCGAGATCACCCGATCAGAAAAGTCCAATGCCCTTTCCAAAGCCATCAGGCCGATCTTCTTGTCACCGAGGAGCATTTCCTCGGGCAATCTGCTTCCTTCCATTTTGGACGGATAGCTGAAAAGTCCTACCGTCATCTCACACGATCCGCCTCTCCTCCGCCCTCTTGACAGCATACTCCGAGATCTCTGAAGCGATGTCCGCATCGGTGACAGTTTCTAACCCTATGAAATCAGGCTGTGCGTTCACTTCCAAGATGTAGGGCCTGCCTCCACGGTCAATCACTATGTCCGTTCCTGCTACCTCTGCACCGGTTGCCTTCGATGCACGTTCAGCTAGGTCAGCCAACTCCTTATCCAAAGCGATCCGCTCCGGCTTGCCACCTCTACTCACATTCGTGGTCAGTGAAGAAGAGACACGCTTCATCCCTGCAACCACCTTGTATCCCACCGTGAATACCCTGATGTCGAAGCTCATGCCGCTCAGATCCTGCTGGTACAGTGACACTGTCTCCGGGGGATTGTGGCGCTCGTCTCCAGCGTGAACCCTCCTGACACCCTTTCCTCTCGAACCGCAGATCGGCTTCTCGACCAAATAAGTTCCCCTCTGCACTGAGCCGAGAAGCCTCCCGGCGTCCAACGATGACACTGTATCAGGAACAGGAAGTCCGGCCCTTGATAGTTCCAGGTACTGACCCAACTTGCTGGCAGCGACCACGTACGCCATCGGATCGTTTATGACTGGTAACCCGCCCTTGGAAAGGGCCGACAGTGCGTTGAGCGAGAAGAGCAGTGTCGGTAGGTCTCTTCTTTTCAGAGGCCTCGCTAGGCATGCGTCGAATGAATCCACTATGTCTGGGAATTCGTCTCCACATCCGACACGAATGGCTCCATCCTTGATAGAAAACGTCAGGCGAGCGAAATCCATGACCCGCACTTCCTGGTCGTGTTCTCGGAAAGACTCCGCCACGCGAATCACGAAGTGACTGCCCGGATTGTGAGTCAGTATGCAGAATCTCAAGGTACGGGAAGCTCCGGGGCAAGAGCGGTTAAAAGCGTGTCGTGATGTAGCTTGCGAGTCTTGCCGGGGATTGACCTCCAAGCAGTCCAAGGTGTGCTCACGGTAGTTGGCCTAGTTGGCATAGGCTACCTGAGCAAGAGGGTCAAGTTGCTGTCTCAACGGCATGCTGACGCGGTGTTGAATATCGTACTGTATGTCCTGCTGCCACTGTCAGTGCTGGGCACCTACGCTCAGGTGGATGTCCCGCAATTGGGTCTGTACGTGGTGGCGGCTGGGGCGGCGTGCAACGTGATCGGTCTGATAGTAGCGACTCGTGTAGCGAAGAGATTGACATCAGACAAGGGTAAGGAGGGGGCGTTCGTACTCGCGGTGAGCACGATGAACTCGGGGCTCTTGGGGCTTGCAGTGGGTCGACTGCTGTTCAATGAGCTTGGCGTGCTTACCGTGCTGCTGCTGGATTTGCCAAACGCCTTCTACACGATCGTTGTCGGCAAGGCCATTGCATCACACTACGGAAGCCACGAAGGGACGGACTCCATGCAAGGAAGACTGATGTCCTTTCTTGCAACGCCGTACTTGTACGGTGTCGTCTTGGGTGTCCTTCACAACAGGCATATCGTGACAATTCCGGCCGTCATTCTGGGCATTATCCCTCCCATATCTTCACTGGCCTCATTCGCGACGCTATTCGCGATGGGAGTTTACTTGTCGTCTGCGATGAGTCACCCTTTGGAGACGGGTTCTGCTTTGTTGCTCAGGTTCGGTACAGGTCTGCTCGTGTTCATAGCACTCACATTTCTGACACCGACGATGACCTACTTCCCAAGCGAGCCGCTGTTCTATGCATGTACACTACCCCCAGCCATCATGGTACTCGCGCATTCACGAACCTACGGGCTTGACATCGACCTCGCGGCGGAGATCCTGAGCGTGAGTCTGCTGTTCTCAGTTCTCGAAGCGACGGCATTGGTTCTCCTGTGATTCTTAAATACGGCGTGGGTTTCTGGGAGACCGCCTCTCCGAATTGTCCGTCCAAGATTTCTTCACGCTACTCGTGTCCAACTACGGCTATGTCGGAGTGTTCCTTGCGGAGTTGATATCGAACGCCACTGTCCTGTTTCCGCTGCCTGGTGCAGCGGCGACCGTGATTGGTGGAGCACTGCTGGATAACAAGATCCTAGTTGTCCTTGCGGCTGGCCTAGGAGCGGCGACGGGCGAACTGACAGGGTACTTGGTTGGCTACGGCGGAAAGAGGTTTGTGGAAAAGAGAGAGGAATATGAAGCGGTCAAGCGGCTATTCTCAAAAATCGGACTGGCGGCCATCTTCCTGTTCTCAGCACTTCCGTTGCCATTCGACATAGTTGGCATGCTAAGTGGCGCAACCGGTCTGAACCCGGTGGTGTTTTTCGTACTCACCTTCATGGGCAAAACCGTAAGCAGGCTCATGTTGGTCTTTCTCGGAGCGTCGCTGGAGGAGATGATAGCGGACCTCTTTGCAGGTAGGATCAGGTTGGAACTAGTGCTGATCGTGGCGGGATACGTGGCGCTCTACTTCTTGGTGGTCGAGGCTTGGAAGCGTTACTACACGCGGCAGGGAACGGTCTCTCCTGAAGGCGGAACTGGGAAAACGGGCGATACCTAGAACGGTTCTGATGCGATGACTCTGCAGATTGTCGCAATCCTAACTGCGAGCGCCACGGCTAGGGCGATGCCACAGAATGTGCCAGCCAACATCACAGATCTTCTCATCTCCCGCTTCTCGCCGCTATCATCGCCCTAGAAGATCGCTGTTTCGGGACTCAGAAACCGGTCATAAGAGGACATTCCACAGAGACATGAACACGTTCGACACACTGTCACCAACTCGGACGCAGGATTCTTGGGACTTGCGACGGGTCGAAAGAAGTGCGCGATTCCGAGACGAAAAAGATCGACTCACTCCCCAACGGACCCCTTTCAGGTAGGGGTCACAAATGGCAGGGAGCATGTTTTTTAGCTCAGGCGTTTCCCCGAGCACGATGGAAGTCTTCGGAACGCAAGAACTCCGACTTGAGGTCCTGAAGCCGTTCATCAAGTCCGAGACTGAGACTTCGGCAGGGTTGTTGTTGGAGTTGGAATGGGACAGGAGTTTCGAAAAACTCATCCTCTCGAGCAGGATGATGGGGTTCTCATTAGACTCCGCTCGGAAGTTCGTTGCTCAACACACCGCGGTCAAGCAGGACGAGATGGACGAAACTTGGAGAAACACGTTCGCCAGACTGCTGGGCACCGGAGTCGCTCTGCAGTCGAGGGGCACACTCTTCCGGAAATACGTCTTCGAAGTCTCGCCAACAGTTGAGGAGATTAGAGACATTGTTCCCGCGGTAGTCAAGGATGACTCTTTGGCCCGAAGCCTCAACGGTGATCCTGTTCTGATGAAGCTAGTGTCAGAAACCAAGCCCACTGAATTCACAGTGGGTCTCTCCGTGACCCTCGAGAGTCTGTCGTCCGGAGGCGGACTGCGCTCCTTCTTCACCCAGCCAAGAGGAATATCGTTGGCAGCCGAGATCGAAATTTACGTGACCCGTGGAAGAGGAATAAGCAGGACGATCACATCTGTCATAGACATGATGGACATCGCTATCAAAAGGGCCGTCGAGAATTCCAAGCGACTGAGAGACAAGATAGTATAGGATCAACAACGACCCTCAACGTCAGACCAATGATGGTCGCGTATTGACCCGAGGAAGGTGCAGAGTGGATTCTTGTTCAGATGCTTAGCCTCACACGAACTGCCTTGACATCTCGGACGAAGCTGTTAGAACGAACTCACATTGCCAATCTTCGAGACTCTCCCTCAAAGCTGGATAGAAATGCGCCTTCCACAATGGCACTCCATGACCTGAGATCCTCCAGATGGGAGTTACGGTAGCTGAGGCGAAGCATTTTTCCAACCATTGTTCATAGAGAGAATCGTACGATTTTTCAGCGCCCGGTTCGGGCTTTTCGTCCCACATGCAATTTGCTTCGCTAAGATCCTTGATTACGCCTGTGAATTTCATCAACAGGTAAGCTACTCCCAGTATTGGCTACGCCTGAGAGTTCTTGACAGAAGAGCGGCAAGGCTGAATCCTGGAACGAAGTTCTCGCCGAGCCAGGTGTATGCTGGCCAGAGCCTAGAATCACCCTGGGCTGTTCGCTATGGGGATCTATTTTCATTCTCGATGAATCACAGGTTAGAGATAAGCGCCGCCTTGCTGATCGGATTCGGCACGGGGTTGTTCGTTCTCATAGCGCCCGCGTTTCTAACTCGAACGTTGACTCCTTCCTGAGCGAGCCCCCGTTCAATGCATGCATGGCCTCCGGCTATCATGGTACCGGCACATTTCAGAGCGCATGGCTTCGATGTCTACCTCGCAGCAGAGATCCTAGTGCAAGTTTGCTGCTGTCAAAAAGGCCTAGAGGTCACGACCTTTCCTATTATGGTGATTGCTATCGCGGTCGCGATCGCCAATGCTTCACCGCAGAAGGCTCCAGCTATTATGACCGACCTCCTCGTCTCCCACTTTTCTTTTCCCATTCTCTTCTCCAAGTACTTGCCGATGACCCCTCCTATGAGGTAGGCCAAGGCAAAAGGCGGAAGTGTGGTCATGCCGGTTAGGAATCCGATTGGTGAGAAGAACCTAAGCTTGAGGAGGTCTGCCCCTTGGGCTATGAGTAGCGTGAATGCGGCTGTGGCGAGTATGACATCTGGCTTGAATATGTCCAACGCTCTGCTGACGAACAGGGAGGCGTTCAGAGATGCAACCGGCCACTGGATAGCCGTCCATGGGTAGAAGGCCGAAGGTATGGGCGCCATCATCCAGAATATCTGCCAGAATATGAACGATATTACTACGACCAGTGGCAGGAGGAGGATGAACGCTTTGTAGTAATCCAAGGGTTTGGCGTTCAGGAGCTGCGCGACTTTGACCCTATGAGTTATGATTCCCGCATTGCTCGTCGTGTAGTATGGAGCTACCCAAGGAACTGGGTCTCCAGGAGCTGTGACAGGCAACATGAACACTTCTCTCACGTACGGTATCTGGACAGAGAGTCCTGTCTCACCGATCGCATGAGCAGCAAGGAAGCCTTGAAGCCACGGTATTACAATCCACAGGAAAACCCAGATGTACCACAGGTTTGGTATCAAGAAAATCGAAAGCCCAAGCCCGGCAAGTGATCCGAGCCCCACCATAGCAAGAATCCATCCTAGTGGCACGTATGTGGTTCGCAACTGCTCGGAACTCAGGTGTGCCAGAGACCTAATCGCTCTGAAGGCTGGCTTGGCTGTCTTGATGAATACAAAAAGAGCAACTCCCACGGACACTCCCACTTGTGGGCTTATCCATATGTCGAATTGTGCTCTTTGATACCACCATGCCATGGGAGAGCCTAGACCCCACTCGGCTTGCCACAGGGAGAAGTATGGGTGAGGGATTCTTAAGGCGAGATCATTGCCTATGACCCAAGTTCCTATCGAACCAAGAAACAACCAGACGATTGAACTAAACGGTATGAGCCAGCCAATCAGGTAATTCGCAATATCAGTCGCGATACCAAATACGCCTCCAGGGATGAAACCCTCTATCGTGGAAGTCATGTCAACATAGGGGAAGGGTATGAATTGTATCGACTTACCCAAGAAGACTTCGGTTATGGTCGGGAATCCATAGAGAAGGAACTCATATATCAAGCCGACCATGGCAGCGAACGCGAAGTACGTCACTTTTTCTCCGGTTCTCTCCGTCAACGTGGATATTGCCTGGACATCGATCGGGGCAACGGGGAACTCAAGCTTCTCTTGTTCTATGAAAACCATAGTGGTGACGAAGGAAACTCCGTAGTCAATGAGTGTGGTGGAAATAGTTGATACGATTGCGATGAGGGCCGGCATCAGCCAGTCTATGGAAAGAAAGGTTCTGTGCGCCGGGCCCCAGCTGTTCAGGGCGGGAGCGTACCATGTCGGGAACTTGTCTGCCAAGCCGAACAGGATAGTATAGGGGGCTTCCCTGTAGTAGTATGCCTGTATCCAACTTCCGAATATGCCTCCTCCTACTATCCAAAGTGCGAAGACCTGCAACATGAAGTAAATGATGTAGGACTCCTGTGATGTGATGTACCTTCTGGTTATCCTGCCTATCTCAGTGAACAGCAAGATCGTGACGAAGACTGGCACGAACCTCTCGGTACCTCCCAACGGTCCGACGGCCAACGAAATGTAGATGAGCGCGGGCGTCATGGTGAGCAGGCCGAACAGTATGGCTGCGAAAGAGACCGGGGTTAGGCCAGAAATTCCTCCTTCCTCTTTCTTGCCGCTCGCAACGGTTGTTGCCTTCTCTGACGGCTCAGGGATCATTTCTCACCGCCCTCTCCGAACTCCTTCTTAGCTAGCTTGATGTACTTTTGCTCCTGTGTTGGCGTCAACAGGCTCCACATCAACAACTGCTTTCTCACATCGTCGACAAAAGGATAGCTGAACCGCACCCATGACTCGTACGCACCAGACACCCTCTTCATCCTCATGTCTATCAAGTATTTCAGTTCTGTCTTACTTCTCGAAATCACGATCTCTACATCATGTCTGATGTTCTCCTCGTATGGCGGGAGCCAGACCCTAGATTTGATGACGAACGCTGCTTCCTCTCGAATGGCAGAGACCTCCTCAACCGTGAAGTCGCCGGCTCTCTCAACCCTCTTGTTCCAGAGGTACTCTCTGAGAAAGACTGCTATTCCCATAGCCTTTTCGTCGTCCTTCACCCTGAACGGAATAGGTATGTCCCATACATCTCCCTTGGGTTTGGTCTCTATCCTCCATCGCCTCTCCAAGGATGGTGTTACTATCAGCGCCACTCTGTACATGGGGTAGACCGACGCCAGCACGACAAGAACGATGATGGTGCCTATTGCTAGGGCAACTGAGAGCGAAGTGTAGTTCGTCACCACCCCCAGGATCCCCAACGTCTTGAACACAAAGGAGACCGACATTCCTCCAAGATATCCTAGGATACCTCCGACTATCGCATACACGATGTTCTCGGTCAGGAACATCAACCCGACCTGCAAGGGTGCCAGGCCGAGGCTGCTGTATATGCCGGCCTCTCTCAATCGCTCCATTACCCCTCCTAAAACAGTGGACATGGTCACCAAGCCAGCCATGACCAACGGAATGAGGAGGAACTGGAGGCCGAATACAGACTGGGAGTTCTGCTTCGAGAACACGTAGACCTTTCCTTCCCATGTGAGATAGAAGTTCATGCCATCGAAAACTGAGAAGATAGTCTTGACCTTCTGCAGAGTGTCTTCCAATGTCTGTCCTTGGATCGGAACAAACACACTTGTCAGCGATGCTTCTGGGAACTTGCGGGCAATCCCAGACGGGATCAGAACTATCTGGCTGACACTGAACGCCAACTCTTGGGAGAAGCGCTGCTCTATCAGCATTTGGTTGTAGTCCAATGGAGCTATGTCAGTTAGGCCATCCGAATCCTTTGCTGAAGCTCTCAAGGCGCTGGAGTTGTAGATTCCCCTTACCCTTAACTGCACACCCCCGATGCGGACGATATCATTGATCGACACGTCCAAGTAACTAGCCAGCTCAATGGGCAGGAGACAGCTAGATTCATCTTCATCCACGAACATCGATCCGCTTGTGATGAACCGTATGCTGTTCGCGAAGGATCCCTTGACCTCAACTGGTGAAACGCCAGCTAAGGCGACGATCTCGGAGGAGCTTGAGCCGGAACTGATTCTTATACCGGTAGGTACTCCAGGCCTGGGAGTTCCCGGAAGGTAGACCCAATAGCGTTCTGACATATCAGATGCGCCTAGGAAGGAGGCCACCTCCAGCAGACGGTTTCTGTCCAACGGGAAGAAGCCCGGAGTATGCAATAGGACTCCATTGTACTGAACCGATGTCCCGTATTCTTGGACGGTGACCAACCGCATCTCAGAGACGGATGTCAGTGACGAGAGGGCAAATGATACAAGTACAATCGAAGACATCGTGAGAACTGTTCTCAGTGGCCTCTTCCTCATGTTTCCCAGGCCAACGGAAATAGCGGAGAAGGAGACATCAAAACCACTTCTCTCCAAGAAGTGCTCTCCGAATACCGCCCGTCTCACCTCACTCAAGGCTGTCGAAAAGAGGACGAAGAGGAAGAACAAAGCAGGGAGAATGAGGGAAATGATCACTACTCCCATGAATATCGCCGGGACGTTTGCGGCCAAGGCGAACCCCGGGTGAGAAAAGGAAAGAATCAGAGCTACCGCTATCGCGACTACGCTCGTAAACACTAGGCTTCTAGATCCCCTTGACAACCCATAGATCAACGCTGTGAACAAGATCACGAATGGAATGGCAAGTGCGAACGCTATGATCACACTTGTCACGGAATCTTTGAGCACTCCAAGTGACGCTGTGTATGCAACTTGTGCAAATCCCCAAGTCAGCAGCCCGTTGTTGAACGCTCCGACATAGTTCAAGCTTCCTAACGAGTCGGAGGCCAAGCTGCTGAAGTTAAGAGCAAGATCAACATCCTGCGTCGTCATGGGATCCAAAACCCCCGCCTTCTTCTGGGATTCGTATCTCCCGACAGCAAGATCCATCAGATCCTTGTATTGGCCCATCAGGCCATCCCGCACGAGCAACTGATCACCTGGTTTATGCACGACAAAGCCGTAGCCATCCAAGTTGGAAAGCGTGGCGTTCACCAGAAGCCCCACGGGTCTCGCGAGAGAAGTTACTTTGATGATCAGACCAAGACCTATGTCTGGAGGCACGTATACTGTTTCTACGGACTTGTCAGCATCAAACTCGGTTCCCCAAGAATCAGGGGGGGCGTAACCTTCGATCTTGAAGGGCACAACCGACACAACCAAAGGACTCTCATACCCAGCATACTGGAAGAGCACAGCAGAATAGGCGTTGGTGGGGTTGTACAACGAATCAGGAGAAGATGGAGCCTGTAATGTCGTGGGGGGGGTTATATCCATCGCGACTACGGTGCCGCACTCAAACAGCACGGTCCTCACTTCCTCCGGATGCTTCATGATACGAATGCTTCTGGCGTACACCCCCCCAGCTCCATGAGGCCCGTCGTCCGGAGCGAAAGTGAGCCGACCTTCATCGTCAACCTTGTAGGCTCTGAGATTGTACCTGCCTTGGGCCATGGCCCCGATAGTCGGAACGAGCCCGTTGATGACAGCTACGCCTGAGGCGTTTGAACGATAGATGTATCGGAAGAACGGAGCGTTCACTTCATAGATCACTACTAAGGCATCAGCTACACTAGAGTACAGGTTGGGGTTTAGCGGATCGTACGTAACCGTTTTCGTTACGAGTGTGGTGAACCCCGTGTCCGTTAGGTACTCTCCCACGCGGATGGGTTTCAGTGCGGACCAGTCGCCGGAGTAGATGCGTTTGATATCACTTCTGGTGAGTGCTCTTACTACCAATTCCACGAACTGCACCTGCGGCAGCACTGAGCCGTCCATGTCGATCCTGTCAACCGTGTCCGAGAGGGAGAAGAACCGGGGACGCGTGTCATGTATCGTGATAGCTCCCACTGCTAGGGACCCGGCAACACAGAAGGGCTCCTGATCAAGCATGTATCTGAATGCCATCGCCGAAGCAAAACCATAAGGCGCTCCTGATGTGCTATCGTAGGTCAGTCCTCTGAGCGACGAGAGTTCTGTCGACAGGATCTTGTCCTTGAGATCACCAGGCAGTTTGCTGATAACCTCCTGGCTAACCAAGAGTCGAATGTCGCTGAGTTTTTGTCCTATAAGAGCTGTATTTGTGTGGTATAGCTCGCCAGCTAACACTAGGTTCGGGTACGTGCTGCCAGAGCTCAAATCGATGCAGAAGGCTAGGTACGGGAACAACTCCGTTCCGACCCTAGCGTCATGGAAGTAGAAGTCTTCGACGAAGGCTCTGGCACCTGCCAATGCCTGCCAGTGACCCGATGTCGCCAAGAACCAGACGGTGTACCTCGGCTTTTCCGTTGCGAGTATTCTCGCAAGCTCCAACATCGTTGAGAGCCCGATGGAGTCCTCCGCCCCCCGGGAAAGCCCTGGGACAACGGACGCGGAGTCATAGTGAGTCACGATGATGATCAATCTTGATGGATCCTCTGTGCCTTTGATCTCCCCCACAACATTGACCCCTTTAACGTCTTCCCACTTCATCCCGACATTCACCTCAGCCTCGGTCCCGTTTCTGGTCAGACCTATCAAGTCACTGGCCTCCGCGTCTTCCACATACACCCTCGGTATGTTTATCGGCACACTCGAGATCTTCTCCAACGCCTCGGACCTGTCGGCATCCTCGCCACCGTGAAAAACCACCGCTGTGGCACCCAGCTTCACGACGTTGAGCCAGTTGTCACCAGAGTTGAAGTCCAAAAGCACGACTGATCCGTTGACATCGATCCCATTCAGGCTTGCAAGAGATCCATCTCGTCCATCTACCAATCTGCCCTTGGAGCTCTTGGGTCCATAGACAACGACGTTTGGATAGAGGGAGTAGGCAACGAACTTCCTTCCACTCACCATCACGCTGGATCCTGTGTCCAACGGAACCAAGGTGGTGTAGTTCAGCGTGAAGACGTTGAGACCGAGTGACCTGAACCTGTCAGCGATGATTCCAGCCGCTTCATATGATCCCGGGTAACCTGTGAATCTGGAACGAATAGAAGAAAACATGCCAACGTCTGACTTAATCCTTGAGAAATTGAGTGCGGTCGTGGTCGGCGTTATGACGAACACGCTAGCTGCAGAAACAGGTAAGACTAGCGCAAGAGCCATCAAGAGAATCATCGCGGTCGATACCTTAGGCCCCAAGCAGCAACAGCACCTGTAGGCCTGTGACTTTGCAAATAAAAAGAGTTAGGCCGGCCAGCCTAGAAGCCGGTCGGACCTACTGAAATTGCCGTAGTTGTGAATGCTGCCACGCCCATTATTGCGGTCGCTGCCAACGTAAGTCCTACCAAGAAACCGACTGCAATTGGTACGCCCGTTTCCTCGTAGGCCTTGGCTCCGAACAGTCTCAGCGTGATCAGCTTGAGGACCCAAGCAATGGAGGCGTTGAGCAGCCACATTGTGGAGTAGAAGAACAGTACGTACGGGTTGAAGAAGAACCAGGCATAGTTGGCCCTCAGGAAGAACAAGACTCCAGTCAATATGAGCATCACGACTCCTTGAGTCCAGTATAGTGATGAGGGCGGGGCTGCATCCGTCACGACGTAGGGAACCTGCCAGCCTGTTATCGCGCCGCCGGAGCCCAGTCCCCATGCCTTTAGCTTCGAGATCCCTGTTCCATATGAGATCAAGACGCCTATAGGCATAGCGATTAGCGCTACCATGAGCAGCCCGGCTATCTGAGCCCAGAAGATGTCCTTTCCGCTGGTGTTAGTCGCACCGGTGAGCGAGTATGAACCAGTGTAAGCCCATGTCTGTTGAGTTCCTTGCGTGAGCACTCCGCCTTGATTCGTGCCAATTCCCAGTCCGGCCATGGTTGCCCAAGCTGACTGGGTACTGGCTGCTGTACCGTTGCTCGGGAACGTACCCATCATCGACCCCACAGCCCATGTGATAGGTCTAGTTGCCGAGGCGTTTCCACCGGCGACCCACGTGCCTGTATAGCCGTGCACCGCCACCATGCCGGCCATGTACAGGAAGTTGATGACTACGGTCACGAGCATGAGTATCGGGTTTGCACCGAGGAAGGTCCAGAGCAGTATCCACATCAGCCAAGATATGACAAGCCCTCCCCAAGCGAAGAGCTCAGAGAACTCGCCTGGATCAGCGGCAACCCTATTGATGGCGTTGCTTATGCTTTGTCGGTAGTGCTTATAGGCTAGGACTATTGTCCAGAAGCCCAATGTCAAAGGCGCCCATTGATACAGCGCCGGCGAGGTCGGGAACGGTCCAACGCTTGCTGCGTTCGTTCCGGCTGTTATCATGCCAGTGTACACGAGGAAGAGAGGGAATAATACCTGACCTACACCAGTCGCAACCACGATCGACAGTAGCGCATCCATTGGTGCCAAGTAGAGAACTGCAATGTCTGCGGGTATCAGTTGCCACCAGCCATAGATCGTCCTCTGTGATATGGCTAGGAAGAAGTCATTCAGAGGATTGAGAGCGAATTGCCCGAAGGCAAAGAAGACTGTCGTGAACTTGTAGATGTAGTTGAGAGCGGATATCACTCCGGCCACCAGGCCAATGCCTAGACCCGCTAGGAAGGCCGTCTTCTTGACATAGCTCATGAATCCACCCTTGGCTTGCTGTGCACCCAGTTCACACAGAGGCAGAAACGCCGGGAACGGAAGCTTCTCCTTCTTGATGAGCTGGTTACGCAGGATAAGTGATTCGAACATCATCGTGAGGGTCCAAAGAGCTATGACCAAGATCCAGAACCCCAAGTACGGCAGAAGGACTCCCCACGGCGCCGACGCGTTTCCGGTGAATGCCGGTGAGACTACCGCTAGGTTTTGCGGAGTCCAGAGACCCGTTGGATAGTATCTCAGCAAGGCGGCCAATGCAGGGTTAGTAGTTGTCAGGTATGTGCCTGCGAATATGTACTGGAGGAACGCGCCAACTGTGAACGGAGCATCAACAGTGACGAACCCTATCACCGTGATGACCACGACCTCCTGCAGCGAAAAACCAGCTGAACCCAACAGGACGGACACTACTAACAGCAAGAACATCAAGCCGTATGGCGGAAGTATGGCTGACCCTACCCTACCCGCGAAGACAGGTTCAAGTGATATGCCGTTTCCCCACCACGTGAACATGTTCGCGAAGAACCCAATCACGGTGATGATCAATGCAACCACGATCGCCCTGGCAGTGAACCCGGACTTGACTTGCTCTTTCAATGATGACATTTTTACCCGTGAGGAAATATGTTTTACAGAATATAAGCTTTCCAAGTTCCTTGAGAGCCGTGAACCTAATGAGCCCGAAAAATCATGTTCTCGACAGGAATGACAACTACGAGTCCTTGCCAAGGCTTGTCTGTGAGCAGTGGATGCATGACATGAGCTAGATTGGGGTTTCCGCTGCTTCCGCCAAGAACTTGCCTAGCCACTGTTCGTACAAAGAACTATATGAACTGTCAGCTGCAGGCTCCAACTGTTCACTCCAAGTCCTCTTCGCATCGTTGAGATCTTTGATGGAGCCTGTCGCCCTCAAAATGAGGAACGCTGTTCCAAGAATCGGCGATGCCTCCGGATCTTTGATCGCCTGTCCCGGCCTGCTCAACACATCACACATCGTTTGTTTCCACAGCGTCGACTTCGAACCGCTTCCGTCCATTCGGAGGAACTCGGGGTTTGCTCCCAAGTTCACTGCCATGTCAAAGAACATCCTCAACCCATACCCAGTAGACTCTGCGATCGACCTCAGCAGATGAGATACATTGTGGGAGTATGCAAGCCCCCAGAACATGCCTCTTTTGAACATGAACAGCGGCATGGTGAACAACCCATCCGAACCCTTCGGTGCCATAGCGGCCACTTTCTCAAGTTCGGGATACGGGTCATCACCCTTTGACGCAGCGATGTTGAACCTTGGAACGAAGTTCTCGCCTAGCCAGGTGTACGCCAGACCCGAACCGGGAACGACGCCCTCGAACAGCCACTTGTCACCAACGTACGGGTGACAGAATACCTTTGCAGCCCTGTGATAGAAGTCGAACGGACGAGTGTCGAAGACTATGTCCAAGTACGCTCCGGTGCCTAGTCCGACCTTCGTGTCCGAGGGAGAAAGAGCACCTACAGACACGGTGCCTGCTTGGTTGTCGCCCATGCCCAAATACACCTTGGTCCTCCTGTTCAGGTCGAGATCAGTCGCAGCTTCGTTCGTCAGCTCGCCCAGGTAGCTGCCGGACTCAAGTACCTCAGGCAGGAGCGTCCGATCTACACCGAACTCGTTGAGCTTGTCTGGCCATTCCTTTTTCACTGGATCATAGAGGGCGTAGACAGCACTGTGAACCCACATCACTGGTTTTCCCACCAGCTTAGTGTTCAGGTAACTGTCGAGGTTCAGGATCGAGGTGGCCTTGGCATACAAGTCTGGACGACTCTCTTTGAACCACAGTATCTTCTGCAGGATGATTCTCTTGTCGACTTCCTCAACGCGCTTGTCGAACTCGGTCGCAGATCTGGAGTCAAGCCAAGTCACAAATGGATGTAACACTGTCCCGTTCTTGTCAGCCAGCGAGACAGATATCCTGTTGCCAGTGAATGAAACAGCATCGACGCTCTTCGGCTCAACGCCCTTCGTCAGTTGCTTGGTCAGGACTCTAATGGTCTCCCACACATCCGTTGGTTCCGTGACCGCTTCCCCTGGTTGCGTTGACCTAGGAGTCAGACCCTTCGAAGCATAGCGAACCATCTTCCCATCCGGAGCAACGAGCCCAGCCTTCACTCTAGAGGTGCCGGCATCCAGAATGAGCATATTCCCCTCTGCCATGTTGTGCTGTCGTCGGTCTTAGGGAGGGCATTTAAGATATGTGATCCTCATCGGGCAGTGTCGACCAAGCGTTAGAGGACTGACGATGGAGTCTCGATACCTTCACTGCACTGTTGGTCCGGAGGATCTCTCAGAAGCCAGAAAACAGTCCAAGTGTTTCTTGAAGACCAAGGCGCACAAGTCGCACATCAAGCTTTCCTTGCGTTCATCCGGAGTGTTCTTGTCCAACAGATCATCAACCAATCTGTCCAAGAACTTGTTGACGTCTGGATCGTTCGCGAGCCTAGTCATCAGTTTCTCTCCCCTTCTCGCATTCAGATACTGACTCACGGACGCCTGCGAAACATGAAGGACTGATGCAACCTGGACCTGCGTGAGTCCTCTTTCCTTCAGCATCTTCCTGGCTATCAGTGACCTAGCTGTCGGCAGGACGTTCCTCACGAACTCTTCGCAACGGGACAACAAGTTCGTTAACCGAGTAATATTACTGTTCTAATAAGGGTTTGGCAAGTTGGGTTGCGTGGATCCTTCAGCGTCATGTGACAGAGATTCACCTAACGTGTCCTCGTCGTGTGGCAACAATGCATAATAGCATTCGCGAAGCGAAGGAAATAGATGACGAATCGACCACTGACTGTCGCGGTGCTTGGAGGACTTGGCAGTTGTGGTGGGGGATTTGTGGCAGTACTGGCATTCGTGCCAATTCTCATGGGGGTCCGAGTGGGCACTTTCTATGTTGGGGAAACGTTCAACTGGCTCTTAGTCCTTGTGGGAGCTACAGTTGTGCTCGTCAGCTGGGAGTTGGTTCGGGGCAGACGGTACGCTTGGCAATTGATGGTGACCTACATCTCATTCTCAGCGGTTGCTGATCTGTTGTCGTTCGCAGGGGGTCTGGGTCTCCTGCTATCTCTGTTTTCCTTCAGCGGGTTTCCCATGACGATTCTTCTTCTCTCCTTCATGTCTGAGAACTCCACCGTCTACTACTCTCTGTTGGCCATAATGCTAGTAGGGCATTTGGCCGTTGACTACTTGCTGCTTCGGCCCAACGTGAGATCCTATTTCCAGAAGAAAGAACCGCCGCCACAGATGGTCTAAGCAGACTCTTCTTGAAGAGGCCTGCGTCCGGTTGCCGATTTCGTGTTCTTGATACTGATACTAGCTCAGCAGCAAGAACCAGCAACAGAAGCACAGACCTGTGGGAAGAAGGGATGGTTCGACATAAGCCAGGGGAGGGATTTGAACCCCCTTAGAGCGGGTCTGCAGC